>Ga0209534_10005449_pt1 | contig 11288 bp, 8 predicted proteins | sample COG_07_FD_184751 | JGI IMG/M metagenome (GOLD analysis project Ga0209534, IMG submission 184751) | Pelagic Microbial community sample from North Sea - COGITO 998_met_07 (SPAdes) (version 2) | ecosystem: Environmental > Aquatic > Marine > Neritic zone/Coastal water | place: Helgoland, sampling... | reverse complement strand
AATAATGCGATCACGCTCACGAAGTGTTGCGGGTACATGGCGCACCTCATAGCGGCCTGATTCACGCGGCCTGAATTCGCCGCCTAGGGATTGAAACGCTTCAGTAAAAAATGCTCTGATAAAATAAGGCTGAAGCTTTCGAGCTTCGGCTTTTTCCATTTCTTCCTTCACCGCGTAGAGTTCATCAAGACCCATATTTTGATCAACCAAAGCGTTGCGTTTGATGATTTCTTTTAGGTGTTCTGAGTCAAGGGCGCCCTCGATTACTTCATCCATTTTGGCTTTAACTTCAGGGTCTTCACCGTAACGAATGGCTTCAAATAACAGGTCTTTGAGCGATACATTGTCAAATGCTTCACCGAGCACATCGAATACTTTGCCGCCAAGCGCTTTCTTCTCAATCTCGATCTTGTCGAAAAGCTTTTTAAACACTTCACCTTCACGCGTTTCAACAGCAACAATATTCCACAGATGGCAAACTTCAGTTTGACCAATTCGGTGAATACGCCCGAACCGTTGCTCTAATCGGTTGGGGTTCCACGGCAAGTCATAATTCACCATTAGATTTGCGTTTTGCAGGTTAACGCCTTCACCTGCAGCATCAGTAGCCACCAACACCACCACCTCTGGATCGTTGCGGAATTCTTCCTGGATCTTACGGCGCTCGTCTCTATTGGTACCACCGTAGATAGTACGTACGGCATTAGTATTGCCAAGCATATCGCCAATGCGAGAAACTAAATACGTAAGGGTGTCTTTGTGCTCCGTGAAAATAATCAGCTTACGGCGGCTACCGCTAGCGTTGAACATTTCAGGTTTGTCTTGCAGCAGACAGGACATCTCTTCCCACTTTTTATCGTTCCCTGACTGAACCACTGTTGACGCTTGGTGCTCTAAATCCTTGAGCGACAAAATCTCTGCTTCTAATTCAGGAATGGTTTCAGCTGCAGATGCCCTGTCGACTACCTGTTCGGCGATTATCTCGTACTCTTCTGCACTGAGATCTTCATCAAGCTCATCTAAATTATCTGGAACATCAATTTGTTTAGTAACTGTGTATTCGCCAATAGTTTCAGCAACACCACTATTAATGGACTGTCCCCTAGCCATGAGTTTTGTTTCAGCTAACCTATCTTCCAGTCGCTTGCGTCGACGCTTTAACGATTGGTATATCGCCTCGGGACTAGAAGCCAAGCGCCGCTGCAACATAGTTAATGCAAACCCAACGTTATTTTTCTTCTGTCCATCCAGCTTGTCAGCACGATTCATCTCTTCACGAACATAGGTTGTAACCTGCTCGTAAAGCGAAGCTTCCATAGAGGACAAATCATAGTTAGCTGTGTAGGCACGTCTCTCTGGGAATAAAGGCGTACCGTCAAACTTCAAAAGCTCCTCCTTAACCATGCGACGCATCATGTCTGATACATCTACTTTGTGTGCTCCATCGCGGAACCTGCCGTAAAAACGATCACCGTCTAAAAGAGATAGCCAAATTTGGAAGTCTTCTTCTTTTCCATTGTGCGGAGTTGCTGTCATCAGCAGATAGTGGCGAGTAATCGAGCCGAGCAATTCGCCGAGCAAAAAACGCTTTGTTTTATTTACCTTCTGGCCAAAATAGTTAGCAGACAGCTTATGGGCTTCATCGACGATGATTAAGTCCCACTCAGTGTTCTTAAGCTTTTCTTGGAAGTCTTCGTTGCGGGAGAGCTGGTCTAATCGACAAATCAGTTGATCCGCTTCATCAAAGTAATTGCCTGATGCGCACTGTTCTTGCTTTTCACGGCTAAATATATCGAAGGTCACGCCGAATTTTTCAAGCAGTTCATCTTGCCACTGCTCGGTGAGAGAGCCCGGCGACACAATAAGAATGCGCTTTGCATCCGCGCGCATTAACAGCTCACGAATCAATAACCCCGCCATAATGGTTTTACCGGCGCCAGGGTCATCGGCGAGCACATAACGCAACGGTTGCCTGGGCAGCATATGCTCGTAAACAGCCGAAATCTGGTGCGGCAAGGGCTCTACATTAGATGTGTGCACTGCCATCATCGGGTCAAATAAGGCTGCCTGCGTTATCCGGTAGGCCTCTAAACCCAGTTTAAACTCGGCTCCGGGTGCGTCAAAGGCCCAGTGACGGCCAGCCACAACTACTTCCAACCGTGCCTCGTCACTTCGAAACAGCATCTGCTCTGAAACAGAGCCTTGGCTGTCTTTGTAATACACCGTAACGGCAGATTCACCAACAGGCACTGCTTGCACAATACGAACGATTTCCTCGCCTTGTATTCCGCGGACCTGAGCATCAATTTTTATGTCTTCTAGTTTGAGCATGGCAAGGTTCCCTAAACAACCAAAACACTAACATTCTTCGTGACTAGCGAACCAGAAAAGAATCCCACGCAGCTAAAATTTCTCGACGCGACGTCAAAAGACTAGACCGCAAATAAGCTGCTTCGACCTTATTTTTATTAGTATGAGCCAAGCAGGTTTCTATAGCCCTACTGCCCCATTTGTTTTGCTCTTCAGCCCAATCCCTAAACGTCGACCTAAATCCATGAACCGTAGACGTCATTTCAGGCGTTTTTTTCCGCAAAAAGAGTCGCATCGAATTACTGTTAATAGGCCTACCAGGCTTCAGACCGGGAAATAAAAATGGGTTCCCCGCCAATCGCGGCAAATCAGCTAGGAGAGCAACCGCCTCTCGTGTTAGGGGTACCTCATGGGCTATACCAGACTTCATACGCTCAGCTGGAACCGACCAAATACACTCTGTTACGGAAACTTCATCCCACCGTGCACCAACAACTTGCCCTGTCCGACCTACCGTTAGAATGAGAAACTGCAATGCTTTCGCTGAAATCGCTGTTTCATCCTTTAACCAATCGTATAAACCTTTCATTTGGTCTATCGGCATCGCCGCATGGTGCTCAATGGGAGATATCCTAGCGGGAGATGGAAGCAAATTTTCAAGCAGCCCAGCCCAAACAGCAGGGTTATGGTCAACGCGATGGCCCAACGCAATAGACCAACCTAAAACTTTTTCTATACGCCCACGCACGCGTTTAGCGGTCTCCGTTTTGTTCATCCAAATGGGCTCGACCACACTCAAGATATCTTGCACCGAGATATCTTTAACAGGGATTTTACCCAGCTTCGGAATTGCATACGTTTGCAGGGTATTGCGCCATTGCTGCCGGTGCTTATTATTTTTCCATTCACTTTGCTTGCTTTCAATGAAGCGCTCTACAGCAAAAGCAAACGTCACTTGTTGCTCTAAGCGCCGCAAGCGTCTTGATTCAATGGGGTCAACACCTTGGGCAACGAGTTGTCTTGCTTCGTCGCGAAGAACACGCGCCTGACGCAAAGTGACATCAGGAAAACGCCCCAATCCCATGTCCCGCCGCTTGCCGCGAAGCGTAAATCGGAAGATCCATTTTCTATTCAGTGATCTATCAACCTCAAGCCGCAGGCCTTGGCCATCACTTAAAACCGCTGCTTCACGACATGATTCGATCTGTCTAACGTTCAACATATTTCACCACCAGCCCCTCAATCGGCCCCTCACTTTGCGTGAGACATCCTGAGTCGCCCTGAATCTAAGGAAGGTGTAATATTAACATAAACTATTGTTTTCATTAACTTTTAATTAGTTGATTGGCACTTCATGAACCGTTAAAAATCTACATATTGGCGGATACCTCTTCCGCCATTTATACTATAAAAATCAACCGGTTAGAGAAAAAATTTAATCCACTGGTACAATCACGGGTACTAAAAGCACACCCTCAGTTGCAATATCCTATGAACCTATAGTTTTTGACTAGAGCGCTTTAGCTCTTCACCAAACTTAAGAGTCAGGCATACTAGTGAATACTGAACCCTCTAATTGAAATCCATTTGATATCTGCTAGCAAGCCCGCTGAATGACTATAGCGGGCAACTCAACCACCGCTACCCCACCACTCTTAGGCTTACCGTAACCACGATCTAGAATCGAATTAGCGGCGGCGATTCGCGCTGAATCGCTTGTCCCGTTGATAGCAACATCTACTAAGGTATTGAAAGCTACGGACTTAGCAAGTTCAGCAAGTCTTGCAGCCTGCTCCATCGTCGCCTCGTTAGGCTTACCTTGCTGCGCCATTCACTTAGAACAAAGTCGACTAGACGCCTGCATAAACGACCAGCTAAAAGACGCAGACTAAAAACTAATTCGTCTCTTCTGCAAATTGTTCTCGAACATATGAAAGCACAGCCACGGCCATAATATCCTCGATTTCGCTAGTTGACACCCGACCCTTACCCGCTTTGCGTAATGTCCTGCGTATATAATTCTCGTGAGATTTGCGGCTGGGCCCGTTAATTCCAACCATTTCCTCGTCGAAGGGGTCTGGGCTATCTTGCGCAACTATCGATTTCTCAGCGCTATCCCAGTGATCACGAAAAATTGTGAAATTTTCCTCATTCCAACTTCTTGCACCCAAAGCAATAACCGCTTTAGTCACGGACCCTTGTTCAATACTCCCATCTTTGCTCCGCATGGCGTTTTCATACATTACAGATTTCCAAGAACTTGGGTCGCGCAGATTCACTACAGAACGGTCAGTACCGGCGCCATCGGCACCATGGCAAGATCGGCAACTATCGGCGCCGGTGTTGTAGATGCGTTCGCCAAGCGCAAAAAAATCTATACCGGATTCATCCGCTAAAGACGGCGCGATATAACCGCCAAGTATCAAAACCAATACGACTCTAAACATAATCCCAATATCCGCTCACATTTCTCTTCTTCCAAGGATATGATTGAAGCAATAAAATTGCGAGACTTTAATGAGCAACACAGGATTATGAAAAAAAGCCAAACAATCCTTTTTCAAATTACCTCCCTTTTTGTAGTCGGTTCAACATTAGCACTGCTTATTGTTTTTTCAGAGAATATAGTGCTCCGCTTACAGACCCTGCAGACGCTAAGCGAAGAAATCCGTAAAGGCGAAGCAATTTTACTCAGAGAGACTATAGCTTCCGCTTCGCAAAAAATGCAGTACTACGCCTACTCTTCGGACCCAGGGCAATCCTCTATATGGAAGCTTCGTGGAAGGCGCAGCCCAATAAACGCAATCAAATCAGAAAACTCTAAACGCGTTGAAATAGCCATTGGACCGTTATTCAAAAAGCTCCGAAGCAGCGAAACTCTGAACACACTGGCAATTCTTGACAAAACTGGGCTTCCAATTTTCATGTTCGACAATCCTCCAAACTCAGATGGTGCAACTGACGGCAAAGTTACAACAGAGTTCGAATATGAAACTGCTATTCAAGACTTTTCTTTCCCAAACGGTAAATTAACTAAAACCCTAGAGAGTGGCTTTACAGTGCATGGCAATAGATTGCAGCAGTATATTGTTTTCCCAATTTTCTCGAACGCCACCGTTCTGGCACATGTCTACTTTGCCGTCGATTTCACTCTATTGAAAAAAATTTTTGAAGCAGAGTCCGGGGCGAAGATTTGGCCAGTCAACAATTCAGATTATGACATTGAATTCAAAAACTTAACGGGACTCCTTAATAAAATTCCAAACTCGGGAGAAGCTCAAATAAGTAGTCTGGGCGAGAAATCATTCGCAGTAGCCAATTATAATTTGAGTTTAGATGAACAGCCCAATCAGACGTTACTTATCATTCGAGACATTTCTAAGATAATCGATCAAGGCCGCGATTTTCAAATGAAAATGTTTTTGAGTGTGGCGATTTTTTTGCTACTTGCCGGCTACTTAATCTTTTCCGTACTGCGCAAAAGACTAAAACCACTCAGCAACGCTATAGAGTCGCTAGAACGCCTGTCTAGCGGCGATTTAAGCGGCAAATTAGAAAAAGTTCGCGACGATGAAGTTGGTAAAATCACTGAGGCAATGGAGGTTTTTCGCAGTAAGTTAAGATCTTTAAACGAGTTGAACGCACAAACAAATAAACAACGCGTTTATCAGCAGGAAGCCATCTTGCACCAAACCAATGCCCTTACTGACTTGCTACCGGCTAATAGAAAAAGCCAGATTGCCGAGGCCATTTCTGAGATTGAGAAGGAAATTACGAAAAGTAGAACTCAAGCTAGCCTGAACAACCTGACCATTGAGGAAGATTCAGTTACTCAACTTTTTGCTGCCTCCTTCGCTGTACTGGGCGCTGAGTTAAGCAGTCAATATGAATTGTTAGACGAAAAGGTTCGTGCTCGAACCAAGGAGCTTGAAAAAAAATCTAATGAAATTCAAAGCGCTCTGGAACGGAATGAAGAATTACTTCTGAATATTCTGCCTAGCTCCATAGCAGAGCGGATGAATAACGAAAATGAAGCTATAGCTGACTACTTCGAGGAGTGCAGCATACTGTTCGCTGATATTGTTGGTTTCACCAAACTTTCTAGCGAGTTGGGTCCAGAGAAACTTGTCGAATTTTTGAACTTGGTTTTTTCCGAATTCGACGACTATACGGACGAACTTGGGTTAGAGAAAATCAAAACTATTGGAGACAACTATATGGTTGCTGGCGGCGTTCCAGCTTCACAGAAGGATCACGCTTTCAGAATAGCCACTATGGCCTGCAAAATGATGAATTATGTAAAAACCTTGGCGCCCATCAACGGCACTGAAATATCGCTCAGAATTGGCATACATTCCGGCCCAGTGGTAGCCGGCGTAATAGGCAAAAGAAAATTTGTCTATGACTTATGGGGCGATGCCGTTAACACAGCAGCGCGCATGGAATCCCATAGTGAGCCAGGTAAAATTCACACCTCAGAATCGACGAAAATACTAATCGCGGACAGCTTTACTTTAGAACCGAGAGGAATCCAAGCGATTAAAGGCAAAGGCGATATGAACACCTTTTGGCTAATCAAATAACGCTCTGTGTGCTTTGCCGCGGCTTAGGAGCGACCCGATGAGCCGAGTTGCAGCCGAAAACAACAACTTTGATCAAACCGTTAGTGGCAGATGCTGCGCTAGCGGTAATGTTCTAAGACGTTTGCCAGTTAGAGCAAACACCGCGTTACACACAGCTGGGGCGACCAGCGACATCGTATTCTCACCGATTCCGGACGGTACGCCGCCATTACCAACTACATGAATATCTAATTCAGGAAGCTGCATGTTGCGCTGCCATTTGTAACTATCGAAATTAGTATCCTTCAGACGACCATTTTGAAGTGTAGTCGACTCCAAATAAGCACTGCTTAGCCCCCACATAAGGCTACCTTCAATCTGAGCACGCACTCCATCAGGATTCACTACCATGCCAACATCTGCACAAACAGTTAGTTTCTCGACGGTTATATTGCCCCCCCGGGTAAGAGAAACCTGAGCAACACAAGCTGAGAAAGATGGGTTATGACGACCTTCCGCAGCAGCTACAGCAATACCTTGACCCTTGTTCCTAATTATTAATGGAGACCCATAATTAGCCTGGCCTGTCGCAACGCGCAAAACATTCGCTAATCTTGCGCCTCCACCAGCTGCAACGTATGACGAGCTTTTGGGAAGGTTGGCGATAATATTATCTGGCACATCAGGGCCAGCATTGCGCCCGCGGCTTTTGAGCAAGCTTAGACGTAACGTCAATGGATCAACATCGATCTTGGTCGCGATCTCGTCTATGAAACTTTCAACTGCAAAGACTGTAAAATAGTTACCAACAGACCGAACAGAGCCAGTCGGCATGACTCTTTGCATCATCTCGTGGCTGTAGAAATTGGCTTCTACGGCATCAATGTCGTACCAATGGTCAGAGCCGGTGACTACAGCTGAGTGAACATCGCCAGGAACAACCTTGAACTCCTTTGCATCGATATTGGCATATGCTTTACCATTTCTGACCACCGGACTTGCAGGTGCAGTAACTACATCGTGCCTAAGACCCTTCACTCGTTGTGATGGCGAAGATACTGTTTCGTTTGAAATAGCAGCTTGCATCCTCTGTAATGAAATCGATTTAGGATGGCCCAAGTTAAATTGATCTTCTCGCGTCAAAATCACCTTAACCGGTCTATTCATCCTCTTACTAGCAACTGCGGCAAGGACTATTTGATCGGCATAAAACTTATCTCCAAAGCTGCCGCCAATTAAATGCGGGTGATAAACGACCTTATCTAGCGGCAAAGATAATTCTTTAGCAATGAATTGAATAAGATCTCCGCCCGCCTGGTGCCCAGAATAGATATGAAACGTACCATCGATAGGCTGTACCAGTGCGCTGCGTGGCTCTAGCGCAGCGTGCTCAATCATCGCGGTTCTATATTCAGCTTCCAGAATGTCGTCACTGGACTCGCGCGCCTGTTGCATATCTCCAACTTTCAACCATGAAAGCGGGGCCTGCTCTTCGTTGTGAATGCGTTCAGCTTCAAGCCAAAGATCATCCTCATTGAGCATATTTTCTTGTGCGACATCCCAATCAACTTTAATCAATTTTTCGGCACGCATGGCCGCCGGAAAACTTTTAGCAAGCACAAGGGCAACATCGGTTGAGCCCATAGACCCTCCACCGCGCGTAGGGATGCTCAAAGTATCTATATAACCTGGTATTTCTTCTGCTTCTGAATCATCAATGCTTCGAATGGTCGAACTCAAACGAGTTGGCGCAAGTGAAGCTTTGCCATAAATGGTATTTGGAGCATACGCATCTATTCCGTATCTGGCAGAACCGTTCACCTTTTCAGGAATATCTAGGCTGACTTTAGATTGGCCAATGATATTATAGTCATTTGGATTTTTGAGTTTTGCTTCGAGTAACTCTTCAGGAGCAATTCGGTGTTCAATCTGCCTTTCGGAAAGAATTTGCCCATAAGAAACTCTTGTGTCATAGGCTGTGTCTACCACGTACCCATCCACTGCATAACAGTCTGTAATTTCGGCGCCCAGAGAATCTGCGCCGGCTTCTAATAGAAATTCACGCGCGATCGCGGCGGATCTCCGTAATGGCTCAAATGCGCGTAAAACGCCCATGCTTCCGCCCGTACGGACTCCTCCCATTTCTCTGAACATGGCGCTATCCATCTCTGGATAATCTATAGACAGATTGTCCCAATCGAGACACATCTCTTCGGCGACCATCTGTGCCAGGGCCGTACCAATATGCTGTCCAAATTCCGTGTTAAAAATATGAACATTAGTATGTCCACTGCTCTGCATAGTAAACCAAACGCATGGCTCAAAATTCTCCGGAATTATTAGCGGACTGTTACTGTCGAGAAGGTTTACTACAGGTTTTGCTGCAGCTGACTGAAAAATCGCCAAACCAGACATGCCAGCACCGGCTTTGATTAAAAATTGTCGACGGGAAACCTCTAATTTACTCATGAGTGTTCCTAGATTGAATTATTGTTTTTATTCTTAGCAACTGATTTTATTGCAGCGTTTACGCGTCCGTAGGTCATACAACGACACATATTGCCCCGCATAGAACGTTCAATTTCCTTGTCTGAAGGATCTGGATTGTTACGGAGCAAAGAGACCGCCTGCATAATTTGACCAGACTGGCAGTATCCGCATTGAGGAACACGGTGTTCCACCCAAGCTTGCTGCACTGGATGATCACCACTAGTGCTCAAACCCTCGATTGTTGTGATAACGGCGCCTTCAACATCGTCCACACGAATTTGACAAGACCTTACCGCTTCACCATTTATATGCACGGTGCAAGCTCCGCAGTGCCCACCACCACAACCGAACTTAGTTCCTGTTAACTGTAAGTTTTCGCGAAGTACCCAAAGAAGCGGCGTATCTGGTTCTTCATCAATCAGGTAGCTTTTATTGTTGATAAATAGTCTGGCCATTTTTTCTTCTCATTATGTTGGCTTAGTCGATAAAGATACCTCTTAAACTAGGCTATTTGAAGCCCACAAACTCCAGTTTAACGAAACCTCTGAAGATCAAAATTGCCCTGATAAGTTCATAGTGTCAGCGTTTGCGCGTTTGGTAAACCATAGCGCCGCAACACAACGTCTTTGAGTACCTTGAGGCAGTTTAGCTTGAATTGGTGATGCGTGAGATAACCGTAAAATATCTCCCAAACAGTTGGTCGGAAGAAACCACTTTAACTTTCAATCAAAATGATGGCCTGGACTCTCCGGAAGGGATTATTCAGGCGTTTCAAACGAATTTTGGAACTTGCTTTTGAGCTACATTCATATCAAGAATACCTTGTATCATCGCAACCAGAATGCTTTTAAACCCGCAACCTGCGTTTAGTAAGAGCCTCCATGAAAAGCGATAGGTGGTCTGGTAGCTTTAGAATTCTAGACAGTAAGGCGAGCGGTAGATCATGAAAACCTTTTGATATCTGCTACTCGGCCCGCTGAATCACTATAGCTGGCAACTCAGCCACCTCTACCCCATCACTCTTAGGCTTACCGTAACCACGGTCTAGAATCGAATTAGCGGCAGCTATTCGCGCTGAATCGCTTGTTCCGTTGATAGCAACATCTACTAAGGTATTGAACGCTATGTCTGAATAAGACTTAGCAAGTTCAGCAAGTCTTGCACCCTGCTCTATCGTTGCTTTGTTAGGCATGCCAGCTGGACGACCAGCGCCCTCTCGCTTACCACCATGTGCGGATATATTGTGCATCTTCTTTTTGTTTATCTGTGATGACTCAAGTTCCAGTCTACCAGAACATATCAAAACTCCCATTTAAACGCACACAGAGGCCCCTATAAAATTGATCTTCACTGATCTAAATGGGCAAGAGGCTATAGAACGTGCTGCCAGCTGCACCAACCAAAAGAAACAGAAAACAAACCAAACCAATTTGAAAGCCTCGCGCATGGGTGTAATCGCGCGGGTAATTTCTAGCGTAAAGAACTCTACCTGTTACGTAGCCAAAGCCTATGAGTGCAGCGAGGCCATCAGACACGTTGTAGGCGAATATCCACATCGTCGGCAGAAAAAGTATCAGGTTTTCCAAAAAGTTCATCTGATTGCGATAGGCAATCATAAAATTACGGTCTGAATAAATTTCTGGAGAATGGAACAAAGCAGCATTTGTAGCGGGATCTGCAAACTCAGATCTCGTTTTGAATACACGCATGGCTAGCCACCAACCCAGAGCAACAAGCGAGAGTGTAATTAATGACGTTAAGGGATACGTGTTCATTTTGACTACCTTTCTTATTTTACTGACAACGTACCAAAACCCCCTCTCAGACGCACACAGAGGCCCTTATAAAATTGATCTTCACTGATCTAAATCACCACCGACGGCTTCTAACACCCCACACTAATAATAGTAGTTACCAGAGGTATAC
>Ga0209534_10005441_pt1 | contig 11296 bp, 11 predicted proteins | sample COG_07_FD_184751 | JGI IMG/M metagenome (GOLD analysis project Ga0209534, IMG submission 184751) | Pelagic Microbial community sample from North Sea - COGITO 998_met_07 (SPAdes) (version 2) | ecosystem: Environmental > Aquatic > Marine > Neritic zone/Coastal water | place: Helgoland, sampling... | reverse complement strand
TGAATAAATACACTTGTTGTTGGATGGTTTTGTGTAAAAAATAATTTTTCATGTCTAATATGTTTTTCTATATAATCACTAACTATAACATCACATAATTTTTCTTTTTCTTTTAGTATTTTCATACAGTTATCATAACGTTCTTTATAATTAAAATTTATCTTATTATTATTATATAGTTCAAGTATTTCATCTATAGTCTTACCTTCAGATTTTAATTTTTCTATAGGCAAGGTGTTAATATATTTATTGCATTCATTATAATTACCTATATAATTATCAATTATAGCAGGAGGTATAATAATCCATAAACTATCATTATATATGTATGGAAATGATATTTTTATACAATCTGATTTCAAATAACTCATAATGTTATTTTTAATATTAATTGAAGTAGAATATATATTATGATTTTCGCTAATAGGTTGGTATATAAATATATCAGCTTTTTGTAAAATATCTGCGTCTATTTCTTTTTTGTTTTTAATAATATAATAATTTTCAATAATTATAATCTTAGATTCAGTAAATATTTTTTTTAAAAAGTAACTGATACCTATACCTTGACAATTAGAGTAAATAACTATATTATGTTTTCTTTTTTCTGATAATTTAGATATACTTTTATCTGATACAACCTTATTAATATTAATTAAATTATTATTTTCTAAAATAAAGAAAGGTACTGCATAGGAATATTTAATATTGTATTTTTCATAAATATTTGAATAATCAATTACTTTATAATTATATTTTGTAAATACATTTAGTATAGATTCATTTTTATTAGTTGGTAAAAATGTGTCTGTACTTTGAGGATTATTTGGAACAAAAAATATATATCTTATTTTTTTGTTATGTATTAATTTTATCCACCATTCAATGTCATCAATATTACATTCGGAAAATGAATGAATATTAAATGCGATATCAAATTGTATTTCACTCAACTTATTTTCAATATCAAATAGATCAACAACATGGTTACCTTTTTCTTTTAAATATTTTTTACTAAAATATGTGCTCTGTGGTATTCCATCTGTAACATAATAGTTGGAATTTGGATAACAATCTAAAAATCTCTTACATAATCTTCCATATCCACCACCAATATCTATTATGTTCATATTTTCTATATCTGGTAATTTTGTTTTCAAATATGTAATTTCCATAATAGAATCCAATAAATCTCTACTTACTATAGTATTATCAATTTTAAATGTTTTACATCCATTGGAACCCGATTCCTTTGTTTTATCAAGTAATGAAAAAATATCGTTTTTTTTTGTCATATTATATAAATTTTCCAAATCAATATTGGTTTGCCAAATATAAGCATTATGTCCTCTAAAATTATCTGTAAATGATGTGTTTATATAATTTTTTGTTGGGTTCCAAACAGTGGGTTTTATATTAAAATTGTGTTTTTTATAAAAATCATTATATTTTTCTATAAGTGATTGCATAGTATTTTCTTTATCATCTATTACTGTATTATGAATTGCTTTATTGTCATTCACTTTATTATGAATTATTTTATTAAAATTATACCATATATTACCATGTTTCACACTAATAGTATTTTTATTAGGCATGTAAGCGTCAATATATTTTTTATCTTCCCACAATATTTGTATATGTGTATTTAATTCTAATAATTTCTTTCCACCACCATTTATTGTTTTACATGTCCCGCGTCCTGTTTTTTTTGTAGGTTCTACAGTGATAATAAAATCATCATCTTCCCATAATAAAGAACATATAGGTTTTCTGTTTTTAAAAAATCCTTTCCATGAATTATACAGAAATTTTCCATTTTCTTTTATATAATTTTTATTTGATAAAAAAGGGTATACTTTTTCTAATTGTAAGTCATTATAATATTTATGAACAGGTGAAATATTACCAACAAAATTACAATGAATAACAGATAAATCAGGAAATGGTATACTGTTATCTAACTTTTTACCTGCTCTATAATATTGAATATAATTAGATGTCTTATAAAAGTATTGTTCTGCTATTATACAGTCATTAGCAAATTTATCTACATTATTTTTTGTTGATTCAGAATATTCTACAATATGTTTTGTAACTTCAATATCAAAATTATTAATTTTACCAAACATGCCTCCAGCAATTGTCCATGTATGTTGATAATAATCGCTCATTATCATTAATTCTTTATCACTTCTATTATTTAACCAATCATTTACAGCACATTCTTCTCTATTATTAATTATAGAATCTAAATCTCTAGATAACCATATTTTAACGTTTTCATCATCATTAGGTAAAAATCGTAATGATCTTAAACATATATTTGTATCTACTAGGACTATTTCAATATCACCAAACTGTTTTATATTTTCAATAATATTTTTTGGTTCATCATAAGGCATATAAACCCTCATAATCCAATCTTTATAATTATGTTTTTTCATATAAAAATAATTTACATACACACCTTCATGAAAATGTCTTCGTCTGTTTCTTTCATCGTTTAAACCATATAAACAAAAGCTGATAATTTTTTTATTTTTACTAGGATTAATATTTATTTCTTTTACTATTTTAATATAACTTGATGCATGTGATGTAAATTGTTTATGATTAGTTAACATACTAATCTTTTGTACATTATCCTCCCAAAATATACTCCATGATATTGAATGACCTTGTGTATTATTCAAACACCATGAATATTTATTAGCATATGCAATTATTTTTTTTGTATACATATTACACCTTTTATTAGCCATATAAAATTTATAATTTATATAGTTACTAACAGTACTACATTGTGTTCCAATAAAATAATCACATTGCTCACATATATTTTTTTCAAGTAAAAAATCTGTTATAGGATTATTAGTTTTTTTAATCAAATTATCAGCAAAGGTAATATTATATTTTTTTTTTAGAATATCTATTATTTCACCATCTTTTCTATCACACATAATAATAATATTGTTAACTTTCAAACTATCAACAGTTTCTATTAACTCATCTACATATTTCATAGATTGATTATCAATATCATGTTTAGATCTATTATAATCTCCAAATCTTAAATGAATTGCTAATTCAGAATGATTATAGTTATAATCATCTATATTTAAATTAGTAAGGGAAAAACAAATATTAGACATTAATTTATATCTCTCCTCTGATGTATAAAAATTATAAAAACATCTAGATGCATTACTATTGTTAATATATAGATATTCTTGTTCTACACTATCAAAATCAAAAATATTTTTGGTTCTACCATTACAAAAACTATCAACATTAGGATCATTGCTATATCTTGATTCTACAAATACATTTGCTGAGAAGCGATTATTTCTAGTTTTTTCAAAGCAAAACAGTACATTATCATCAAATAAATCAATTAATGATGTAATATTATTAGGTATATTCTTGTAATAAACATCTAACCCATAGGGTAAAAATTCTTTGTAATCATCATTAAAAAAATCTAAAAATTTACCATAATTCCATGATATTTTTCCACAATGAGCTAGAGGATTTCTAACTAACAAAATCAACCTACGATTTGAAATATTAGCCAGATAAATAGCTGTTTCTAGAGAGAATAATTGATTACAGAATCCAACTCCACTAAATAATTCATAAATTAAATATTTCATTTACTTAATAAAATATTTAATTATAATATTTTTAACTATCTGGACTTTATAATATTAATTTTTTCAATAGGAATCTCGTTAGTATAGATCTTTTTGTATAATAAAATACATAAACGATGAACTCCGTCTTGAACAACATATTTTTTTATATTAGAATTAAAAACTAATTTTATAGGTTTCATTTTTTCAATATCAAAATTTTTTAGTAGATTTTTAAAAGTATCTACACTATGCTCTAATTGTCTAGTTAAGGATATATAATTATTGTATTTAACAAAATTATTACTATTTATAGCATCATAATTAATAGTATCTTTTATATGTAGAATGTCATGTGGTTTTACAAAAAATCTGGAATATTCATTATTTTCACAATATTTCTTTAAATCTTCATTAATTAACCATTGAGAACAGTATATATCATCAATGTTTAATGACATACATTTATTATAGAAAATATATTTATATTTTTTTACCATCTAGATTTCTTAACGTTAATTTTTGGACCTCTACGGGTTTTTTGAGCACCAGGATCATAAACATCCTCGTCGTCATCAGAATTAATTTCTTTTGATATCTCCCAAAACTCTTTTGATCCTAATCTAAAACTACCGTGTGGTTCAGCTTTATACCAGAAAATTTGATCCTGGAGTTTGTTAGATTTACTATTATTGTTAATAACTAAACATTCATAATTTTCAGTACATTGATCCATTACTTGACAAAAAGACTCAAATGTAGGGAACATACCAGCATAATTTTCATAAATTCTCTTTCTATTAGCGATGTAAGGTTCCCTCAATATAAAAACATATTCAATATTTGTTCTTAGATTAGGTGGAATACCTAAAGGATATTGAATTGTAATAAGCATAATTTTCCAATTTCTACCATTCATAAAAAGAAGTCTCATCATTTTATCTTTAGTCCAATAACTTTGTTGTAATAGTGTTGTTTGAAGAAGGAAACCTAATTAATACTGGAACAAATGTATTATATAAGAAAGATGTACAATTAAAAAATATTTTGATGGTTGGAGATGAATATCAAGTTTATATTACTAGTCCTAATCGTAGAATTATTTCTGTAATGGATAGTGATGAATTGAGAGAAATGAAAGAGTTTAATATAGAAGATTACTTACCAAAGGAGGTACATATACCATATCTCTTAATAGAAAATGCATTAGACAACGATTTATTGGAAAAAGTAATTAATTTTTATGATCAAAAAAAGATTGAAGGTAAACTTATATCACATCAACATAGTACAAAAGATAAACTATATGTACATCCTGAACTTCTTTAACAATATTATGTGTTTTAGTTTCAAGAGTTCTTGGTTGTTGTGGATATTATGATTAAAAATTGAATAAATTAAAAAATTATATAAAATATAAAATGGAAAATTCAGCAATTTGTATAACAGCCGGAGAGCAATCCGAAAATCACGTAGGTATGGAAATCAATGGAGAATGATTATCTGCAAGTGGATTTACTATCCAAGAGTTAAATAATTTTAAACAAATATTACTAGAGAAGGGTATTGAAAGTGAATATTATAGATTAGATGAAACTTTAGAAGATATTGATGATGTAGAACCAGCAGCTTTGCTAATTATTCGAGATGGTATTTCGAAATTAATAGAAGAAAGTGCGACAAATATGTTAGAAGAGCAGTTAAGTTTTGAGTGGGATAAAAAATTTTGGGATACTAGGAGGAAAAAAGTTTTTAATAAGATAGCAAGATATAATGTATGTTATGGAGAAGTAGAGCAAGAACCAGATTATGAGAATAAAAAGGGGACAATTAAGGCATATGATAGTGTTCCTATTTTAAATAAATGGAGGAATTCTCTTGGAATTATTTTTGGGGAAAAAGCAACAAATTTGGAGGTAGAAGGAAATTTATATTATGATGTTAAAAAATGCGGTATAGGTTTTCACGGTGATTCCGAAAGAAAGAAAGTTATTGCTTGTTCTCTAGGGAAGACAAGACCAATACATTGGCAGTGGTATTGGAAATCTAAACCTATTGGGGAAAGAATCAAATTTAATCTTAATAATGGTGATATGTATATTATGAGTGAAAAAACAAGTGGGTTCGATTGGAAAAAAAGAAATATTCAAACATTAAGACACGCAGCAGGAGAAAAATATACTAAATAAATATAATTTAATTATATTTATTTATTACATTTACACTTATTATATTTATTTACACTTATTATATTTATTACATTTACATATATTAAATAATGAATTATAATTTAGCAATTATAATTGAATGTTTATTTTTTTTTATTTTTAATTTAGTGATAGTCAAAATGATATTACAGTGGAAACATAATGATTGTGTATGTGTTAATACAAAAAATAAAGATTATATCTTTTATTTTAGTATTTTTTATATGTTCTTTTCATTATCATTCATAATTTATCCTTACTATATTAAAACCCTATTTGGAAAAATATTATCCTTTGTTTCCTTGCCTATAACTATATTTTACATATATACCTTGATAATGTATATCAAAGAATTAAAAGAGAAAAAAGGTTGTAAATGTATGAAGAAAACTAATTTAGCAATATTAGAATGGTATACATATATATTTGCGTTTTTATTAGTTTTAGGGTATATGTATGTTTGTAATTATTATATGAAAGGACCTGAATATAAAAAAATACTTAATGATTATTTATACGGAGATAGGAAATGTTTTATAAAAAAAAAAAATAATATGAAATATTTGAAATATCAAAAATTGCCGAAAGATTATATCATAAAAAAGAAAATTAAACATAATCGTGGAGATCTATTATCTCTAAATTAGGATTAGTATTTAGGTATGTACAGAAATTACTAAAATTCCCCTTCGATTTATATATTATATCACAGTCTTGTAGCATTAAAACATCTATAATACAATCTAAACCCTTCTTATAGTTAGATAAATGTTTGCTCCCCATATGAATTGAATTATCTATTAATTTTTCTTTTAAAATTAATTCTTGCTTCGCATTTCCAATAAGTCTTCGTTTATCATAAATCTTATCTCTAGTTGGCGTTTGTTGGAAATTATAATTTAAACCAGAAGTATTAATATTAGACCTATCCGCATTTTTATAATTTATAACTTTATTACCAAATTTTTCTTTCATAAACAATATAAAAGGTATCTCGTCTGTTGATATTACAATATATATATCATTTAATTTAGTATCATTTAATTTAGCAATCTTATCATTAATAATATTATAAATTAATTCATATGAATAGTGAATTGGGTGTTCCTCGTCATTTCCCCCTTCTTCAACTTTATCAGTTCCTCTGTAATGAATCCCGATGAATTTATGGTTTGGTTTAGTAGGTGGGAATATATCTTGTTTTATTTTAGTTGCTAATTCAGTTAGGTAATCTAAGATTTTAACCTTTTGTTGGATATAGTGTCTTTTATCTTTGAAATTCATTTCTAAACTAAGAAAATTAAATTCTCCGAAAGTATCATAATTAAAATAATAAACATAATCATCTGTTTTTGTAGAGCAATTACCTAATATTGATTTAGTAAAGTTTACTCTATTTGGATAATTTATTACTGTATTATATGTACTATTTGATATATCTAAATTATCCTGAAAATAATTATAGAACCAGTTTTTATTATTATGTATAAGTCCTAATTCGTCAGTATTAGAAAGATATAAACTACCACAAAAATTAACTATTGGAATTTTATTATACTTATCTGCGATTAAATTACAAAGGATATAATTGTATATATGCCAATAAAAACCTCCGTAAGTATTATATGTTTCTAATAAAATGAAATCCGACATTCTCAATTTAAAATAATCATTGATTAGAAATCTGGAATTTAAAATCTTAGGTTTATCTACAATTTCCAAATTATATAATAAGGGGAAATCGCCCTTACATATAAACTTAATTGTATTATTACCTTCATTTAATAAATAGGGGCCTAATTGAATATTGAAAGATATTAGTTTATTATGACTTTTAGTATTTATTTCAAGTAAATTATTAGTTCTTATAATATTATTAATTTTTAATGTAATATCTGGTTTAGTGGCACTATTATATTTCAAAATAAAAAAATATTTTTGTTTTTTTTCTGCTTGGAAATCAAATTGAACTATTTTATTAGGATCTGTAATAATAAATGCTTCATATGTATAATTATAAGTAAAACCAATTTCACTTAAATTTATAATCATTTATATTTTATATTTTATATTTTATATTTTATATTTTATTTTATACTTTTAAGTCAAGTTTGTTAAGTAAATAATTAATATCATATGAAGTAATTTTTTGCTGTTTAAGTTTTTTTTTCTTTTTACCTACAATTGATTTGTTTTCTTTTATATAAATATTTTTAAATAAATATGCTAAATCAATAATACTTTTTTCCCTTTTTCTTTTTAAACTTTTCACATTAGGTTCTAAATCCCAATTATCCCAATTAACATTTTCCTCATTGGTAAATACGTCATCATCCGATTCCATTGTATCTTCTCCTTTAATTTTCTTTTCGTCAATCCTTTTTTCAATTTCTTTTATTGTTTTACAATAAGGATTGGTACAATTTTCATTTATATGCACAAATTCACAAATTTTTTTAATATCCATTCTATTTGTAAAATAAGTAGCACAATGTAAACAATCGTAATTAATATTTTTGTTCATATTAGTCATATTAGTCATATTAGTCATATTAGTCATATTAGTCATATTAGTTTAATATTATTGATATATTTTTTATAAATCAATTTTATAATTTATTGTTCGCTAATAAATTGGATATATTTGATAGGTTTTTTACATTTAGGACAAGGATATTTACATCTATTAATGTTTTTAGCACATTTATTACATATTAAATGTCCACATAACAATATAACACAATTACTTTTAGATTCCATACAAAACGGACATAATGATAAAGCAACGCCATTTTTATTTACAACTGTTGCTCCTGTAATAAGTTGTTTTGACATATCATTTCGTATTTTAAGTGATAAGTCCTTACCAATCATTGTTTCCATATTTTTGTAAAAATTAACTATATCTTTTTCTTTAAGGTCTAACATTTTTAAAATAATTTCGTCTGAATTAGTTAATTTTATTGCTTTATGGAAATTTTCAATAATTTTACCGTTTCCACCTGTTTGTTTATTATTACCAGCAGATTTATTAAAAGCAATAATATTTTTTTTCATACTATCTTTTGTATTATTTTTATTTAATAATGAATCTATTAAATCATTTTTAGGTTTGCTATTTCTTTTATTAGTTTGTGTTGTAGATTTAGGTAACATAATATTACTATGAATGTTTTTTTTAGTTTTTTTCCTATCAATCATTTAATAAATAAAAAATATTTTATAATATTTATTTAAACCATTTTTTGTTTTATATTATAATGCCTATAAAATTATACCCAAACAACCTCCTGAAAAGGATGACGGTAACAAAGAATATAAAAGATATTTGATAAATCATCCTAAAAATGATATCAACATTTTATTGAAAAAAGACCTACTCAAATGTTATACCGAATAATTGAAGGAAATGGAAAGGCTCTTTATTTATTCGGTATAGATGATAACGGAGAAATAAGAGGTATGACAAAAGAATTCGATAGCACCATTTTCTATCTTAAAAAAATAACAAAATCAATATCCGCAAATATTAAAAAATGTAGGATATATAATGGACGTAAAGGATACGTATGTTCTGCATGTATCCAATTACCAAACCATATTCTTGATAAAATTATTGAAACAATTAATTTATAGATATAAATACATGAATGTGATTAATCTCTAATATACTACAATTCGCCGGTTTGTTCTTCCAACATGTAATAACGTCGAATTTAGTTTGCAATTCTTTCTGAATCATACAAGGATCACAATCCTTATACCAACATACTAAATGCTTAATTCCTTTTTCTGTGAGATATGGAAAATTATTTTCCGTTAAATAAAATTTTTCAGTTTCCAATTCTCTCTTTACACCTTCTAAAAAATTATTCATTCTTTCCTTATCCTTCATAACAATATTATATTTCTTCTGAACTTCCTTTTCCCTTTGTAAAGCAAAGGAAGGAGGATTTATCAAAGAGAACTTTTGTAATGTAGTGCGTGTCATCATTTTTCAACAATTCATTATAGATATATTAAAATCAATTTTTATAATTAATAACAATTATAAAAATTAATTTGGTTTTGAAAAAATGGTAAAAAATAATTATTATAAAACTAAATTAAGCACCTATAGTAGCACCCGATGCTACAGCCTCAGCCGCCGCTGCTGCGGCAGCAAGGTTCTTCGCGGATTGTGGGAAGTGTGGTTTCATGTATCTTTGAAGGTTAAAGTAGGTAACTTCATCAGAGGGCTTGACATTGAGAAGACCCGCGAGAGCGGAGTCGCAGTTAATAATTCGTCGATTGGCTTGGTCTTGTAGTTCGTGCGCCTTGATGTACTTAGTAAGATGTTTGGTAACTTCAGTTCGGGCCATCATAGAACCAGATTCTACACCAAGGAATTGGCAGAGTGAGTCTGAGATAAGAGTTGGCTTAGCAAATCCACTTGGAGGTCTTTTGGAGTCACCAGTGTGTTTTCGTTTCTTGTTCTTTTTAGATGATTCTCTGACTTGTCTGTTAACATTCTTTTGGAGTTTACGGACATCAGCCATAAGAGTTTGTGAAAGAGTTCTGAATTGTTGAAGTCTTGTAATAATATCCTTGAATTGGTCTTCAAGAGAAATTTCAGTGGTTACGGTTTCTACAACTGATTCAGGAGCAGCCACGGGAGCAGCCACGGGAGCAGCCACGGCAACTGATTCAGGAGCGGAAATATCAGCTTTTGTAGATTTTACTACCTTCTTCGCAGAAGTAGTTCTCGCTTTGCGAGGAGTAGTTGATTTAGTGGGCATTATAGTTATAGTTAATAAAATTAATTAGTAATTTATACGCGGTTGTTATACTTCTTTATGTATTGTATTTTTTAAATTGTTTTTTTTATTGATACACTTAATTTTGGTGTCATTTTAAAATACTTAAGAAAAAATATATTTTTTATAAAATAAAAATAAAAATAAAAATAAAATTATTTATGTAAATTATTTTTTTTAGGATTATCGTATAGTTCTTTAAGTGATTCTCCATAATTACATCCTCTAATAGCTTCCGCACACATCCAAGAAACGTCTATAATATCCATTCTATCTTCTATTCCGAATTCTTTGATTTTTTTTATATGCCTAGTTTGATCTAATGTATTTGTAACTATTACTTTATCAAATTCACTATTTTTAATATTTTCTAAAGCTTTTCCTGAAAAAATACCATGACATACAAACATATATATTTGTTTAGCACCCTTTTCCTTTAATAGTTTGGATGCTTTACAAGCAGTTCCGCCAGTATCTATCATATCGTCAACTATAATACAAATTTTATTTTCCACATTTCCCATTAAAGACATTATATTTACTACATTTGCTTCACTTCTTTCTTTATAAATGGTTCCCATACCTACACCTAATTTATTAGAAACCCTAACCGCTCGTTTCATTCCTCCTTCGTCTGGTGAAATTATAATTATTTTTT
>Ga0209534_10005437_pt1 | contig 11303 bp, 14 predicted proteins | sample COG_07_FD_184751 | JGI IMG/M metagenome (GOLD analysis project Ga0209534, IMG submission 184751) | Pelagic Microbial community sample from North Sea - COGITO 998_met_07 (SPAdes) (version 2) | ecosystem: Environmental > Aquatic > Marine > Neritic zone/Coastal water | place: Helgoland, sampling... | reverse complement strand
CCACCCACCATTAGAGGAGACGCTTTCACGGACCGGTAGTTCAGCTGGTTAGAATGCCGGCCTGTCACGCCGGAGGTCGCGGGTTCGAGTCCCGTCCGGTCCGCCATTAGCAATTATTAAACCTCTGTTCTTTCAGGGGTTTTTTTCGTTATGGGCTTGCAATACTTTCGATAGGTACAATTTTAGGTACAAGACGTCCGAGATAAAAAGGCACTTCCAGTCTTCGATACACCCCCTTCCGAAAGACCTCGTTTCTAGTATCTATATGCGCGCCTCAAAAAAATAAACTTTCGTTTGGCACTCCTAGCGTGTACCAGTAGACTCTTAAGAGAACCATCGGATGGCATGTATTAAATGGCTGTATGCGATAAAGACAAGTTAACCACACTAGCCTGTAGCTTCAACAATCACTTTAAGCAGTTTCTTGCATCCCATGATTCTCGAATCCTCACTAAACTGACGTCAGGTATCGTTCAACAACCCGTTGATTACATTTATTGGCAGAAGGAGTGTGGGGCATTTGAAGCCAAAAATATGTGGGGCAGGCGGGATGGCGCTTTAGATGTGATCTCTCTAGAGGGAGAAGGTCTTAAGTCTAATTGTTTCGCAACGGGGGAATACGAAGAAAATAGTGGGAAATACTCTCATGATCTCTATGTGGCAGAGGAATCAGGTTTGACGAATATCGTAAAGCCGCGTCCTGAGTGTCTAATGTATGTTGGCCAATGGTCTTATCTTGAGGGGCATTCTGATGTTAAACAAAAAGAGCATTGGTACTGGAATACTATTAAGAGTCTTAAGGATAGTTCTTTTGAATCAGCTTTAAGTAGCCATCCAGCCTATCGGTTTTTTATTCAAAACGTTGACAGGGTTAATCTGCATAATAGTTTGAAAGGTTCACATGATGATGAGTGGCTACTGCGTATTTGCTTATTAAGAGTAGTCGCTGGAGCAATAGAGATGTATGACAATCCGTTAAGAGAAGATATGTGGGTTGAGAAGCGACAACAGGCTTTAGATGCAAACCTTGGGAAATTACTTATTCCTGATCAAAGGACAGCAAAAGCCGCTAGTCGACTTATCGAGAACATACATAGATCAGGCGCGTCAATTAAATGGATGTCCCAGTTACAAGATATTGCAAATCGTAAGCCGTACCCTCTAGTCAATTCGATCGAACCTAAAATGGCTTTGGTGAGAGAAGTATCATTGTTAAGCAAGATGCTCCTGAATACATCCAATGGCCACAAGGGACGATTCCCTACTACAGCGATTCAAAACATTCTAGAGTTTATAAACGAGGAGATGTCCGATAGCGGCATCCAATACCATTTAGAACGATATGAGGACTCTGATGAAAAGCCCTTATCCTCGGGTCACGTTTCGAGCGATATCCCTTTCTAGAACATCAGCCACTACCCCCATTTTTGTATCTGTCACTTGTGATTACCAATAGACACTATCGGATACGCTAGCGTTTTTTCAAGAACTTAAAGGCGCACAAAATGAAAAACATTAACGAAATTCCACGCTTACTCCGCTGGAAAGAAGTCTCCCAAATCATTCCCTTCAGTCGGTCCTATGTTTACGACCTAATGAATCAGGGTAAATTCCCAAAGGGCTATAAACTTGTTCATGGTGGTCAAGCCGTTGGTTGGTGGGCATCTGACATTTATAACTACATGATAAGCCTCCAAGAAAAGACACAAGTAGCCTCTAATTTGACTGCTCTAGAGGACAAGCTTCAGCCAAGAGATTCGCTAGATGAATAGCAAAGTCGAAGGTTTCTTCGCTATTGAACATGACATCGTCATGAAAATCATAGATGAATATGGGCTAAACACAGCTTGCCATTTTATAACTCAATGCAGTGGTAGAAGCGGCTTAGGGAAGAAAACTAGCTGGAGTAAACATGCAGTGCATAGGTATGCTGGTTTAAGTGTCAGGGTAGCGATGAAAACGGAAGCTAACCTCATCGAAGGTGGATATCTCATAAAGACTAGAGGTGGTAAGTACCCCCGATTTACACTTGCTGATTCTCAAGCAGACACTATCGCTTGGATTCCTCATACTTTTGTTACTGGAACATTGGTTGGAGAGTGTTCTCCTTTAAAGTTGATACGGCAAACCAGTAGTGCGGATACTCTTAGGTTAATGTTAGACCTTTACTGGCGGCAAGACATAGTGAACGAGGGTGGTTTTAACTTTATGTATCAAGCCTTTGAGCGTTCCGAGAAGATTGCAGAATCAGGAGCGTTCTCAATATATACCTTTGATCAACTTCCTAAGCTAATGTCTGAAGAGGACTTTATCGCACCTTATGAGGACTCTGCACAGGCTTACATGACACTCAAAGGAACTGGCCTTGCATACGAGGTACCTTACCTGTTTGATTCAGAGGATGGATTACCCATGTTTCCGCTAATCAACCCGTATACAGAGGAACCATTGTCAGACATTGAGACAATAGCTATCGACTGTTTACCTGATGAGTTTTCTTATATTGGATCACTTCATGATTACACATTGATGGTTCCTAGCCATATAAAGAAGCCAGTTCTCAAAACATTACTATTTCCTCGCTACAGGCAACACACAGAAATGATGAAAGCGGGTTATGCCGCAACTATGGATAGAATAGAGTCTATTAGATGTTTATATCAAAGACATATCAAAGACATATCAAAGACTAATCAAGGACTTATCAAAGACGAGTCAAAGAATATCAATGACACTTCAAATATCGTACTAACTATGTCCGACACGGACAAAGGATGGGCTTATGAATAAACGTTACAGAGGTAGGTCAGACATCGTAAGCATCGATTTAACAGATTTAGTACATCCATCACTCAGGGTTAGTAATCATGGGGGTGGAGAGATTAAGCCAAAAACTTTATCAAGCGGTTGTGTCCTTTATGGGTATGACATGTTTACTTATTATCGTAAAAGAGGTCTAAAGACATGACTGGCAGACCCGCATGGATACCAACTGACTCTATCTGCGAACAAGCTCGTGAAATGGCTTCTCGTGGCCTTACAGTGACTCAGATTAGTGATTGCCTAGGTATATCGCAATCAACCCTATACGCCAAACAGGGCGAGTATACGGAGTTTATGGATGCTATAAAAAAGGGACGCGCTGAGGGCTTAAATAAGGTCTCTAACGCACTCTTCGAGAAGGCTACCCAAGGTAATGTCACAGCTATGATTTACTATCTAAAGGTCAGAGACAGAGAGAATTGGGGCGAGAATCAGCCTGAGCCGTTGAGAGAGATTCCTCCTATGCAGATTGTTCTGACTGGGGTATCTAACTGAGACAGTGGTGAGTTAATTTCCACCAGAGACATTTTTATATACCTCTAACTTAGTTATAGATATAGGGCGATTTAAAACGGAATTTAAACGACAATCACCTTTCTCTTATGACGATAGTTCTATGATTTGTTTTTTATTTTTTCTACCAAACTCTTGATACTGATTAATAATGCCCGATAAAGATTTGCCAAAATCTGTAAGAGAATACTCTACCTTTGGTGGTACGGTTTTAAAGTCGTTTCTTACTATTAAATTATGATTTTCAAGTTCTCTTAATTGTTTGGTTAGCATCTGTTCGGTTATTGGAGATAAAGTTCTCCTTAACTCACCAAATCTTTTTGGTCCTGATTGAATGACGTACATCAATGGCATTTTCCACTTACCACCGATTAGTTTTGTAACTTCGTGTATTGGACAATATTCTTCTTTCATAATTTTTACACTATGTTTTTAGTTAGTACTCATTAATAATTTAGTACTTGTTAAATTCATTGTATCGATTATTATGCCTTTTTTCAATCAATAGAGATTACAAATGAATAGATTAAATGAAAATATTAACGAGACTTTTGACAAGGTTTCATTTGTTGGACCTTGGTTCCTTAGAATTATTCTAGGGGTATCTTTTTTCTTATATGGTTACGGCAAGTTTCCACTGCCCTCAGAAATGCTAGTAGGGTTTGGATTTCCCAATTCTATTGCAACACTAGTTCCCTTGGTAGAGGTTATTGGTGGAATTGGAATTATCCTAACGGGTTTTATAAGTGGATTATGGGGTCAGTTGTTAACTAGGGTCTTTGCTTTGGTTTTATCAGTATTTATGATTTTCGCACTTGTTCTTGCTCATTCAGACTGGTTAATAACTGCTGACCTGTTTAAAAACATACAAATTTACTTGTTGGGTGTATCTTTGTATTTTGTATTTAAACCAAAAAATTAATTATCAATCTAGGAGACGAATATGGAATGTGGTTGCGGAAGAAGTCCAACTGGCAAATGTATTGGTTGGCACAACCTCTCTGAAGAGGAATATCAAGAAAAACTCAAAGAGCATGAGGACAAAGATAACGAAGAGGAATAGATTCTGTTTAACGGTGACTGGGTTGATTTCTTGATTACTAATCAAATAATCAAGAAATCACGTTCCCCTCTTTGATGGGGGTGAAGTTACGCAGTCCACTCTCCTTCATCATTTCATCTTCTATGTGACGGTAGTAGTTCTCTAAGTGGGTGGAGGAAGTTCCAGCAATATACGCAACATCCGCAATAGGAACACCCGCATCCATCCTCAAGGTAATCCCAAAGTGCCGCAGTGAGTAATAGGATAACTCCCTTTATTGGTTACCTAATCATAACCAAATACCCCATCCAGTCAAATCAGGGCTAAATCAAGGTGAGAAGTTCTTGAGGGTTTTAAAAAGGGAGATGAATACGTAACTACCGCCCATAAAGGGAAATACTTCGACGCGTTAGGGATTATAGTTTCAGTTTTCTATTTTCTATTTTCGGACATCTAAATAGTTCAAAAATAATAGCGTTAATGGGATAAATCTGAACGCAATCATACCCAAAGATGGCAAGGCTAGGTCGCTTAGTGAGCTTAAAATATAAACCTCCATATCACTCCAAATAAGACAACATACAACTATCAGCGCTATAACATTAATCGTTCTAAAATAATAATTAGTAAAGAATGACCATAAATAAATGAGTATTCCAAAAGCTAATAGCACGATGCGTATTAGCAACAATGCCTCCATGCCATCCGAGGATAACAGTGGATTTTGCTCTCGAGTCACCAAAACAAATTCAGGAAAATATACTGCCAAAAAAATTCTAAACGCCCAGAACACTGCAATGAGAACGCAACGAGTACGGATTCTGTTTTCGACTCGAGACATTCGTGCTGGAGTTACCTCATATTGAGGGAATAACGCGTCTAGCTCTTCTGGAGAAACTTTGGAGTGACTTGGCATCGGATACTCACCTTTTTAGCTATGCAATATTCTTGCACCCTTAAGCACGCTATACAGTAACAGAGTAGTGATTACACTTTTGAATATATCATATTACGCGCGCGTCTGCTCACTGGATGACATTCAAGCGGTAAAAACTTAGGATTCCTACCCGCGAAAGTCACCCCCATGGGGTCTTTTGGTTGCGAGGGATTGTCGAATGAACTGTTTATTCTTCCGAAGATTCAGGTAGTAAACACCACTTCTATTAACAGTATAAGGTACTGATAGCTTTCTCATTGTGTGACACCTTGTGTTGGCGGGCTATATCATCGTTATTCGCGTGTAGCTGCATAGATCGTGCACATCAATATCGGGAATTAAGCACAACGATTTAGTTTTCAAGATGGACAGCTCATTCCTGGATGAAATTTATACCTTCCTCGGAAAACCTTTGTCGGTAAACCGAGGGGCTCATGCCAACTCGCAGTTTGAATAATCGGTTAAATGCACTGGGGTCAATATAGCCTACCTGCATCATAACATCCGCTACCGAGAGGGGACTTGCGGCCAGAAGTGTTTTGGCGTGTTCCATTCGCAAGTTTTGAAAGTAATTCAGTGGTGTGGTTCCTGTCGCATTTTTAAATCGACGTATCAGGGTGCGCTGGCTGATATCAAATTTTTGAGCGAGTCGTGAAAAATTTACGTCTGTCTGTATATGGTTTTTAAGCCAATATTGGATTCTTGAAATTAATGTGTCCCCATCGGTTATTGGGATATTTAAATTTTGATAAGGGGTTTGAGTGTTTTCTCCCACATTGATTAACATTGTTTTCGCACAGAGTGCGGCTACCTCTGGTGAGGTATGTGTTTCCACCAGGTGCAGTGCTAATTGATGATAGGCGGTCATTGCTCCAGAGCAATAAATATTGCCATCTTTAGTCAACGCAGAATTAATGTTGAGATTGACGGCAGGGTAACGATGTTGGAACTGCGACATTAGCCACCAGGTTGTTGTCGCTTCCTTGTTATTGAGTAGACCCGACTCAGCAAGCATGAAGGTGGCTGTGCAGTTAGCGGCAATTTTAATGCCCTTATCAGCCCATTCTCGCAAGCGTTTGTAGAGACCTTGATGACCCTTCAGCCATTGTGAAAATTTCTTTGCACCTGGATAGAAAACACCGGGCAGGTACACCAGATCGAACTTATCAACGCTTTGTAATGAGGCGTCAGCGATCAGACGAATCCCTCCCTTAACTTTAACGGGGTCGCGGGGGCGTTCCGTAACCAGCGACCAACTAAATGTCTCCTTGGCTTGTGGTGATATACGGCGACAGTGGGCGTTGGCTATTTGAAGTACATCAATTAAGCCGCTGATACTTGAGCAATAGCTGTTTTCAAGAACAATAATGGCAATATTTAACATGCTGGCAATATTAGCATACGGTATGTAAATATTGCCACTTCAATATTTTCTGCTCTAACAATAAAATTACCTCATCATCATTTGAATCAAGCGAAAATTTAAAAGGTAGTTTTATGAAAACACGAATTACAGATCTCTGCGGTATTGAGCATCCTATCGTGCAAGGCGGTATGCATTTTGTTGGTTACGCAGAATTAGCTTCAGCCGTATCAAATGCAGGAGGCATGGGAACCATTACTGGTTTGACTCAGCGTTCAGCCGGGGATTTAGCTAACGAGATTGCTAAATGTCGCGATTTAACTGAGAAGCCCTTTGCGGTCAACCTAACGTTTCTACCCACGGTTAATACGCCTGATTATCCTGGCTATATTGACGCCATTATCAAAGGCGGCGTTAAAGTTGTAGAAACGGCTGGCCGCAGCCCTGAGCAATATATGCCTATGCTGAAGGACGCCGGTATAAAGGTGATCCATAAATGCACTTCCGTTCGCCATGCGCTAAAAGCTCAATCCATTGGCTGTGATGCTGTGTCAGTAGATGGTTTTGAGTGTGGTGGTCATCCCGGTGAAGATGATATTCCCAACATGATTTTATTGCCTCGTGCCGCTGATGAATTGGAGATTCCTTTTCTTGCTTCTGGCGGTATGGCCGATGCGCGTTCTTTGGTCGCTGCTATGGCAATGGGTGCCGAGGGTATAAATATGGGAACCCGGTTTATTGCGACCCAAGAGGCTCCTGTTCACGATAATGTTAAACAAGCCATTCTTCAGGCATCTGAACTGGATACTAAATTAGTGATGCGACCGCTGCGTAACACGGAGCGTGTTCTTAACAATAAGGCCGTTGAACGAATAATCGAAAAAGAGCGGGCATTGGGGGCTGGTATTACTTTTGAAGATATAAGTGACGAAGTGGCGGGCGTTTATCCCAAGATCTTACAAGATGGAGATATGGACGCTGGAGCCTGGTCTTGCGGTATGGTGGCGGGCCTCATCAGTGATATCCCAAGCTGTCAGGATTTGATCAGTCGTATTATGAGCGATGCGAAAGACATAATCCGCGAGCGTCTCGCAAGAGTGCTTTAAGCACGATCTATATGAATCCTTCCGGTTTTATCGCTATACATTGTGCAATGGAGTCGAAGGTTTATCCTTAAACTATAATTACAGGATTTTTGCTATGCATAACTCTAAGCTACCCAGACGTCGCGCTAACGACCTCTATGTGGATACTTGGCTACCCGAAGAGACGCAAGCTATGAGGCAAGAGGTTCGCGCCTTTGCAGAAAAAGAACTAGCACCTATAGCTCACCAATTGAATACCACGCCTGAGAATAAGGATAACTTTCCTTGGGAACTGATGAAAAAAATGGGTGATGCCGGTATTCTCCGCATACCTTACGCTAAGGAAATGGGTGGTCGCGGGCTTAAATATCCGTTGTTGGCCTCTCAAGTGGCTGAGGAAGAGCTAGCTTACTTTTCAAACGGTGCAGCTGCCGCCTTATACGATGCGCCAATGGCGTTGTTAGGTGCATCATTGTTGCGTTTTGCTCCTGATGAAATAGCACAGACCTATCTGCCTCAGCTGATGTCTGGTGAAATTACGGGTAGCTTTGCCACGAGTGAACCAGCGGCGAGCACCGATTTGTCTCCTGATGTACTGTCGACTATAGCCGAAGCTGTACCCGGCGGATTTCGAGTTAATGGCGCTAAGCGTTGGATTACCAATGCCTGTGTGGCAAGTGTTCTTGTTTTTCTATGTAAAACGGAGGAGGGCCTAACCATGCTCTTCACCAGGATGGATGAAGAAGGTATTACCGTTAGCGATCCAGACAAGAAAATGGGTAACCTTGCACAATTAACGTCGGATATCACCTTTGACAATGTGTTTGTGCCTGAAGCCAATGTTATTGGCCAAAAAGGGCGCGGGCTTCGCGTTGCATTGTCCGCTCTGACTGAAGGGCGTGTAGCTGTAGCGTCAATGGGTGTAGGCTTGGGGCAAGCAGCATTTGATCACGCTACTGAATTTATGGAGCAACGGAAAGTATTTGGTAAAACGCTATCTAGCATGCAGCACTGGCAGAATATCTTCGCCAATTATGCCATTGAGTTAGAAAATGCCAGAAACCTCTGTTACAAAGCCGCCTACGTTATAGATACCACTGGTGGCACCGAGTCACCATTAGGACCTATGGCGAAGACTTACGCAACGAAACTGTCGAGCAAAATTGCCTCTGATGCCATGCAGGTTTGTGGTGCAATGGGATTTGTACGTGAGCTGGGTGCTACCGGTGAGCTGCGTCCCATTGAGGCTATTTATCGGGATACTAAAATTGGTGAAATTTACGAGGGTGCCAATGAAGTGATGTTGACCGTTATTGCGCGATCGATATTTGGTAAAAACGTAGCTGTCTAAATTGGCTTGTGCCAATTTTTTCGAATTCTCGATAGAAATAAGAACGAGTATAGGCGGAATAAACGCCTTTTTGCTTCCGGGGAAATAGAGGACGTAAGTAAGTGTCATTCGCGCCGGAGTAATTTTTCGGTATTTGAATACAGTAGTTGGTGAAAAAAGGAGCTTTGGTGTACGACTTTTTTGAAGCCACGGAATTACCTGTTGTAGAATTTCAACCTATAGCCATCTGCAGTTTTTTCAATAATACCCGCAGTGGGCTCAGAAAAGTGTGATCCTATTAATAATCCGTTTGAAGCTTCTAACTCAGTACATAATCTCTCACGTGTTTTGCACCCCATGTCCGGATCGTAGTCCACAGACCTAATGGTGATAATTTTGAAGCCGTCACACTGACTTGCGCTGAATTTGGGGCGCGAACCAACGCGCCGCAAATACTTAATGCGCTGGATTATGTCAATCGAATATCACGCGAAACAGCGGCGGCATTCCAGGATTTTGACGTCATACTGAGCAGTACCATGTCTGCACCGCCAGCCGTGCATGGATTTCTTAATCAGAATGATGATCAGATATCGGCGATTGACTGGACTCGAAAAACTTTCCAGTACGCTGCTAATACGCCATTGTTTAACGCCACAGGGCAACCCGCGATATCGTTTACGCACTGGACGGCAGATGGTTTACCCGTTGGTATCCAGCTCGCTGCGAATATGGGTCAGGAGGGTTAAGGCGCCCGCTTGCCAAAGTCCTTGGCCTTAAGTATCAGCATATAATGCTCTTATTCATGAATGTTAACTATGGCACTTAGTGCTACATGGTGTAAAGCTTAGAGAGCTTGAACCTTTTGTTCAAGGTTTTTCAGGAATGGGAGAAAGTCTTAAGGTTTGATTGAATCAAATACTTTAATGCGACCATATTCTTGGTGACTTATTACAGTTTAAATTTGTGGGTGTCCCGAAATTTCTTTCCGTCTGGATTCATGGAAATACGACAATGAATCGTCTTACTAGATTGGGAAGTTTCAGGTAACCTATCATAATTGCCCCCTGTTGGAGACACCATGGCTGAATCGGATCGATTTTTGGACGCATTTATCACCATGCAACGGCCGCTTGCTCGGCTTGTAATGGGCATTGTGCCCCCCAGGGATGTCGAAGATATTGTCCAGGAAACTTACGTGCGCGTGTGTCAGGTCAAGAATAAGGGTGCGATTCGCAACCTGCATTCTTTTATGTTTCGTACCGCAAAAAACTTATCGCTTGATCATATAAAGCGGGCGGAGTCGCGGCTGACTGACGGGGTCGATGAAATCGACAGCATACAACCTTCGGAGCTTGACTCGACCTACGCTCAGGTGGTGTCTGATGAAGAATTTGTGCTGTTCTGCGAGGCTGTACGCGAACTCCCTAAGCAGAGTCGACGTGCCTTCATCTTGAAAAAAGTCTACGGCTATACGCTGAAAGAAATCATGGTCGAGATGGGTTTGGGGCAAGCAACGGTCGAGACCCATATCGTGAACGGCACCAAAAAATGCGTGCAGTATATGCGTGACAGGCAAGAGCAACCTGCTGGGAGGCACTTAACTTCAAGGAATAGCAATGCGGGGTCGTCTAGAAGACGACCCGGAGGTGAACTATGAATACGGTAGTATCGATCTCTCGTGACGATGAGCGACTTGAAGCCGCCAGTCGCTGGGTATTGAAATTAGACGAGGGCATCTTGACAGTACACGACAAGGCAGCCTTTAACGCATGGTTAGATGAAAACCCTAAGAATCACGATGTGCTGCTGGAAGTTGCGGCAGTATGGGATAAAACCGATGCGCTCGCCCGCCTGGCCGATTTCTTTCCTCTCGAAGTTAGAAATCATCAGGAGCAGGTCACAGCTCGTCATCGACGATGGGTGATAGGGCCGGCTATTGCTGCCAGCCTAGTTGTATTGGCTGTATGCGCTACCCTGTTGCTGTCGGGGCTAGGGACCGGTTTCAATAGTAACTCGATAAAACCGACACAAATCGCGTCCTACGAGACGGCGATCGGCGAGCAAAAAACTGTGCTGCTACCCGATGGCAGCGAAATAGTATTGAACACGAACAGCCAGCTATCCCTGGCCTACACGCCGTCCGCGCGCGTGCTGCATCTTGCGCGTGGTGAAATTCTGGTTCGAGTTGCAAAAGAGGAACGTCCCTT
>Ga0209534_10005435_pt1 | contig 11304 bp, 5 predicted proteins | sample COG_07_FD_184751 | JGI IMG/M metagenome (GOLD analysis project Ga0209534, IMG submission 184751) | Pelagic Microbial community sample from North Sea - COGITO 998_met_07 (SPAdes) (version 2) | ecosystem: Environmental > Aquatic > Marine > Neritic zone/Coastal water | place: Helgoland, sampling... | reverse complement strand
CAATTCTGAATTCCTCAATGGTCTTTCCGTAAAAAATGCGATTAAAGCATCCATCACGAAGATGGTAGAAATGGGGATCGGCGCTCGTAAGATCAATTATAAGCTAAGAGATGCTAACTTCAGTAGACAAAGATATTGGGGTGAACCATTCCCTATCAAGTATGATGCAGACGGTGTAAGTCATCCTCTTACATCAGACCAATTACCATTAGAACTTCCAATGGTATCGGATTTCAAACCGACTACCGATGGAAACTCTCCATTGAGTAAAGCAAGCGAATGGGTCAATAGAGATGGTTATAAAATGGAGACTAATACGATGCCTGGATATGCAGGATCAAGTTGGTATTTCCTTAGATATATGGATCCTAATAATCCGGGACAATTTGCTTCTACAGAAGCACTTAATTACTGGCAAGATGTGGATCTATACATTGGCGGAACAGAGCATGCTGTAGGACACTTATTGTACAGTAGATTCGTACATAAATTTTTATTCGACAAAGGATTAGTACCTACCAAGGAGCCGTTCAAAAAGCTGGTAAATCAAGGAATGATCCAAGGTGTGATAGAGTCGCTATATCTTCACAAAGATTCTGGAGAATTCTGTAGTAAGGAGCAAGTGAAAGATGATAATGACTATGCCAAGATCAATACACATGTAGATTTTGTAACAGATTATAGTACTTCAGATAGTCACCTCAGTGCTGAAGGAATAAGACAATTCATAGATTTTCGCCCTGACTATAAAGGAGCAATTTTCAACGGAGTGAATGGAGTGATGAAAGATAGTGTAGTGGTCGGATGTGCTGAAGAAGATTTCAAATTCGTGACGATCTCTGAAGTCGGAAAAATGAGTAAGAGATATCACAACGTAGTGAACCCCGATGATGTAGTAGCAAAATACGGAGCAGATTGTTTCCGCATGTATGAAATGTTTCTTGGACCAATAGAGCAGAGTAAGCCGTGGGATACTAATGGTATCGATGGAGTATTTAAGTTCTTGCGTAAGTTTTGGGGACTATTTGATGAGGAACAAAATGGATGGCTTGTAACTGATACAGAGGCTACTCCGCAACAAATGAAAGTAGTACATACATGTATCAAAAAGCTCAACGATGATATTGCCCGATTTTCCTTCAATACCGGAGTAAGTGCATTTATGATCTGCGTCAATGAACTGCGAAAACTTAATACTACTAGTAAAGCAGCACTTGAACCATTAGTAAGATTAATCGCACCATTTGCGCCATTTGTAGCCGAAGAACTATGGCATAAGCTAGGTAACGCAAGTAGCGTTCACCACGCTGATTATCCTATTCATGAAGACAAGTATTTGGTAGAAGCGAGTAAAGAATATCCAATTTGCTTCAACGGTAAAAAGAAAATACTACTCAGTATCGCTTCAGGATTATCCAGAGACGAAGTCATCGAATTCGTAACTAGCAATCCGGATGTAATATCATTATTGGACGGGACAAAGCCCAAGAAAGTGATAGTTGTACCAGGAAGGATGGTGAATTTAGTGGTATGAAAGCGATAAGAATTTTGAGATTTTTGAAACCTCGAAAGTCGTATCACAAAATTCCAAAAAGCAGAGATACCGAATGCTTGTAGTCTCCAACCATACTTAATTGTATTCCTTCGAAGAGATTATAGAGATGGTTATCTAATGTGAAACCAAAGATTTTGTACTATCAAAATTTACTATTTCTTATTTGAAAATTGATACAACTAATCTTCATTTTAAGAGTTTTGAAATCTTCAACTTCTAATTTCATTACATCTCAAAAGTCGATATTTGACTACGCTCTATGCTGATAATTAAAATAGAAACAAATTAGATAAGGCTGACGCCGTTACAAAATGAGTAATAAAAACTACCAACTAAATTCTACCTCAATATCTTAAACGTAGTCCTACGATTGATTTCATGTTGCGCTTCGGTGCAATATTCACATTCACAATCTTGGAAAGCTATTTGAGACTCACCATAGCCTTGTGCTTGCAATCTATCGAAAGGTATTCCACGATCTACTAAATAGAGTACTGCTGATTGCGCTCTCTTCTGACTGAGCTCCGCATTGTAATCATCTTCACCTCTACAATCTGTGTGTGATGATAATTGGATTCTTATCTGTGGATTATCTCTTAGAATGGTCGATAGCCTATCTAAAGTAGGTTTGGCTGCATCTACGATCGCCCATTTATTGTAATCATAATAAATTTCTTTAAGTATGATTTCTTTATCGTAGAAAATCTTATCTAACTTGATTTCAACATTGATCGTATAACTTTTTTCATCTGGATTTAGATTCAATTCTCTAGTGCTTACTTTTATAGTTTTACTGAGATAGCCAGGCTTTGATGCTTTGATTCTATAAGCCTTTCCATTGTCTAGTTTTTCTATAAATAAACCATCTTTTCCAGATCTACGATCAAGTGTTAGATCTCCACTAAACTCCACTCTAGCATCTGACAATGTCTCTAATCCAGTCACTGCCGAATTAGGATCTTCATCATCATCATATCTATGAGTAATCACTTTTCCTGCGAGATATATCGCTAATTCGTCTTTAGCATCTTCTTTAGGAACGGTATCTTTTTGAATTTCTTCGAGCTGGTATTTAGTGAAGCTGTAAATATTATCTCTTCCATTTGTACCTCTAGAAGTACTAAAAAAACCTTTCTCTATTTCTTTCCTTCTTAGTCTAGCATACTCATCTATTACTAAACCAAAATCATCGTAACTACTATTGATTGGCTGACGAACATTTACTGGTGCTGACCAACTACCATCATCTTTTAGATATGTTTTAAATATATCTAATCCTCCTAAACCTGGATGATAATCTGAGGAAAAGTATAAAGTATCTCTACATGATGTGGGAAAGTATTCATTCCCTGCAGTATTGATCGATCGTGGCATTAAATAAGGCGAAGACCATTCATCATCACCTACTAGTTCTGAGTAGTATAAATCATAACCACCTGGACCATCAGGGCCTTTTGTACAGAATACCATTACACTATCATTCTCTATCAACGCAGGTTGACCGTAATTGATATTATCTACTACAAAATTTATTACCTGCGGCTCGGTCCATAGTCCGTCCTTCTTTTTGGCATACATAAGTTTACAATAGCTATCTGCCGTCTCAGTTCCACTACACCTTGTAAATATGATCTTATTAAAATCTTGCGTAAAACAAGCTGCTCCTTCATTAAAATTAGAATTGATCTCTGCATCAAACCTCCTTACTCCTCTACCCTCTTTATCCATTATAAATAGATCTGAGTATTTATTGCCAGTCCACTTATAATCATCACTCCCTGTTGCATCTTTCCTATCACTTGTAAACACTAAATAATTACCTTCATAGACAGCTGAAATATAATCATTGAATAGACTATTCCCATCTAACGCAAAAATCTTAGTCGTATTCTGCCGATCTCTATCCCATTCTGCAGCTAGTTTAAGTATTTCTATTTCTCGCTTTATCATCTGATCTTGGGTATGCACTTTACTGAGTACCTTCCAAATGTCAAGTGCTGCAGCATAGTTACCAGATTGCTTATGTACTCGTGCCAATCCTCGATCTGCTTGCTCACCATATTCAGCTCTGACTGCCTTTTCGTACCATCTTATAGATCTTTGTATCTCATTGAGTATCTCATAACTCGACCCTAACAGATAGGATAGTTTAGCCGCTTTCCTTTTATTAGGTTGCTTTTTGTATTCATCCTTAAGCATATCTGCGGCCAATGCATACTTTTTTTGCTCGTACGCTGCCTCACCATTTTTTATTTCTTTGGTAAATCCACAGCTGCATACAACCATTGTCATCATGAACATCAGAGCCCATTGACAAAAAGAAGAAGGTGATATCAAACTAGTCTGCATACTTGATAAAAATACGATTTCTGAAGATAATGTTTAGTCATTACACCGTTTACTATTGAAATTATAACTAATCCAGAGATTTAGATTATTTATTTGGCTCTAGCGGCATATATTTGAGGTGATTAAATTTAGATTTTGCAGAAACAAGAAATAATTATTTAGCTGTATGGATTACGAAGTATTACTACTAGAGAATAAAGATGGGATCGCTATCATAACGATCAATAGACCTCAAGCGCTCAATGCCATCAACAAGAAGGTAATGACCGAGCTCAACTTCTTTTTTAGTTCAGACTATAAGTCAATCGAAGGACTCAAATCTATAATCATCACAGGTGCCGGAGACAAAGCATTTGTGGCAGGAGCTGACATCAAAGAGTTTGCTTCTTTAGATGCCGCTGCTGGTTCGGCTTTATCTAAGTATGGTCAAGAGACTTATATGCTTATAGAAAATTTCCATGCACCAGTTATCGCTGTAGTTAATGGATTTGCCCTTGGTGGCGGATGTGAACTATCTATGGCCTGCCATATGCGTATCGCTAGCCGGAACGCTAAATTTGGACAACCAGAAGTAAATCTAGGATTGCTGCCAGGGTACGGAGCAAGTCAAAGGTTACCGCAATTAATCGGTAAGTCCAGAGCTTTAGAATTACTACTCACTGCAGATATGATTACTGCAGAAGAAGCAAAAAATATAGGCTTGGTCAATCATGTAACCGAAGACAAAAACGAAGCGTTGGATATAGCCACGACTATATTAAAGAAAATCTCAACTAAAGGACCTTTAGCGGTAGCTAAGACGATCAAAGCGGTAAATGCTTATTACGATAAGTCTCAAGATGGATATGCAGTAGAGCATCAGGAGTTTGGTCAATGTATAGAAAGCGATGACTGTAAGGAAGGAGCTCTAGCATTCGTAGAGAAGAGAAGAGCCGTATTTACAGGAAAATAATTAGATCTAAGATGCTCGAATTCCATAAAGATAAAGAGAGATACTTCAACATGCAGTATCAAACCTCCAAGTTATACATCTTTCCTTTTGTTGCTTCATGTATGGATTTTTCTAGGTCTTTAGATGTATTAGAATTGGGCTGCGCTGAAGCTGGAGTATTAAAAGCATTCATTGAAGAGGGACATAATTGCACTGGTATAGAATTATCAGAAAAAAGAATAGATCTTGCAAAGCAGTTTTTAGCCGATGAATTCAAGAGTAACAAAATAAGATTTAGTTCTATTAATCTATACGACCTTATCCCTGGAGAAGATGGACATCTATATGATCTCATTATTCTTAAAGATGTAATCGAGCATATTCCCAACCAAGAAGAATTTATTCCCTACTTATCTTCATTCTTAAAACCAAATGGAAAGATATTTTTTGGTTTCCCACCATGGTTAATGCCATTTGGAGGACATCAACAGCTTTGTCGAAACAAATGGCTACGCAAATGGGGGTGGATGCATATACTACCTCGTCCAATATACAAAGCTATTCTCAGCATGGGAGAAAATGAGCAAGAGGTTATAGATGAGCTGATGGAAATCTACGATTCTAGTATTTCCATAGAGCGATTTAATAGGATCTGTCGTAACACTGGACATCGTGTAATCCTTGACAAGCATTGGCTTTTTAACCCTATTTATAAGTGGAAATTTGGGCTTGAGCCAAAAACTGTTCTTTCACCTTTTAGAAATCTTCCTTATATCAAGAATTTTTATACCACGGCTTATTATGCTCTGGTAGAGAAGCATGAAAGTTGTTAATTTATGTAGCTGCTTGACAGTCCTAAAGGGCAGCTGAACAAACAGGCGGAGCGATTGGGTACTCTAGTATTTTTCTTACTTCTTTCACAATGCAAAAATAAAAAAACCACGTTCGTAATGTTGTGAGAGTAGTTTGTTTTAGAATATACTGTCTACCATTATTTTAATACTCGTTACGTCACTTAGCTAGTTAGGCGTTCATTTAATTTGCTTCTTCAAAACGGACCAAATAAAATGCACTTTTAGAAGAAGTTTTACTTGTTCGTTACTAAATACTAAACCAAAATGAATTCACTAAAATCACTCCAAGGATTTGCCATTCCTTAACAAATCTTCCCTTTTACTCTGGTGAAAAAATATTGCAGAAATTCGAAATTCTACTTATTTAAATATTTTGCTGTAGTTTCTCAGGCGGATTCATCTAAAAAGAAAGCAGATCCAATCTAAGATCAAAACAGCTTTTATATTCCTTTATTCTGACAGTAATCGCCACTGAGAACCGTTTACATCTCCATCCACTCATACTATCAAGATTGTAATTAAAGATATTGCATCCTTCAACGACTTATATTACTCGTCAATAAGTATATTAAATTGTTCTGTAATTGTCAATAATATTTGTTTTTGTAACCTATTCTCATGTGCAATCTTGAACGTTCATAATCCAGACTCAACAAGCCCAAATATGGACATACTCCAAGGCATTAATCATCTTGAGCACATATGTAAATGTTTATTTTGATAGAATAAGTTTGTGAGTGTGCGCTATTACGAATCTATGTTTTATGATTATCATAAAGAAAGCTCGAAATACAATAGATATAGCATTATTGGATGACTACCTCGATGACTCAAAATCTAAACAATCAAATTCATCCAAACTATTTTTCTTAATACGTAATCAAAAGAATACCTTTGGAAGCTATACCAGAGGATAGTACACATTGGCAAAATCAAGCACTAAACATCCTAAGAAGGCAGGAAGAGTAACACCACTCATGCAGCAGTACTTTGCTATGAAAGCACAGTATCCTGATGCTATACTTCTATTTAGAGTGGGGGACTTCTATGAAACCTTTGGTGAAGATGCTGAAAAAACCTCTCGCATACTTAATATCATACTGACGAGTCGTAACAATGGAGGCTCCGATATTCCTTTAGCTGGATTTCCTTACCACTCCTTAGATACATATCTGCCCAAGTTAGTACGTTCTGGGTATCGAGTGGCGATTTGCGAGCAGTTAGAAAAACCTTCCAAAGAAAGGAAAATCGTAAAACGGGGTGTGATCAATGTAGTAACCCCAGGCGTAACGATAGATGATACCATACTAAATTATAACAGCAATAACTACCTCTGTGCCCTTCACATAGCAGATAAGAAGATTTGGGGAATCGCATTTGTAGATATATCTACTGGAGAATTCCTCTTGAGTCAAGGGACCCCTACTGAGATCGAAAAACTGATTCATGGATTCAACCCTTCAGAGATAATATATGCTAAGTCGCATAAAGCATTGTTTGACAATACTTTAGGAGATTGCTTCTATACCTTTAATCTAGATGAATGGGTATTCTCTGAAGATCATGGTAGAGAACAATTACTTGAACATTTCAATGTCAAAAACCTTAAAGGCTACGGTGTAGACAAACATACTGTCGGACAAACTGCCGCTGGAGCGATACTCTATTACCTCAGTACTACTCAAAACGATCATCTCCGACATTTGACAGGGATCAGCCGGATTCAATCGAAACAATATGTTTGGCTAGATAGATTTACTATCCGTAATCTGGAGCTTGTGCATAGTGTACATGAGACAGGCAAACCATTAATAGATGTACTCGATAAAACGATCACTCCTATGGGAGGAAGGCTACTACGTAGATGGGTAATCCTCCCTCTCCTATCTGTGGAGAGAATCGGAGCGAGACACAATATGGTAGACTATTTCTACAGTCAGCCTGATCAGATAGAATCATACGAAAGCATCTGGAGACGTATGGGTGATATAGAGCGTCTAGTCTCTAAAGTAGCGATGGAAAGGATCAATCCTCGAGAGCTGCATCATCTATTCCAATCGATAAATGAGATACCAGACATCAAGAAGATGCTGCTCGAGACTAAGATCACGGAGCTCGTAGATCAATCAGAGATGCTCAATGAATGTGCGGTACTCAGAGATGATATATCAATTGCTTTATCAGAGGAACCTCCAACCCTCATCAATAAAGGTGGAGCCATCAGAGAAGGATACAATGAAGAGTTGGACGAATATCGCAACATCGTCAAAAATGCTAAATCGATACTTCTCAATATCCAAAAGCAAGAAGCCGAGAAGACTGGGATCACCAATCTCAAAATAGGATTCAATAATGTATTTGGCTACTATCTAGAAGTCACTAATAAGTATAAAAATGCTGGACTCATCCCTGACAATTGGGTGCGAAAGCAGACACTAACTGGATCCGAGCGATATATCACCGACGAACTCAAAACCCTAGAAGTAAAGATCTTAGGTGCAGAAGATAAGATCGGAGGATTGGAAGTACAGCTCTTCGATGAGCTAGTCACTCGAGTAGCAGCCTATATAAGTGAGCTACAGCAAAATGCGCATATCATAGCTACTGTAGATGCAATCATATCATTTGCCAAAGTAGCGATCAGACAACAATATTGTAAACCTGTAGTCGACGATAGCCTTATCATAGATATCAAGAATGGTCGTCACCCTGTTATAGAGCAGCAGATGAAACTCGATGAGACCTATGTACCTAACGATATCAGACTAGACAGCGAGGATACACAGATTATGATGATCACCGGACCCAATATGTCTGGTAAGTCTGCCGTATTGCGTCAGACCGCATTGATCTGCCTCATGGCGCAGATGGGATCATATGTACCTGCAGAGACAGCGACCTTAGGTATTTTGGATAAGATATTTACTCGTGTCGGTGCCTCCGATAATATATCTAGTGGAGAATCTACATTCATGCTAGAGATGAATGAGACCGCCAGTATTATGAATAACATTTCTAATCGAAGTCTCATACTATTAGATGAGATCGGAAGAGGTACATCGACCTATGATGGTATATCTATCGCATGGTCTCTCGCCGAATACTTACACAATCATAACGAATCAAAGCCTAAGACCCTATTTGCTACACATTACCATGAGCTCAATGAGCTAGCAGAAAAATATCCACGGATCAAGAACTACAACGTAGCTACTAAGGAAGTCGGCAATAAGGTATTCTTCTTACGTAAATTGATCGAAGGTGGATGTCACCATAGCTTTGGTATCCACGTAGCACAGATGGCTGGTATGCCTAAGAGTATTGTGCTCAGAGCTACGGAGATACTCACTACACTAGAGCAAAAATCAATTGAAAGCGGAGGTAAATCATCTCTCGATAGCACTGAGACCATGAAAGCACTCTCGACACAAGCCTTACAACTCAGCATTTTCGAAACCGCCGATCCTACTGCTGGTCAACTCAAAGAAATGATCAGTAATCTACAGCTCAATCAACTGACTCCTTTAGAGTGCATGATGAAATTACATGAAATGAAGAAGATATTGGAGGAGTAGATAGAATCTTGGTATTATTTTAAACTCGGAAAGTAAGAAATCGTGTATATTTCAAACATTGAAATTTTTTTTATTAATTATTTGAGGTGTAAGAATTGAAGTGAGTGGGTTTTGCCAAAGTGATATCAATGATAATCTTTTAATCTCATTATGGGAAAATAGCAAAAATCCAGATTCTAAAGAGTTCAATGCTCTTAATGAGTATTATAATGTTTACAATCAAGTTAATCCAGAATCTGCGCTAATTTCACTTGATTATCACAGTAAAGTAGCAAAATAAAATCTACGCTAAAGCATTAATATTTGGCGGCAAAATACACTAGTAACATTAATAGACCTCAGGGTAACCTTATTAAGCAATAGATTCCTATGAAAAAGGTAATTCTCTAGTTATAGAAGTGAAAAATGACATATTACAATCTAATACTATTGGAAATATGCGAAATTTGTAATATCCAAGAAAATATTTTGTTCTGTCACTTCTGTCTTTTTCAAATGCTTTAAAGAAATTATTATGAAGGAGTGATGTAAAATCTGAATCTAGAATGTTAATGAGTTTAGGAAATGTCTATATAAATAAGGACATTGAGAAGAGAAGGTAAAAAGCGCAGAAAAGCTTGGTGTTTAATTTGTACACTTCCACCATCAAATGCAAAAAATTTTAATCTGAAGACTAACCTTCATTTAGTATTTCGTTTATAATTAATCAATAATCTTCAGTCGTACATTATGCCAATCCAATACATATCTTTACGGTATGAAAAGTACCCGAAAATCTCAATCAGCAATATTATCCAAGTTAGGCATCGAAGCACTCAATGAAATGCAAGAGCAAGCTGCCTTGGCTATAGATTCCGTGGATGAGGTAATACTCCTCTCTCCTACTGGGTCAGGTAAGACCTTGGCATTCTTACTACCCTTGATCGCAATACTAGATGAAGACATCCCTGAGGTACAAGCGATGATCATAGTACCCTCTAGAGAATTGGCGATACAGATCGAGCAAGTGGCTAGAGATATGGGTAGTGGATATAAGATCAATACTGTATATGGTGGTCGCCCTTTCTCCAAAGACAAGATGGAACTGACGCATACCCCACATCTGATAATCGGCACTCCTGGTAGACTAGCTGATCATATGAGACGAGGCACTTTCTCTACAGAGTGGGTCAAGACATTGATATTGGATGAATTTGATAAGTCACTTGAGATAGGCTTTGAGGAAGAAATGGATGAGATCATCTATAATCTACCGAATGCTTATCGAAAGATAATGACTTCAGCCACTCAAGGCGTTGATATCCCTGATTTTGTGGGTCTCAAAAAACCTATGACTATCGATTATCTCGCTGATGGAGTCAAAAAACTGGATATCAAAGCTATTATTTCTCCAGACAAGGATAAACTAGATACTCTTGTAACAGCTATAAGACATTTAGGAAATCAGCCAGCCATTGTATTTCTCAATTTCAAAGACGCTATCAATCGAGTAAGCGATCACTTAGATGACTGCGATATTCCCCATGGATGCTTCTATGGCGGATTGGACCAGCATGATAGAGAAAGAGCGCTACTTAAGTTTAGAAATGGTACACATCAGTTGCTAATCGCAACTGATCTAGCGGCACGAGGTATAGATGTACCAGAGATCAAATTTATCATACACTACCATCTACCAATAAGAGAAGAGGAATTTACGCATAGAAATGGACGTACTGCTAGAATGCATAGTGACGGTACAGCATATGTACTCCATTGGAAAGACGAGGAATTACCGGATTTTATCTATGGGCTACCTGAAGAAAAATTGACCGAAAACCATAAGATCACCAAATCTATTTGGACTACTCTCTTTATTTCTGGAGGTAGAAAGGATAAGATTTCGAAGGGTGATATCGCAGGATTATTCTTTAAAATAGGCAAACTTAAAAAGGATCAATTAGGAATAATCGAGCTTAAATCGGACTGTGCTTTTGTTGCCGTGTCTACTTCTGCACTCAACAGTGTTATTCAAAAAGTTGATAATCAAAGAGTTAAGAA
>Ga0209534_10005407_pt1 | contig 11349 bp, 3 predicted proteins | sample COG_07_FD_184751 | JGI IMG/M metagenome (GOLD analysis project Ga0209534, IMG submission 184751) | Pelagic Microbial community sample from North Sea - COGITO 998_met_07 (SPAdes) (version 2) | ecosystem: Environmental > Aquatic > Marine > Neritic zone/Coastal water | place: Helgoland, sampling... | reverse complement strand
GTTGCTTATTTAACTGCGGCAGATGAAAATATCCTGTCTTCACCAAACTTAATTGCAAGTGGAGAGGTAATTAATGAATTACTTAAAAGAAAAGTTCTTACTAAGGAAATTGCAATTGAAGATATGGTTGAAGAAGATAGACAAGCAATTCTTATCTTTTTACGTAATACCGCATTCGGACCTGAAATTGGAATGAGATTAATCGATCCAAAAACGGAAGAAGAATTTGAAACGGTAGTTGATTTATCTGAACTTACATATAAAGAATTCAACTTAGTCGAAGACGAGAACGGACAATACCCATATTTCTTAGAAAAAAGTAAGGTTGATATTACATTTAATTTCTTAACACCTAATGATGAGAAAGAATTAAATGAAATCACCAAAAGTTGGAACGGTCTTGGTACCGCACCAATCGTCACAAAGAGATTAGAGAAGATGATTAAATCGGTAAAAGGAAATAAAGATCCTATGAATATTAGGAATTTTATTGAAACAATGCCAATTGCAGATTCACAACAATTTAGACGATACGTAAGAGATAATAAACCTGGGGTGGATTTGTCCCGAACAATTTACGCCCCATCAGGAGAAGAAGTTACGTTCAACGTAAACTTCGGGGTGGAGTTTTTTCGTCCTTTCTACGGATTATAGGAGTAATAGGCTTACGGAGATCACATTTTTAGTTCAAAACGGGTTTACACACGCAGATATTCTTGATATGCCGGTTTTTGAACGAAAGTACTATATTGAAAAAATTATAGAGCTCAAAAACCCACAGTCTTAATATTTATCAATATGGGTTACGATAAGGGTAAAGTAGAAAGACAATTAGCGGAGTGGAAGAAGAACAACGTCGGATACGATGAGAAACAGTTGGAGAAAGCAATGCTTGGTTTTTCAGCCGCCGCAGCGAATTCAGCCGATAAAAAACCTCCTGATGATGGTGCAATTGCTAAAGCGATCAAAGCATCTGCGGATACTGACCAATATGCGTCTGTCAATAGTAACACATCAATCGAGAAGTTTGCCGAATTATATACTAAGGCAAAAAAAGAAGGGGGTAGCCCTATAGAAAAGTTCTTTTCGGGATTGCAAAGTGTGGCGTCAAATCAAACTGAAACATACGCCAAAGAACAAGTATATATGTTACGTCAGATGAACGCAGAAATGGGTTTAACTGGCCAATTTTCAAAAGATTTTAGAGATTCATTAAATGATACAATTCCTGAATTACAGAAATTGGGTCTTGGTGTGACTGATGTTGTCGAGTCAACTAAAGAAATGGTTGAAAACTCGGGAAAATTTGCGTTCATATCGAGTGATAGTCAAGTTAAAGCGGCTCAAATAGCAACTGCGTTTGGAATGACAATGAAAGAACTTGCGGGTTCTTACAAATCATTTGAAGATGTTGGTATTGGTGCTGTTGGTGCGGCTGAAGCAATTGGGGATGCGGGAAAAGAATCTTTGGAACTTGGGTTACAATCACAAACAACAATTAAAGGTTTACAAGATAATGTAGATAAACTAAATCAATTTGGTTTCCAAAAGGGAATAAGAGGTTTAGAAGAAATGGTAAGAAAATCAACAGAATTTAGAATGAGTGTTGATAGTGTCTTCCAAGTTGCAGATAAAGTATTTTCACCTGAAGGTGCACTTGAAATGGCCGCTAACCTACAAGTGGTTGGTGGTGCTATGGGAGCATTAAATAACCCTCTCGAAATGATGTATATGGCAACTAACAACGTTGAAGGTCTACAAGATGCAATATTTAAATCCACAGAAAGTCTCGCTACGTTTAATAACGAAACGGGAAGGTTCGAAGTTGTAGGTGTAAATCTTAGAAAGGCTAAGGATATGGCAGATGCGACAGGTATCTCATTATCTGAACTTACTAAGGGGGCAATTGCGGGTAACGAAAGAATGCAAGCAATGAACGACATGTCGGGGATTGATGTTCCTGAAGAAACAAAAAGATTCCTTACAAATATTTCCCAAATGAAAGATGGGGAAATGACAATTGCAATTGAAAACCCTGAACTTCAGAAGAAGTTAGGTCAGTCCGAATTCAAGGTGTCTGAAATGACTGACACGGTTGCTCAAGAGTTAATGAAATACCAAAAAGAGTTTAAAGCAATGTCACCTGAAGATATTGTTAGACAACAAGCAAATGCGGTTCAAAATCTTATGAAAGATGTGAACTACATTTTAGGTATTATGAGAATCCAAGGTGCTGAGACAGGAGATTCTGCGGTTAAAGCATTATTTGGTATGGATTCTAAAGATATGGGAACCATGTTAAGTAACCAAGGTGATAAAGGATCTGACTTTGCGGGTGCATTTATTAAAGACAAAATGGAGGGTGTAAGAGCAATATTAGAACAGGCCAACGAATCAGCCAACAAAATTAAAGAATCACAAGAGGAACAAAAGAAACAATCATCGACTCAATCAAATACAACTCAATCCCAAACCATTACCATCAAGTCGGACTCCGCAATGGGAGCATACCAAAGACAACTACAGAGTAATCCTCAATATTGGGCGGATTTAATGTCCAGTGATCCACGTGGATATACAACATAAAACTTACCAAATTTTACTTTTGAATCTATTTATCTAATAAAATAAGATATGCCAAGTTACTTAGATTTTAATTCAACGAAAGTGTTTAGAGATTCTATACTTGCAAGAACTCTACAACAACCCAACGGACCACAAACATTTAACAGTGGTGCATATACCGTTGAAACTTTAAGAGACAACGCAAATGTAGATCCAGGGGACGTTGAAACTAATTTACAAACCTATTTAGCGGTTCCCGAGAACCTCAATACTTTTGGTGCTGATGAATTCAGTACTGTTACTGATTTAAGAAACTTAGTAGGACTTGATGATTTGGGTTTATACCCATATTATACTGCGGGTTCATACAATAATTTAATTAGTATTATGACTACCGAGGATTATGAATCGGAGTCTAAACTAATGCAATTCGCGGCTTGGAACATTAAAAATAACAAACAAGGTCCTGTTCTTGCAAGAATAACACAGAACTTAGTTGCCGCAACATATGGTAGAGTAAGATTAATTGACGCCTTGAATGGTAATACAGCAACGGCAATTAATTTAATTACGGGTCGTGAAGACTTAATTGAGAAGAATTATAAAATTACAGTCGCTAAAACAATAGCGGGTAAGGCAATTGATTTCTTACAAACAGTTGCGGGTGTTGAATTCCCATGGAGTGAAATACCTGGTGATTATTTAACAAACCCAAGGAACCCAATAGTTAATAGACCTGAAGCACAAACAGGTTTAGGTAAAGTATTCCAAGACATTACTGGTGCATTGGGATCTTTATTAGGAATACAAAGAAGACCGAAACCAAGTAGAAAACCATCAGATCTGATGATCGAATATATGGGTGGTGGTCAAAAGGCGGTACTTTTTGATAATTTAAGATTCTCAACATACGCACCGAACTATACTAAAACTGCAAGATCACAACAATCATCAAAACTATTTAATTTTCCTAATCAAATTGGGGACGCAATTAATGATATATTAGGAGCTGGAGCACCTGCGGGACAAGCGTACATTGGTGATGATAGAGGTGAGGATGTAAACTACGCAATGAACGATTTTAATGAAAATGTCATTAGAAGTAGTTACTACCTTAGTTTATTATTTGATCCTGTTCAAACAGAACTATTTGAAATAAAAAGAAACATATCAGAAGGTGGTCAAATAGGTGGTAAACTTACTTGGTACAGTAAAAATTCAAAAAATAAGTTAGGGGCAAACAATGAAGAATTTAACAGTGAAAGATCACAGTTCGAACAGAGTTTATCTAACTCATATTCTTTTAGAAGTGATTCTATATTAGATAAAACACAACAACTTCTTAATTCAATGCCATCAGATGGTGGTGCTGCGAGAGGTCATGTTGCAAACGCAATTGATCAAACGAGTAGAATTTTTAGAGAGGGAAACACTTTAATGTCAAGAGGATCCGCAATTAAATATGTGGATAAATTTAGTGGTGATGAAGGTGGTGTTGAGTATTGTCGGGTTTGGACTAAAGATAGGTCTTACATGAATATGTCCGATACAATGAAAAGAACAGGAAACATTAGAAAGTTCGATTCAAGTGTTATGAGTACACCGTGGAACTTAAATATTGCACCAATGTCCAACGGACAGAATGGTGACCCTGATACAGCATTCGCTTCATCAACTAATATTGTAAAAGCGGGGGATGGTTATGTAGCAAAAAAATATATGTTCTCACTTGAGAACTTAGCTTGGAAAACATCTAACATGCCAGGTTTTATGGTAAGTGATTTACCATTTTGTGAAAGAGGACCTAACGGAGGTCGAGTTATGTGGTTTCCACCATATGATTTAAAAGTAACTGAACAAAACAGTGCAAGGTGGGAAGAAAACAGTTTCTTAGGGAGACCCGAACCAATATACACATATCAAAATACTTCAAGGTCAGGTCAGATACAGTTTAAAATTGTAGTCGATCACCCAAGTATTTTGAATTTATTGGTACAGAAACACTTTAAAGGTATGTCAGATGAAGAATCTGATAATTATATTAACGCATTTTTTGCGGGGTGTGAGGAACTTGATTTCTATGAGTTAATTAGAACATACACAACAATAACTAAAGATGATGCGGACGCAATCAAAAATTATTTAGAAGGTGGTGGAACAGAAGAAGAGATACTAAAATATAAAGTAATTACTGAAGATGCTGAAATTATAGAATTTGATAATACACCAGTTGAACAACCATTAGAAAAATTTGAAGTGTCCTTATATTTCCCGAATGACTACCCAAGAAAGTCGGGATCTAAAGATGTGAACACTACTGTTTTATATAGTGACATTAAAAATTCATATTCACAAACAGAATATGAGGGTTACTTAGATAGTGGTTTAACTAATTTATTTTCAGGAACAGCAACTGCCGCTAAGAAAAACGATAAAAAGGTAATTTATGGTGATGAAACAGTAACAGGAACACCAGACCAAATAAATCTAACTAAAGGTAAATTAACTGAGGCGTTCGGTAAGTTGGACACAAACTTCGACGCGTATTCAAATAAGTTAACTGATATACGAACAAGACTTGAGAATAAAGAAATTAAATTGTTAACGTTTGGTTTACAATCAAGTACATCATCAGTTGCTGATGACGACTACAATGTCTACCTCTCAATGAGAAGAGCACACTCTGTTGTTCAGGATATTATAAAACAAATTGAAAAACCAGGTAACAACACAACGGTTAAATGGGAAACATCGGTTACCGCCGGAACAGGACCAAAAGATTTTGAACAAAAATACAAATTTACTGACTTAGGATATGAAGGTATTGAAGGTGAGATTGTTTTTAAAGGACAAAGTTTTGGTGAGAATGTTGACGATGCAACTTTGAGTGGTTTAAGTGGTGGTGGTGGATCTTCAAATATCGACTGTCATAATAAAAATATCCAAAGTTCTTCTGCATTAAAGAAATCCGCACCTATAACATTTTATTGTAGATATACAGGTGTTGTTATGGCAATTATTCCTAACGACAAACAACCTGAAGACCCTAACGATCCCGATCAAATACCAAAATATAAATTAACACCTGATGGAACGGTAGAACAACCAAAGGTTAAGAAACCACCAATTGATATGATGAAGAAAATCATCATGAAAACATTGTCGGAGTGTTATTATTTTAAAGTACTTGAGGAAGATTCACCAAATACATTTAAAAGTTTAACTGAAAAATTAAAATATTTTCATCCAGCATTTCATTCAACAACACCTGAAGGTTTAAATAGTAGACTTAATTTCTTACTACAATGTGTAAGACCAGGAGATACTATACCAATTAAAGGTATTGAAAATGATGCCGACTTACGTGCGAGGAACACAAGTTTTGGACCTCCACCTATATGTGTTGTAAGGATAGGTGATTTCTATCATTCTAAAATTGCAATTAGAGATGTAAATATTTCATACGATGACTCACCATGGGATTTAAATCCTGAGGGTATTGGAGTTCAACCAATGATTGCGAGTGTAACACTACAAGTTAACTTTATTGGTGGTCAAGGTCTTGAAAAACCTGTTGAACGATTACAAAATGCATTATCGTCTAACTTCTTTGCAAATACAGAAATGTATGACCCAAGGTCGGTTTCTACTAATTCAACAATAGGTGGGGTAGACGCTAAAGAATTTACAAAAGAATTCTTAGATTCATTACAAAGAGCAAACACAATTAACCAAAGTCCATCAGGTGACAATAGTGATTCAGTTCCAGTACTTAACGAAGGTGTTTATATTGGAGAAGTAGATAAGGACGCATCTACTGGTCAAGAATCTGAGGGAGACCCTACGGTTCCAACTGTTGAACCAACAGGTCAAACAATTAGTTATAAAAACATAGTAACTGATTTAGCTAAACAATATGAAGATTACTTTGAAACGTTTAAAACGACTTATGACGACATATTAATTAAATTTGGTCCTGAGGTACATAGTTTACTTTTATCACCAACGTACAGGTCAATAAACACCTTTACGGTTAATACATCAAACGTTGGAACAAGAACAATTAAGATGTTAGGGGAATACACATCAACCACAGAGTTGAACAGTCGAATTAATGAACTCAAAACGGGTATGGTTTCTGCAATTTTAACAGAAGACGTATCAGGAATGTTCAAGTTTGATAATTTCCTTTCACCCGAAAAGATTGAAAGATCGAATACAATACTAAGACCTAAACTTGAAGAGTTGGTTGTATCAAAATTAGATGAGGCGGTTGGAAGTTTAAATGATGTTAAATCAAAAAGGAATTTGGTTATTGAAAGTTTAGATAAATTAAATTATTTAACTAAGTATGTGGGTGATGGTCAGATTAAAGATCAGACTTACACACAAGCAACACTTTCAGGTTTTACCTTTTCAACACTATACAATGAGTATGATATATTTGTTGATTTCTTTGACAAGAACAGTGATAAATTCATAAAGGACTTAGACACAACAATAAATTTCGACTCACTAAGTGTGAATGTGACTATACTTAGTGATTTATTATCCGTATTATTATCTGAGGAGAATGATCTTACAAGTATAACTGACATCTACAAAGATGACATACTTTTTAGTGATAACATAAAGAAAAGAATTGAAAGAAAAGTTAAAAGATTTATAAAGACAACTAAACCTGAGAAAATAAACCTAAGTAGGTTTAAGAAATTGAAGGGTGATAGTGAACTTAAGTTTACGGTTTCAAGTACTGCGGATATAACAGATGGAACACAGAAAGAAATGTTAGAAAAGATTCATTTAGATCAGGTAACAACTTTGGGAAGTACACTAAATAATTTTAAACCAACTAAAGTCGAGAAATAATGAGTAGACAATATTTTAACAGATACGAGTTTTTTGAGAACGATGGTGACTTTAAAATTGTGCCAGGTATTGAAATCAAAATTACGTCCTCAGATAAGTATGTACAATTTAAAAGAGGTAAGAACAGGTTAGATAAGATCTCTCAGGAGTATTATGGAACACCTGTGTTTGGTTGGTTAATTTTACAAGCAAATCCAACTGCGGGTAGTATTGAATTTGAGATACCAAATAACTTTCTTTTAAGAATACCATTCCCACTTGTTAATACATTACAAGAATATAAAAGGAGTGTAGAACTGTACAACTTATATTATGGCGAATAACGACCTCACAAATAATGAAAAAATATTAGTAAAGGTTGATCAGAATAATTTAATTCTAATTGACCCGAACAGTACCGTTTCTAATGGTATTGTGGAACCAAGGGCAACAAACGCAGAAAACTATGTTTATTATGTGAATCTTGAAGCTGATCTTATACCAAGAACAACTTTAGTTAGTGGTGAACAAAACACACTTTCGTCAGTCGCTGAGGGAACATTAAACTTCTTACAGAACAAAAATAGTGAATACTTAGACACAACATGGACCGACACTTATAATCCAAGGAGAGATTCGGAATTTAAAAGGGCCGACATTATTGATGACACAGGACAGGCGTTTGGAATACAAAGTATTGATATCCAAGTTAGAGGTACAAATTTTGTCCCTAAAGTTACTATAAAGTTTGTAGATGTAAGAGGTAAAACCTTATTTGAATCACCAAAAAATTCACCATACCAAGCATTCTTTCACCAACCATGGCCAATATTTTACTTAACAGTAAAAGGGTTTTACGGTAAAGCAATGAGGTATAGACTTCATATGACCGATTTTAATTCATCATACAATGATGGTAATGGGAACTTTGAAAGTGTTGGTGTATTCATTGGATCGACTTACGCGTATTTAAGTGATATCCCATTAAAGGGTATATTAAATGCACCTTACATGTATGGTATTGAACAAACGAAAGATACCAAAACAAATGAAAAAACGGGTGAGGTTACAAAAGTAATATCTAAAACATCTAAAGGGTATCTTACACTTAAGTCCATCTTTGAGGAATATAAGAGAAAGGGATTAATTGATGATGACATGCCAGTCAAAACTTTAAAAGAGGTGATTGACATTGCAAAAAGATTAGATCCGATATTAGAAAAGAAAATATTTGGTGAGGTAGTGGACATGAAGATATTTGTTGCGTCAAAAGAAATGTCCGATCAACTTAGAAGGTTTTTCGGTCAAGTACAAGCATGGCAAACAAAAAACTTAGCCCCCGATTTTGTGGCTATACCATCAGGAAGTGATGATCCACTACATAGACATTTCTATTTAACAAAGACAAACAACAACACGACCGAAAGTATAATTGGTGAGGGTAAAGGAGGAACGTTAGAATCAATCATATTACAAAACTTAAAAAGTTTAAAAAGTAGTGAAATCTTTGGAAAAGAAACTCAAAAGACGACTGCGGACTTTAAAAAATTATCAATAAATCTTAACCAATCAATCAAAGATATTGGTTCTTACTATTCAACAACTAATGGTGCTGGTAAAGTTACCGTTGCAATTGATAAATTGTTTGATGATATGTACAAGATTTCCAATTCATTTCAAGAAGAACTAACGAAACTACAAGATGGGGTTGAGTTCAAAATGAATGAAGTAATTTCAGGTAAAGACGGTATTGGATTTGAACCTACAATACGAAATATTGTTGCAATAATATTAGCATCAGCAGATACGTACATCAGACTATTGAAAAGTGTTCACCTTCAGGCGTACAACGTCTCGGAAGAAAGAAAAACCATAATTAAAGGATTCACCAATGAAAGTGTGGGTGATGCAATTTATCCGTGGCCTGAGATTAAAAAACAAAGTACAGGAACAACTAAAGTACTTGCATATCCAGCGGAGTCGGATTTAATACAGAAGTTACGATCAGATGATATGACGTTGTGGCCCGAAGTACAATTTGTAGAAGAATATGCTGCGGTATCTACACAAAGAACCGACAATCAAGGTGGTAATGAATCTGATACAAGTTCAATTAGGTTTGAATTTGGAGATAGTAATAACGAAGAAAAAAGTACTAACAGAGTATCTACGTTTGATGTATTACCTGGTAGTCCTTATAGTGATAAAAACTTAGATTCATTCTTATATGAAATCTATGAGAGGTCACAACTAATTACGTTATATGACACATTCAACGGACCAACCTTAAATGAACTCGGTAAACGAGAATTTGAAACAATACAAAATTTAACGGGGGAGGATTACTTTCTTATTGATATTTTAAGAGGTAGTCAAATATCAAGTAGAGAAAGACATTTAGAATTGATGAGATCATTCTCACCATATGAGAGGTATCCATACCATGAAGATAATCAAATCACAGTTCCTTATTTGTTGGATAATTCAACAAAATCGTTCACGTTAAAAGATTATACAGGTGAGGACACAGTAATCTCAAAAAATGGTGAATATGAAAAATTACAAACGAACTTAGACCAATACATAAGTGAAGAATATAGATCAAAGATATATCCTTTTAATTCTGACACGTATTTGGGTTACCTAAACAAGACTACGTTTGCAAAAACCGAACTAAATATTGGTAACTCACTTAGTGTTGATACGGGTAAAGGGTTTATTAGTAGTCCTGTAAGTCCACGTAGTTGGACTAAGGGAAACCAAGTTGTAACGAATATGTTTAATGAAACATTCTCAGTAGAAAATACAACAACTAAATTAAATATTTTAAACACTCCGTATTTCCATAAATCAATTTACGAAGGATTTTTCAGTGGAGAGTCCCTTGGGAAATATAAGTCAGCCGCTTATCTTTTACTTAATTCGTTACCATTTAAAGATTTAAAAGACACAATTGAGTTTATTGATCCTAATTCAATAACTCCATCATCTACCCTAATACCGATATTCTCAACTGATAAAGTTTTGATGTCATCGTTATTTAGAGAAATCGGGTCGACACATTACGTACCTTACCACTTAATATTGAAGTGGGGGTCAATATATCATAGGTATAAGGAACACATTATTAATAATGTGGATATACTTTCGGGGTTAAACACACCAATTGACGGTGATGAATATTTTGATAACTCATTAAATTTAACATTTGCAAGTTCTATAACAAGGTCGTCACAAACAGATGTGGGTATACATCCACGTTATTCCGCGGTTTACCATCAAGTAGTGAACGGGTACCTATATTATAATGTAAATGATACAACACCAACCTCATTTGATAATGTGGTGGGTTCTAACACTTTGTTTATAAACGCGTTTGACACAACTAAAGGTAAATACTATAATTCATTTGTGGATAATAGTCGTTTTACTTCTACAGATCTTAGACTAACGATACTACCATCAACAGGAACCAACATAAAACGGGACCTTTATTTAGATTTTAATGACTCAGAACAATTTAATTTCAGGGTAAATTGGGTGGATAATCAAAGTAGTGAATTTATTGTAACAGGTAAAACATTACCAACACCAATGGAATATTTTGGGGGTATGTCAACTAATAATGAAAAGGTTATTGACTTAATTGGAACATTTAGTCCTGACATCTTAACCTCGTTTGAGGAAGCGTTTTTAGATTTTTCAAGTGAAGTGATTGATAGTCATACACCATATAAAAAATATGAGACAGTTTATTACCCTAAATTTCAAGACCTTCTAAAAGAAATTGTGACTGTCGAGAAAAAAGATGGTGATGTTCTTAATACTGGATCAATTATAAATACAATTAGTTTAAGACAGGAAGAAAACCAAAAGAAGGCTACTGAAAATATTCTAACGACACAGAATATGTTAGAGTTAACCATAACAAATCCA
>Ga0209534_10005403_pt1 | contig 11353 bp, 16 predicted proteins | sample COG_07_FD_184751 | JGI IMG/M metagenome (GOLD analysis project Ga0209534, IMG submission 184751) | Pelagic Microbial community sample from North Sea - COGITO 998_met_07 (SPAdes) (version 2) | ecosystem: Environmental > Aquatic > Marine > Neritic zone/Coastal water | place: Helgoland, sampling... | reverse complement strand
CACCAGGATTTTCCCAATAGGTATGCCAGCCATCTTGCATCTCTAATCTCACGCCAACATAAAAGGATTCTTGAGTAGAATTTTCAATATTGGTAATTAAGCTAGCTCTTGCATGACCTGTTTCTACGGGATTTGCAGCAACTATTGAGCAGATCAAAAGACTGCATACTAAGATAACGTTCCTCATGTTTTTCATGTTAAACCATTGTAATAAAAAAAGGGGAGCTAAACTCCCCCGATTCAATTTGATTGAATTATTTACTGCCTAAAATTTTAGGAGTTTTAATATCAATCGAGCGAGGTTTTTGAGCATCTGGGATAATTTTCTCTAATGCTAGAGTTAACATTCCATTAACCAAATCAGCGCCATGAACCTCGACATTTTCAGCCAGAGTGAACTGCTGCTTAAATGCTCTTTGAGCTATGCCTTGATAAACAACCTCATTAGAGTCATTAATTAGCTCTGCCTTTGGGCCTTTGTGCTCAATGGTAAGAACTCCTTCAGCCAACTCAATGTTAAGGTCTTCACGAGCGAGACCAGCAACAGCAACATCAATAAAGATACGATTGGAATCTCTTCTGATGTTATAGGGTGGATAGCTTGAGGATCTCTCTGTTGTTTCAGAGAATCTCTGCAATCTATCAAATAAGTTTTCAAAACCTAACACACGAGTTGTTAGGAACGGATCGGTAAAATTAAGTACCATAATATAGCCCTCCTTAGTAGCGACTAATAATGCATATCCTTGCGGCATATGCTGTTAATAAACGTAGACCCAATTGGCATCTACCTCACTTATTTAGGAACGATTAAAGAAAAATCAAGACTTAAAAATATTATTAATCCCAGCGGGTAACAAATTTTTCTATATCAAGCTCAGGTACGGCTTTCATTGTTCCGGTAGGAGTGCCTACATAAAGGTAGCCAACGATTTGATGATCAGAAGATAAATCAAGGTACTCAACCATTTTTTTATTAAAAGCGAGTTTTCCAGTTCTCCACATCCCCGCAAATTTTTGAGCATGTAGAGCCAGCAGGATACTTTGAGCAGCAGCTGCCGTTGAAAGCATTTGCTCTATTTCTGGAACTTTAGGGTGATCAGAAATTTTTGAAATAAGCACTATAACCATCGGTGCTCTGTATGGAGCAGATTTATATTTTTCTAGTTGAGCAGGGGTCACATCCTCTATGTCTTTTGTTGCAAATTCTAAAAAAAGATCTGATAGCTTGTCGAGTCCTTTGCCTGTAACCTCGATAAAACGAGAAGGCCTTAACCATGCATGATCAGGCGCCCTTAAGGCTGCTTGATAAACCTTATCCATTTGATTTTTTGAAGGCATGGGAGTTGTTAATTCTCTGGGTGAGTTTCGTGAAATAAGATTTGTAATTGCGTCCATTAGCTTATTCTAATGGATACTTAATTTTTTTTAAGAAATACTCCAACTTTTTCAAGGATACGATTAAACTAGATATTAAGTAACTAAAAAATATCAATATGGAAATTACACTTTTATATGCATCTCTTCTATCTATCTTAGCTGTATTTTTAGCCTACAAAACTGGCACAATGAGACTTAAGACCAATACTTTGCTTGGAGCAGGTGATTCATCGGAGATGCTGCAGTCTATTCGAGCATTCGGTAATTTATCTGAATATGCGCCCTTGGCCATCATTATGCTTGGGCTTTTGGAACTGCAAGATATGGCATCGTGGAAGCTTCACTTGGTTGGCTCAATATTTTTCTTATGTCGTATCTTGCATGCTTATGGGATGGCTATTTCAAGAGAGAGCACTCCTTATAGATTAGTCGGGATCGTAGGAACTTGGGTCATCATATTGTCCATGGGAATTTCAGGAGTGTATTTATCTTTGCCGTTATAAGAACCTTTTCTATCAATACCTTGTCTTAAATATTATGCACACTTATAAATACTATCTTTTTCTTGTAATATTTTTTTTCATGGTTGATGCACCCGCAGAAGCTATTGCAGAAAAAGAACTAAGCATTACTGGTACTGTTTGGCAGCTAGATATAAATAGCTCATCATCCAAATTCTCTGGGCACGGCCAGGTACTTTATTTTTTTTCTAGCGATGCTTACCAGACTTATAACGCCAGAAAGTTCTCACATTGGGATACATTTTCAGCTGTGGATTCAAGAAATTTAGTTAGATTAAAAAAGCATCAAAAAATAAAATTACAAAACTCTAAATTCAATGACGCAATTTACGAAGTAACCTTATTGGATGGATTTTATGCAGGCAAGACTTACTTTTTGATAGCAGATGAATTAAAAAACTTTACCCAGGAGAAAGATAATGAAGAAGCAGTTTAGATATTTCATAGCTATAATAATTACCACTTCAGCTATTTCAAGTTGTTCCTATAACTCTCTCAAACCAGAAGTCGTTGATCGCTCATCTGCTCAAAGAATGCAAACAGTTGTCTTTGCTACCGTTGTCTCAGTTGACCGAGTAATACTTGCTGGAGATGGAGATACTGGTGCAATTGCTGGCGCCTTGATAGGAGCTGCTGCGGGATCATCTGTAACTGACTCTGAGACTGAATCGGACATCGCTGGAGTGCTTGGCGCACTGGTTGGTTCAGCTATAGGCTCTAAAGCGGGTGATGCTGCTACACGCAAACCAGCAATAGAGCTATTGTTAGATTTAGATTCTGGAAAAACTGTCTCAATTATCCAGGAAGAAGGTGATTATGGTTTTGCAACAGGTCAAAGAGTAAAGGTTATTAAAAATAAAGGAAAGTCTCGAGTCATGCCTTTGAAATGAGCACCGAAGCTTTTATTATTGTTTACAACAAATCATTAGATTTAGTATCCAGACGAGAGCATTCTCGTCATGAATTAATGCAAAAACTAGATAAACGTTATCCAAACACAACGCCAATCATAGAAGATGTTCTGGATAAATTAGAAACTAATAAAATATTAGACGATGAGCGATTCGCAGAAATGTATCTTAGCTCTAGAGCTCGAAAAGGGTTTGGTCCAAAAAAGATAGAGATGGAGCTGCACTCAAAAAAAGTAGATTCTTTTTTTATTTCTAATGCTGTGGAGGCATATGAGAATTGGCTAGAAAATGCTCAAAGAGAACTCAAAAAGAAATTTAAAGATCAAAAACCTTCTGACTATCATTCCAAAATGAAGCAAAAACAATTTCTTTTTACCAGGGGCTTTTCTTCACCAATTATTGACAAGATTTTGTAAATTGACATGGTATGATTGAGCCATGTCCTACCAGGTTTTAGCTAGAAAATATCGACCTTCTTCCTTTTCAGAGGTTGTGGGGCAAGAGCATGTTTTAAAAGCATTAGAAAATAGTATCTCTCAAAATAAACTCCATCAAGCATACATTTTCAGTGGTACCCGCGGTGTCGGCAAAACAACCATTGCTAGGGTTTTTTCGAAGTGTTTAAATTGCATGCAAGCAGATTCTCCTCAAGTCATACCTTGCAATAAATGCTCAGCTTGCGAAGAAATTAAAATTGGACGTCACATGGAATTTCTAGAGGTTGATGCTGCATCAAGAACTGGTGTTGACGACATGAGAGAGTTGCTTGATTCTGTGCAATACAAACCTGCCAATGCTCGCTTCAAGATATATCTTATCGATGAGGTGCATATGCTCTCTAAAAGTAGCTTCAATGCGCTGCTAAAAACTTTGGAAGAGCCCCCGCCGCATGTGATGTTTTTGATGGCTACTACTGAAGTAGAGAAAGTTCCTAAAACAGTTCTATCGAGATGCTTGCAATTAAACCTCAAGGTCATACCTGAAGCAAAAATTCAATTGCATTTAAAATCTTTACTGGACTTAGAATCTATCCAATATGATGAAGAGTCTATTGCTCTTATAGCAGACTCGGCCCAGGGCTCAGTAAGAGATGGGTTAACGCTTTTAGATCAGGCCATTGCTCATGGAAATGGATCCTTGAATACAGACGATGTGAAGGCCTTACTTGGAACAATTGACCAATCATATATTATTGAGCTTGTTGAGCAGGTGGTTGCTGGTAATGGTGATGGCGCCTACAATGCTTTGCATAAAATCACAGAGCTTAACGTTGAATATGAGCAAGTTCTAAAAATTTTAATTTCCGTGTTACATAAAATCTCATTGCACCAGCAACTTCAAAATAACGAAAGTGAATCAATTCAAAGGCTGGCTGATAATCTAGATCCTCAAATCACGCAGCTGCATTATGAAATTGCTCTAAACTCTTTGGGTAAATTCCATGTGCATCCACATCCTAAGCAAGCCCTCGAATTATGTATATTGCGTATGCTGGCCTTTCAGCCAATGGGAGAGGCAGTAACTCCTAGGGAAGAAAAAAAAAATCTTAAAATAAGTTCTATCCCGCAAGTTGAAATTAAAAAAGCAGATAGGAATCAGCCTGTACCTGAGATTATTCAAAACAAAATAGCCAGCGAACCAGAAGAAAGGGTGGCAACAGAGCCTAAGCTGTCTAATCTGGATTTAAGGAGTTGGAATTCAATGTTTGATTCCTTAGAACTGTCCATGTTTGTGAGACAAGTATTTTCAGAATTTGAATTTATGAGCTTTGTAGATAAGACTTTAGTTTTAAAGAAATCAGATGACCTGATTAATCCAACCGAAGGCCTTAAAACTGAGTTTATAGAATCTATAGGTGCCCGATTGGGGTATAAAATTTCTCTAGCTATAGAGAGCGGGGATGTCATAGCGTCGCCTGCTGTCATGCACGAACAAGAGGTAGAGGAGCAGCTCAACCAAGACAAATCTTCATTACTGGAAAACCCAGTTCTAAAAGACATTCTAGATTCATTTGATGGAAAAATAATTGATGAATCTATCACCAAGGTGAGTTCATGAGCAAAGATTTACTGTATGAATTAATTGAAGCTTTAACTATCTTGCCTGGGGTTGGTAAAAAATCTGCTCAGAGAATGGCTCTATTTTTACTAGATAAAAATAAAGATGGAGCTGCGCATTTAGCAAAAACATTAGAAGAATGCTTGGATACAATTCAGCGATGCGAGGTATGCAGGCAATTAACCTCAGAACCTATTTGCCGTATTTGTAGTGATTCCTCTAGAGATGTGTATAGTTTATGCGTAGTTGAAAGCCCATCTGATGTTCTCGCCATAGAATCAACTGGTGGCTTTAAGGGTAGATATTTTGTTTTAATGGGACGTCTTTCTCCTATTGATGGCATTTCTCCAGATGATTTGGGGATTCCAGATTTACTCCGTCATATTCAGCATACGCAAATTGAAGAAGTCATCCTTGCTACCAGCTCGACCGTTGAGGGTGATGCAACTGCCTCATTCATTAAAGATCATTTGCAGTCTGTAAAAGTTTCAAGAATCTCTTATGGTATTCCAATAGGGGGCGAGTTAGAGTATGTTGACGGCAATACTATTGCCAGAGCAATCCAAGGGAGGATCGAAATTTAATGTCTATTAAACCTGATGTATGGATCAAACGTAAAGCTGAAAGTGAAGGCATGATTGAGCCATTTTCTGAGAATCAAGTCAGAGTAGACGACAAAGGTGAAAAGTTAATTTCATATGGTGTATCAAGCTTTGGGTATGATGTTCGTTGTGCCAATGAATTTAAAGTATTTACAAATATTCATTCTGCCACTGTAGACCCAAAAGTTTTTGATGATAAAAGCTTTGTTGATATTACTGCCGATGTTTGCATTATTCCACCTAATTCATTTGCTTTAGCAAGAACTGTTGAGTACTTTCGTATTCCACGAAATGTCTTAACAATTTGTCTTGGCAAATCCACTTATGCAAGATGTGGAATTATTGTTAATGTGACGCCTCTTGAGCCTGAGTGGGAAGGGCATGTGACATTGGAATTTTCCAATACCACAAATCTACCTGCAAAAATTTATGCTGGTGAAGGTGTGGCTCAGATGATCTTTTTTGAGTCTGATGAAGACTGCGAAGTCAGTTACAAGGATAGGGGTGGTAAATACCAAGGCCAGACTGGTGTAACGCTTCCTAAAACTTAAAGTATGCTCTTAAGCTCAAGAAGAGTATCTCCTTTGCTGTCCTGGTCTTCAATCTTCACAATTAAATAACCAAGCTCAGGTGATAAAAAGTAAGTTGTGGTTCTGTTTTCTTGAGGCCTCTCGCGCTGGACAACCTTGCATTGATAGATCTTTTCTCCCACCAAGCAGTCTGCATCTGGGTTGAGCTTGTATTGATTGGATTCAATCTCGCCAGTCTTAATCTCAGGCAATAAAAGAGAAAATGTCTGAGCGCCTTGCATAACCTTTTTTCTAATTTGTATCTGCGCATTCAAAGGATCAAAAATTTCTAAATTGTCAGGTAGGTCTTTTACCCATTCAAATTTACCAGATGCGCTTATAGTTTTTTCTGCTCGATCAAACTTTAAAACCCGCTCCTGCTTAACAATGGTCCACTTAGCACTCACGGTATATTGATTTGTGGATATGAAATCTTCACTCTCATGAAAATCAGAGCCGATATTAATCTTGCCTAGAGGAAACTTTGCATTGAATGACAGAGATCTTTTACCATCTTTAAGTGTCTTTAATTCACGGACACCCTCCATGCTTACATCAGAATTTGTAAAGTCATATATTGCTCTGTAGTCAGGGACAATCTGTCCTGAAACATTCAATGTAATTATTAATGCCAGTAGCACACTCATGGATCTATACATTAAAAAACTCCATATTATTTTTTCCAAAGTAACTTTTAGATTCAAACTTAACTTCTTTACCCTTCAGAGAGATCAGCCCCTTTGAAATTTCAGCAATCACTTTGGGCAAAAGGGCATGTTCTATTTTATGGATTCTTTGGGCAAGCTTAGCTTCACTTTGAGATGGATCAATTTTTAGTGCGCCCTGCGCAATAATAGGCCCACTATCTAAGCCTTCGTCTACATAATGAATCGTTACACCATGCATTAAATCTCCGTTCTCTAAAGCTTGCTTATGAGTATCCAGCCCCGGATACTCGGGCAGCAAAGACGGATGTATATTGATTAATTTTCCTGCAAAAGCAGTTGTAAATTGCGTTGTAAGAATTCTCATAAAACCAGCGAGAACGACTAAGTCAGGCTCAATTGACAGCACTCGTTCCGTTAGCGTTTGGTCAAAATCTTCTCGAGAAGAAAAATCAGTGTGACTAATCGTTTGAGACATCAGATGATATTTTTGAGCTCGCTCAAGACCTTTGACATCTGGTTGATTTGAAATCACCAGTTCGATAGAACCGGGTATAGTATTGTTTTGGCATGCTTTTGCAATCGCTTCTAGGTTAGAGCCATTACCAGAAATTAGAACAACTATTTTTATCATGGTCTAGCTGTATTCTATCTGTGAAACAGACTTTGATTTCTTAATAGAGCCGATGGCAAAAGACTTAAAGTTATTTTTCTTTAAAATTTTCTGAGCTTTTTCAACATCTTTTATATCAAGCACACAGACCATTCCCACTCCACAATTAAAAATTCTTAACATATCCATTTTCGAGATTTTTCCTGAATCTTGCAGCCATTGAAAAATCTTAGGAAACTTCCATGCTGTTAAATCAATTTTAGCAACCAAGCCATTCTTTAGAATTCTTGGAATATTTTCAGTCAAGCCACCGCCTGTAATATGCGCCATGCCTTTGACATCAATTTTACTAGTAAGTTCCTTGATAGCTGTTGGGTATAAATGTGTTGGTTTTAATAAAGCGTTCACTATAGATTGAGGAGGTTTCCTTTTTTTAACAATTGAACGAATTAGCGAGTAACCATTTGAGTGAGGTCCGCTTGATTCAATAGCCAGAAGCACTTGTCCTGATTTAATTTTTTTCCCATCAATTAGCTTGGCTTTCTCAACCACACCAACTGAAAAGCCAGCAAGATCATAATTATTTCCAACATAATGACCTGGCATCTCTGCTGTCTCCCCACCCAACAAAGCACAATTTGATTGCTTGCATGCTTTTGCAATACTTTTCACAATTTGAGCATGTGATTTTGGTTCCAGCTTTGAAGCTGCAAAGTAATCTAAAAAGAACAAGGGTTCAGCTCCGCATGTGACCATATCATTCACACACATAGCCACTAAATCTTGTCCAATTGAGTCGGTTTTATTATTTGCTTGGCTTAAAGCAACTTTAGTGCCAACACCATCTGTACATCCTACTAATACAGGATTCTTATATTTGTCTCCAAGCTGAAAAAGACCTGCAAATCCCCCGATGCCCCCAAGCACTCTTTTATCATGAGTGGCATTCACACTTTTTTTAATTGAATCAACAAAAGTATTCCCAGCTTCAATATTTACTCCAGCTGCTGCGTAAGGATCGGTAGGTTTTAGTTTCTTAGTCATTTACAATTAAAAATTATGATTAATAAATCTTTTTTCATTTTATTTGTAATTTTTTGCTTTGGAGTAAACGTTCATGCAAAAGAATTACCAAGTCTATTCACAGTGAATATTCCTGCTGATCAGTATAGCAATACTAACGATGGATTAAATAAAGCATTCAATCAATTGGTGAAAAAGTTATCTGGCTCTAGGAATAAGCGTTACCTTTGGAGAGTCGGAGATGCAAAGCTAAATAAGATAGATTTTGTCTCCTCTTATTCAATAGAGGCTATAGATGGCAATGAATATTTATCCGTAGAATTTAATAGAGCCACTTTAATTCCTGAGCTAAGAAAAATTAATATGCCTTTGATTGGCTTTTCTCGCCCAGTCATTCTTTTTTTAATTAAGATTGATTCTGGCGAAGGCGCACCATCTTACATGGACCTCAATAACCCAGCAGACTCGCTTCAAACCAATCTTCAAGCAACCTTAAATGAGATTGCCTCAGATAGAGGCATTTATTTAGAGCTCCCAGCATTTGATTTAGAGGATCAAAATTTTTTACAGCAAACAAATATTTTATTTTCACCTGCGCAATACATTAAAGAGAAGTTTTATAACGACGAGCTATTATCTTTAGAAATTTCCCGTGTAGGCATCAATCAATGGCTGATTAATGGTGATTTAAATTCTCAATTATCTATTCCAGAAGACATGGTGCTAGATTTTTTTAGTGAGCAAATTCACCTTTTTTTAGATTCATTTTTATCAGTTGAGCCACTGGAGCAGGGGGTTATAGGCGATCGACTAATACTATCTATTGCTGGCTTAGAATCATTTGAGGATGTCCAGGCTGTTGAGCTTGAATTAGATAAAATCTTTGCTATTAAATCCAGGGATTTTTATTTCTTTGATCGTGCAAATATTGAGTACCAAGCTCAATTATTTCAAACCACTGATGCGCTCTTAAAAGAGCTCAGAGGTAGCACTAAGTTGTACGTAAAAGAGCTTACTCAGGACTCAAAAACACTTTACCTGGAGTACTTAAACTAGCATGGGCAAATATTTTATTTTTATTCCTAACTTACTATCAATTATCAGAATATTTCTGATGTACCCATTGTTAACTTTTATTTCAGAAGAAAATTTTCTTTTTGCTTTGTATATTTTTGCTATCGCCGCTGCAACCGATGGCTTAGATGGTTATCTTGCTCGAATAATGGATTGGCAGACTGATCTTGGAAAAATCTTGGATCCTATTGCTGATAAGGTCTTGCTGATAGGAACAATCTTAATTCTCTGGTTGAATGGATACATTCCATTATTTGTTTTGGCTATATTTGTTCTGCGAGATCTAATGATTATTATTGGTGCTGCGTTTCATATGACTGTTTATGAGACTGCCACTCCAGCACCTAATGTATTTGGTAAGGTCACTACTTTTTCTCATATCGCATATTTAGTTTTTGTATTTGTTGATATTATTTTCTCTCTAAATATCACTAATTTCATTGTTGATCTTGCTGTTGCAACCATTACTGTAATTAGTCTTATTTTATATGGCTCTAGTTGGTTTAAATTAACTGCTAAACTGCATCGTGAATAATCCAACGCAACTTATTTTCCCTTTTCAGATCAATCAAAAGGCTTCTTTTGAGAACTTCTTTTGTTCACCAGATAACGCTGAATTAATTACCAGGCTAAACGACCTAGTTACCAATAAGAATGCCGATGAATTAATTATCAACGGAGCGGCAGGCTCTGGAAAGTCATTCTTAATGCAAGCTATTTGCAATGAACTTAGTTCATCAGGCAAGCAGTTTGCTTTTATACCCATGAGTAAAGCTATCAACATGGGAGTTGAAATATTTCAAAATTTAGCATCCCTGGATGCAGTTTGCATTGATGACTTGCAACTAATTCTTTCTAAGGGAGAGTGGGAGATAGCTCTGTTTAATTTAATCAATGAATGCCAGCAATCCGGCTGCAGTCTCATACTTTCATTGGGTGGCAATCATTCCCTAGAAGAGATTGCTCAGCTGCCTGATTTACTGTCAAGAATAAAACGAATGGAGTTTATGAAGTTACAAGCAGTCCAAGATGAGTTTCTCAATCAAGCATTAGATTTTGTGTCTCAACAATTAGACATTAACTTAGAAAAATCTGAACTTGAGTTTCTTTTAAAGCATCAAACTAGGGAATTTTCAATTCTCGTAGAAAATCTTATTTCCCTAGATAGGCAAGCAGCCTCTCTAAAAAGAAAGATTACCATTCCTTTAATTAAAGAAACGCTAAACCTGTAACTTACTCTTCTTTGTAATCCTCTTCGAGAATTCCTTTTTCTTTAAGAGTCTTTGTTAGTTTTTCCAAGCGAACCAGTGCGACCACTCCGACCATTCCAAAAATAAAACCCATTGCTGCCAGTCCATCCATATCAGTTTCCTTTGTTTCAATTTCTATTTTAATAAATCAATCAAGATCTACCAAGCAATCCTCACAGGTCAACAGCGCTTTTGGTTGCTGTATTCCTGTTAATGTTTCATATAGATCTGCTAAGCCATGAAGAGCTGAGAAAACCTTTGGTTCTTTGATGGAAACATCAAAATTTTTAAGTAATTCTCTTAGGATCAGATCCTCAGGTGAGAGCTCTTGACCATAATACTCCATCTGAAAATCCTCTAATTCTGTTAGGTTTGCAGCATACGCAATGGCATCATCAATGCCTCCAATCTCATCTACCAAACCTATCTCTTTAGCACTTGTTGCAATCCAGACTCTGCCACCAGCAATTGCTTTGATGTCTTCATAGGATTGAGATCTTGAATTAGCAACAAAGTTAACAAACCGATCGTATGCATCTGACCCCCAGCCTGCAAATATTTTATCTAGGTCTTCATCAATTGCCTGAGTTGGATCCCAGCCACCATGCTTAGAAGTAACCACTCCATCAAAATTCACACCAATGTAGTCCATGGCATTTTCTAATGTAGGCAAAGCAATCGCCACAC
>Ga0209534_10005388_pt1 | contig 11366 bp, 10 predicted proteins | sample COG_07_FD_184751 | JGI IMG/M metagenome (GOLD analysis project Ga0209534, IMG submission 184751) | Pelagic Microbial community sample from North Sea - COGITO 998_met_07 (SPAdes) (version 2) | ecosystem: Environmental > Aquatic > Marine > Neritic zone/Coastal water | place: Helgoland, sampling... | reverse complement strand
CTGTAAAACCTATCATGTATACAATTGTAAATTTATGAAAAATAAACAACATAATTACAAGAAAATTTAAACAAATTATAATAATTATAGTTAAAGTTTAACTTTAATAAAACGATATAACTAACTTAAAAACAATATCTTGTATAAATTTTAACATTTTCTGTTTACAATTGTTATATCAGGTGCCATTTTTTTTATTTTATTTAAAATAATTAGTTTACAATTGTAATCATTAGTATTGTTAAATTTGTAAAAAAAATTGATGAATATTGTAGTTGAAAATTATGCTGATTATAAAGAAAAAGAAATTTTTGGTAGATATATTAACAACGATTCAATTTCAAACTTAAATTCAAAATATTCATCAGAGATATGCGGATATAGCGTCAATAATTTACCAATTCACTTTTTTAAAATTGGTTCTGGCAAAACTAAATTGCTGATATGGTCTCAGATGCATGGCAATGAGTCTACCTCAACAAAAGCACTTTTTGATTCAATCTCATTTTTTTACAAACATGAACAGGCAGTATTTTATGATTTAACCTTATTGGTTATACCAATATTAAATCCTGATGGCGCTTTTAAATATACTAGAGAAAATTATAATAATGTAGATCTTAACAGAGATGCAGTTGATTTATCTCAACCAGAAAGCATTGTGTTGAAAAAGATTTATGATAAATTTAAGCCAGACTTTTGTTTTAATCTTCATGGTCAAAGATCAATATATTCTACTGTTAATTTTAATTCATCAATTCTTTCATTTTTATCTCCTTCCTCTGATTTTGATAGAAATGAAACTGATTCCAGAGTAAAATCAATGAAAATTATATTAGACATATTTGATAATCTAAAAACATTAATTCCAAATAATATTGGAAGATATAATGATGAATTCAATATCAATTGCGTTGGGGATACTTTTCAGTCTTTAAACACACCTACAATTTTATTCGAATCGGGTCATTATTCTCAAGACTATTCTAGAGAAATATCAAGATATTACACATCTTTGGCGATTACATACGCTATTAAATCAATATGTTCTAAAGGATTTAATTTACAAAATCATAAAAATTATTATAAAATACCTGAAAACTCCACAAGTTTGTGCGATGTTTTTATAAAAAATATTAAAATAAAGCAATCTTCATTAAGTCAGCCTGTAGATTTATCAATCTTATATAAAGAAAAATTAAATTTAGTTTCTAAAGAAATTGAATTTTTTCCAGAAATTAGTGAATTCGGAAATCTAGACAAAGTTTCGGGTCACCTGTTATCGGATTTTATTTCAATTGACAAAGTATTTAACATCTCTGTTGAAAATGAATTAAATGAAATTGTAATTATAGCCAAGAAATTACGAAATATTCATTAAATATTTAATTTAAATAAAAATAATTCAATATATTTGCAAATATTTAAATTAAAACACAATAAAATGGCTAAAATTAAACTTGATGAAATTGATCACCAGATACTTGATCTTTTAATTGACAATACAAGAACAGCATTTACTGATATAGCTAAAAAATTATTAATTTCTGCCGGAACGGTTCATGTAAGAGTAAAAAAAATGGAAGATGCCGGTATTATTAAAGGGTCTTCGCTTACTCTAGATTATAAAAAATTAGGATATACTTTTATAGCTTACATCGGTATTTTTCTTGAAAAAACCCATCAGACTAAGTTTGTTCTTCAAAGACTTGAAGCAATTCCATTTGTTACAGTAGCTCATATAACCACTGGAAAATTTAATATTTTCTGTAAAGTTCGTGCCAAAAGTACTGACCATGCTAAAGAGATAATATTTTTGATTGATGATGTAGAAGGTGTTTCAAGAACAGAAACTATGATATCACTTGAAGAAAGTATAAATGATAAGAAAAGACTTATGCACAGAATTTTTAATGAATTACAATAATATTAGTGAGAGAATTAACAAAAAAAGAAAGATTTAACGATAAAGTTCTTTCTAGATTCAACTTATACAATAGTATTTTTTCAACTCTACCTTATGAAAGTATAGCCAAAACTGGTGTAATGCTTCCTTTATTTGAAAGAATTTGTATTGATGGTTATAAAAAAAGTAATAATCCAACAGAAATTGTTAATGATTTTTTTGATACTTATATGACTGGATCTGATGATTCGGACAAAGTTTCTCTTTTATTTCGTTTTATTCAATACATTGAAAGACAGGTAGTGCTTTTTGATGCAGTTGAAGATGCCTCTTTTTCTCAAATTAATAATTTAGATGGTAGGGGAACTTTGCGTAGTTTAAAAGAAGAAGTTGAATCAAAAAACAAAAAATCTGAACTTAAAAAGTATTTGTCTAAATTTAAAATAAGGCCAGTTTTAACTGCTCATCCAACTCAGTTTTACCCTGGTTCAGTTTTAGGTATTATTACTGATTTAACAAGTGCTGTTAAAAAAAATAATTTAGCTGAAATTAAAGTTTTACTATCTCAGCTAGGAAAGACTCCTTTTTTCAAAAACAAAAAACCTACACCATATGATGAAGCGGTGAGTTTAACATGGTACTTAGAAAATGTTTTTTACAATTCAATTAGTAATATTTACAAATACATTAAAACAAATATTTTTGATGGTAAGGATTTTGACAATGACATAATTAATTTAGGTTTTTGGCCAGGTGGCGATAGAGATGGAAATCCTTTTGTAACTACAAAGATTACTTTGAAAACCGCAAATAAGTTAAGAAGTGATATTATTAAAAATTATTATAGAGATATAAGGAGTTTAAGAAGAAGGTTGACTTTTAAAAATATTGAATCTAAAGTCGTTGATATAGAAAACAGATTATACAAAAGCATTTTTAACGAAAGCAAAACTCCAAAAATTAGTTTAGATGAGCTTAAAACTGAATTAAAGAATATAAAAAGTATTCTTGTTTCACAACATAACTCTCTGTTTTTGGAAGAATTAGATGAGATTATTGATAAAGTAAAAATATTTGGATATCACTTTGCTAGTCTAGATATTAGACAGGATTCAAGAATTCATAGTAGTGTTTTTAGTTCGTTATTCAAAATTGCTCAGAAAAATTTAAATAAATTATTTCCAGATAATTATTTAGATTTAGACGAAGAAAAAAAGATTAAAATTTTATCTAATATTAAAGGAGATATCTCCCCTGAGCTATTTAATGATGAGTTGTCAGTTTCTACATTGAGTTCGATAAGAGCTATGAAAGAAATTCAATCAAATAACGGAGAGAAAGCCTGTAACAGATACATAATAAGTAATAATCAATCAGCATTAAACATATTAGAAGTTTTTACAATGTTTAGACTTAGTGACTGGGAGAATCCAACTGTAGATATTGTTCCTTTATTTGAAACGGTTTCAGATTTAAAAGTTGCTTCCAAAGTTATGGAGTCTGTTTATACCAATCCAGTCTATAAGAATCATTTAAAACAGAGAAATAATCAACAAACTATTATGCTGGGCTTTTCAGACGGAACTAAAGACGGAGGTTATTTAATGGCCAATTGGAGTATTTTAAAAGCTAAAGAAGCTCTTACGTCAATTTCCAGAAAATATGGAATAAAAGTAATATTCTTTGATGGAAGAGGAGGTCCACCAGCAAGAGGAGGAGGTAATACACATCAATTCTATTCTTCGATGGGTGAATTTGTTGAATCTGATGAAATTCAACTTACCGTTCAAGGACAAACAATAAGTTCAAATTTTGGGACAGTTCAATCTTGCCAATATAATCTTGAGCAATTATTAAGTTCTGGAATTCAGAACAGGGTTTTAAGCGATGTTAACAATAGTTCTAGTAGAGAAGATAAGTTAATGTTAGATAAGCTGGCAAACATTAGTTACAAAGCATACACAGACTTTAAAAATCATCCAATGTTTGTTCCTTATTTGGAACACGTTAGTACTATAAAATATTATGCTAAAACAAATATTGGAAGTAGGCCTTCAAAACGTGGTAGTGCGGATTCTAAATTTGATTTTTCATCATTAAGGGCAATTCCATTTGTTGGAAGCTGGAGTCAGTTAAAGCAAAATGTTCCTGGTTTTTATGGAGTTGGAACTGCATTAAAATACTACAGTGACAGAAAAGAATTTTCTAAGGTTAAAAATCTTTATAAAAGTTCTCCTTTTTTCAGAACATTAATTTCCAACAGTATGATGAGTTTAACAAAGTCTTTTTTTAAATTAACTGCTTACATGAAAAATGATCCACAATATGGAGAGTTTTGGCTGTTAATTTACAATGAGTATAAGTTAACAAAAAAATTAATTTTAAGATTATCAGGTTTTGATCATTTAATGCAAAATGAACCAGCTAATAAAGCTTCCATACAGACAAGAGAAAAAATTGTATTACCATTAATCACAATTCAACAATATGCTTTAAGAAAAATTAAAGATATTGAAAATGGAAATCATCCAAAAAAAGATTTAGCTCTATATGAAAAAATGGTCACAAGATCTTTATTTGGAAATATTAATGCTAGTAGAAACTCAGCTTAAATAATATTCAAAAGACTCTTTTATTAATTCTGTTTTGACCTGGACGTCATAAACTGGTTTAGATATGTCCTTAAGTAAAATGAAATTTATTTTTCCATGGCTGTTTTTTTTATCATGAATTAATAAATCTATTATACAATCAATCTGATTTTTATTTATTTCAATTTTTTTGTAAACACAATTAATATGTTTTTTTATTGAATTAACCTGATCAATAGAAAAGTTAAATAATTTATAAGATAAAAAACTAGCCAAAACTATACCAATAGAAACTGCTTCACCATGAAGTAATTTATTTTCTGTACTCAAGAAATAAGATTCGATTGCGTGACCTAAGGTATGACCATAATTCAATGACTTTCTTTCTTTTTGTTCCTTTTTATCAATTAAAACAATTTTATTTTTTGTTATAATTGAATTGTGTATTGTTTTTAAATCAAATAAGGGTTTATCATTATTAATTAATTGATTATAAGTTGACAAATCATAAATTAATGAATGTTTAAAGATTTCAGCGTATCCACTTGAAATTTCATTTTTTTCTAATGTGTTTAAAAACTCAGGATCAATTACAACCATTTTAGGATCATAAAAAGTACCTATTTGATTTTTAAGAGTTCCAAAATCAATTCCTGTTTTTCCGCCTACTGAGGCATCAACCATAGACAGTAGGGTAGTGGGAACATTTATGTAATTTATTCCTCTCTTATAAGTACTTGCAATAAAACCGCCCATATCAGAAACAACTCCACCTCCAAGATTAATAATTAAACTGTTTCTATCTCCTTGTTTGTCTGATATTGTTTTCCATAATTTTAAACATGAGTCAATATTTTTATTTTCTTCGCCATCACAGGATTCAATTAATTCATAATTATTTAAGTGAACTTTGTTTAAAAATAAATCTAAGCAGTATTGCTTGGTATTATTATCAACATGAATAAAAATTTTAGAATAATTTTCGTTCTTTAAATGATTTAATAATTTATCAAATCCATTTTGCTTAAACAAAACAGAGTAACTATCTGATATAATTTCTTTATTCATATAAATTTATACAATACAAAATAACATATTTTTTTTTTAAAAAAACTATGTAAATTAGTTTAAAATTTTAATGATTTGAATAATCTATTTTCTGATACTAAAGAAGCTTTTTCTTTAAAAAGTAATTTTGAACTAAACAGAGCATTTTTTCTTTTTAAAATTATTGGTAATAGTACTTTTGTTAAATTAAGCACTGCGTTAACAAACTTTGCTTTAAAATTTCATCTTCCTGTAACTCCAATCATTAAAGCAACTGTATTTGACCATTTTTGTGGTGGTGTTAGTGAAGAAGATTGTATTCCAGTGATAAATAGAATGTTTGATAAAAATGTTCATTCTGTATTAGATTTTTCCACTGAGGGCTTTGATTCAGAAAAAGAATTTGACGATTGTTTAAGAAAAAAAATATCAATTATAGAATTTGCAAAAAACAGAAAAGAAATTCCTTTTGCCGTTTTTAAACCTACTTGTTTGGGAAATACTGATTTATTTAAAAAAGTATCAAAATTTGAAAACTTAAATGATTTAGAAAATGATTCTTGGAATAGAGTTATTCATAGATTTGATAAAGTTTGTTCTAAGGCCTTTAAAGAAAATATTAAAATTTTAATAGATGCTGAAGAAGTTGAGGTTCAAAACGCAATTGATGATTTAGCAATTAAAATGATGCGTAAGTATAATCTAACCTCTCCAATTGTTTATAATACTGTGCAGATGTACAGAAAAGATAGATTAGATTACCTCAACGAAATGATTTCTAATCATTTGAATGATGGTGTAATATTTGGATTAAAGCTAGTTAGAGGTGCCTATATGGAAAAAGAAAGAAATTTAGCTGCTTCAACGAATATTGAATCTCAAATCTGTGATTCTAAAAATGACACTGATAAAAATTTTAATTCAGGACTAGATTTTGTTTTTAATAATTTGAAAAGAATTTCATTTGTTTGTGCTTCTCATAATGAAGATTCAATTTTAAAAGTTATGGCTATGATGGAATCTAAAAATTTAAATAGTAATGATAATAAGATATGGTTTGGTCAGCTTTATGGGATGAGTGATAACATTTCCTTTAATTTAGCTTCTAAGGGTTACAATACTTTTAAAATATTACCTTTTGGATCTGTAAAAAATCTAATGCCTTACTTGATAAGAAGAGCTGAAGAAAATACTTCTGTACAAGGTCAAACAGGAAGAGAGTTGCAGCTAATTTTAACGGAAAGGAAAAGAAGAGCTTTATTGTAGTTTATTTATTTTCAGTAAAGTATGCATTCTCAGCACAGTTTTCCACAATAAAAGATTTCTTTTTACTTTCTAAATAATAAACTTTACAAGTGTCCACCTTTGTATTACTTTTAGAAAAGTTTACATCATATTCCTTAAAAAAAATATCTTTTGGAAAAGAATTAGTTTGATTATTAAATATCCAATTCTTTTTATAAATATCGTTTAAAACTCTTTTGTTAGGCATGTAATTAAATCTAGTATCTTTTTTGTTGGTAATAAAAATTAAAATAATAATTCCAATACTTAGACCAAACAAAAAGAAATATAATCTTTTTAAAAAACTCATGACGATATATTTATTAAATTAATTTTACGATTGTCAGTATCTATGAAATCAATTTTTAAAATAGAGTGATTGATGTCCAAATCATTCATTATCAGTTCAGGCCACTCGATTATAATGAATTTATTATCTAAATATTCAAAAAGCCCTAAATTATTAATTTCTTCTTTATTTTCAATTCTATATAAGTCCATGTGAATTACTAGTCCATCGTCACAGCTGTATTCATTTATTAGAGTGTAAGTAGGGCTACTAACTTGATCTTTTACTTTAAGTTGTTTACAAATCTCTTTTACTAATGTTGTTTTTCCTGAGCCAACTTCTCCACAAACCAGTAGAATTTTTCCACTTATATTTTTTAAAATAAAATCACTCGCTTCTTTTATTTTCTCAATACCATAATTTAATTCCAAAATAATTTCAATTTTAATATGCAAAAATAAGATACTTATTTATTGTTTTTATCATATTAAACCAAATTTAATTGATTTTTCATACTTTTGCGACGATGAAGTTAAAAGCATATCAGGTAGCTGAAATTGTTAGTGGTGATGTTGAGGGGAATGATCAGGTTTTAATTGACAGTTTAGCTAAGATTGAAAATGGAAAAGAAGGCTCACTGTCTTTTTTAGGTAACCCTAAGTATAATAAATTTTTAATTTCATCAAAATCTTCAATTGTTTTAGTTGAAGATAATTTTATTTCTGATCAGAATTTAAACAAAACTTTAATCAGAGTTAAAGATCCTAATGAAGCATTTTCAAAACTATTAAATTTATTTGGAAATCAATCTTCAAATAAAGTAGGTGTTGATAAATTAAGCTCAGTTGATAATAGCGTTTCAATTGGAAAAAATGTTTATGTAGGGGCTTTTTCCATATGTGAAAAAGATTCACATATTGGAGAAAATTCTAAAATTTATTCACAAGTTTATATTGGTGAAAATGTTAGTGTAGGCACTAATACTATTATTTTTCCTGGCGTTAAAATATATGGTAACTCTGTTATTGGAAATAATTGCATAATTCATTCAGGTACTGTGATAGGATCAGATGGATTTGGATTTAATCTTGACAAAGATGGTAATCAACTAAAGGTTATCCATAATGGTAATGTAATTATTGAAGACAACGTTGAAATTGGAGCTAATTGTACTGTTGATAAAGCCACGTTAGGTTCAACTTTAATAAAGGAAGGAGTCAAAATAGATAATTTAGTTCAAGTGGCCCACAATGTAGAGATTGGAGAAAGTACTGTAATAGCTGCTTGCGTTGGAATTGCTGGATCAACAACAATCGGTAAAAATTGTATGATTGGCGGTCAAGCAGGTATCTCAGGTCATTTAAAAATTGGAGATAGGGTAATGGTTCAAGCTCAGTCTGGTGTTATGAAAAGTATACCTTCTGACACAACTATTATGGGAATGCCAGCATTTAATTATTTAGATTATAACAAATCATATGTTCATTTTAAAAATTTACCAAAAATAATGAGTAAACTAAATGATCTTTTTAAAAAAACTACTTAATGAGTAAACAACGTACAATCTCAAAATCTATTTCACTTAAAGGTGTTGGTATACATTCTGGAAATGAGGTAAACTTAACTTTTAAGCCAGCAGTTGAAGATTTTGGTTATGCATTTCGTAGAACTGATCTTCCTGGAAAACCAATTATAGAAGCTGATGTAAATTATGTAGTTAGTACTAAAAGAGGAACAACATTAGAGAAAGATGGTGCGACGATTCAGACCTCTGAGCATGTACTAGCAGCTCTTGTTGGTTTGGAAGTAGATAATGTTTTAATTGAAATTGATGCTTCAGAACCTCCAATAATGGATGGATCCTCAAAATATTTTGTTGAAGCAATTAAAAAAGCAGGGATTAAAGAACAATCCAAAGAAAGAAGTGAATATATAGTTAAAGATGTAATTTCTTATTATGACGAGGAAACTGGAAGTGATATAACGATTATTCCATCAAAATATTACGAGGTTACAACAATGGTTGATTTTGGTACAAAAATTCTAGGTACTCAAAATGCGACAATGAAAAGATTATCACAATTTGAAAATGAATTTGCTGAAGCCAGAACATTTAGTTTTTTACATGAAATAGAAATGCTTCTTGAAAATGGTCTAATTAAAGGTGGAGATTTAAATAATGCTATAGTTTATGTTGATAAAGAATTATCTGAAAAGACTATGGAGAAATTAAAAAAAGCTTTTAATAAGGATAAAATATCTGTAAAGTCTAATGGAATACTTGATAATTTAACTTTACATTATCCAAATGAGGCAGCTAGGCACAAATTACTTGATGTTATTGGGGATTTAGCCTTAGTTGGAACAAGAATAAAGGGTAAAATAATTGCTAACAAACCTGGTCATTATGTAAATACCATGTTTGGAAAAAAACTTTCATCCATAATTAAAAATGAGAAAAGAAATATTGTTCCAAAGGTTGATATGAGTAAGCCTCCAGTAATGGATGTAAATCAAATAATGAAAGTATTACCTCACAGACCTCCTTTTTTATTAGTTGATAATATTTTAGAAATTTCAGAAAACCATATCATTGCGCAGAAAAATGTAACAATGAATGAAGATTTTTTTAAAGGTCATTTTCCAGGAAAACCAATTATGCCTGGAGTTCTTCAAATTGAAGCAATGGCACAAGCTGGAGGAGTTTTGTTTTTAAACAATGTTCCAGATCCGGAAAATTATTTAACTTTTTTCGCTAAAATTGACAATGCAAAATTCAAATACCCTGTTGTTCCTGGAGATACTTTAATTTTTAAATTAGAATTACTTTCCCCTATAAGAAGAGGTATAATGCATATGAAAGGACAAGCTTTTGTTGAAGGTAAATTAACAAGTGAGGCAGAATTACTAGCAAGAATAATAAGAAAAACTGAAGCATAATGTATCAACCGTTATCATATATACACCCTGGAGCAAAAATTGCAAAAAATGTAGTGATAGAACCTTTCACCTCGATTGATAAAAATGTTGTAATTGGTGAAGGATCTTGGATCGGATCCAATGTAACAATAATGAGTGGAGCTCGAATTGGAAAGAATGTTTCAATATTTCCTGGATCTGTAATTTCTGCAGTTCCTCAAGATTTAAAGTTTAAAGGTGAAGATACAACAGCTGAAATTGGAGATAATACAACTTTAAGAGAGTGTGTTACAATAAATAGAGGAACATCTGATAGAAATAAAACTAAAATTGGTAAAAATTGTTTAATAATGGCCTATTCTCATGTTGCACACGATTGCTTTATCGGGGATAATTGTATTTTTTCAAATAACTCAACTTTAGCTGGACATGTTACTGTTGGAACACACGTTATCCTGGCTGGTATGGTTGCAGTGCACCAGTTTTGTTCAATTGGAAATCATGCTTTTGTAGCAGGTGGCTCTTTGGTAAGAAAAGATGTACCACCTTTTGTAAAAGCTGCAAGAGAACCACTTTCATATGTCGGAATAAATTCAGTTGGTTTAAGAAGAAGAGGTTTTGAGAGCAAGGTAATAATGGAAATTCAGTCTATGTACAGAACACTTTATCAAAAAAGATACAATAACACACAAGCTGTAGCTATTATGGAGGGTGAAATGGAAGCTACAAAGGAAAGGGATGAAATTCTTCAGTTCATCAAAAATTCTCAAAGAGGAATAATGAAAGGTTATTTTAAAAATTAATTATGGCATCATCATCTGATATTAGAAAAGGACTTTGTATAAAATATAATAATGATATTTATAAAATTATTGAATTTTTACACGTTAAACCTGGAAAAGGTCCTGCATTTGTTAGAACTAAATTAAAAAGTGTTACTAATGGAAAAGTAATAGATAATACATTTTCCGCAGGTCATAAAATTGAAGATGTTAGAGTTGAGACTAAAAAATATCAATATTTATATAAAGATGCTGAAACATATCATTTTATGAATGTTGATGATTATAATCAAATAACTGTTCAAGAAGTTATTTTAGATTCATCTCAATTTTTAAAAGAGGGAGAAATAGTCACCGTATTGATTAACACTGAAGATGGTACAACTTTATCTGTTGAAATGCCTCAAAATGTAATTTTAGAAATTTCTTCAACTGAGCCCGGTGTTAAAGGAAATACAGCTACAAATGCTACAAAACCTGCAATTTTAGAAACAGGTGCAAAAATTAATGTTCCTTTGTTTATAAATGAAGGAGATAAAATAAAAATA
>Ga0209534_10005377_pt1 | contig 11375 bp, 10 predicted proteins | sample COG_07_FD_184751 | JGI IMG/M metagenome (GOLD analysis project Ga0209534, IMG submission 184751) | Pelagic Microbial community sample from North Sea - COGITO 998_met_07 (SPAdes) (version 2) | ecosystem: Environmental > Aquatic > Marine > Neritic zone/Coastal water | place: Helgoland, sampling... | reverse complement strand
ATATGCTTCAAGTGCTTCCGTTTATGGATTAGGTTACTATGGCTTCGATGAAGAAAAGAGAATTGAATCACCGTTGAACTTATATGCAGCATCAAAATTTTTAATAGACAATTATGTAATTTCTAACAAATTTAATTGTAGTGTTTCTGGGTTAAGATTTTTTAATGTATATGGACCTGGCGAAAAACATAAGGGAGAAATGAAATCTGTTATTGGAAAATTTTTAGATAATATTAAATCAAATGATAAATTACAACTTTTTGAAGGTAGTGAAAATATTTACAGAGATTTTATATTTATAGATGATGTTTGTGATATATGTATGTTTTTTTTAGATAATAATTTTTCAGGATTGTATAATGTTGGTACTGGAAATAAGAATAGTTTTATGGAAATATATAATATAATTAATAGTCATTTAAAAAAAATAAAATTAGAGAATATTCCATTTCCTAACGTTCTTAAAGGCAAATATCAGTTTAATACAATTGCCAATATAGATAAGCTAAGAAAAATAGGTTATAAAAATAATTTCACAACACTAAAAGATGGAATAATTAACTATTCTAAAACTATAAAAAATGATTAATACTAATTTAGAAGAACATTTAAAAAATCATATAGATTTGTTTGAATCTTTAACATCAATTTTGCCCTCTGTAGAAAAAATTGCAAATATCATTATTGATACTTTAGAAAATGGTAATAAAATTTTAATTGCAGGAAATGGAGGTAGTGCAGGGGATTCCCAACACTTTGCCGCTGAATTAACAGGTCGTTTTAAAGTTGAAAGAAAATCTTTAGCTGCTATAGCATTAACAACAGACACATCTGCAATTACAGCTATTGGAAATGATTATAGTTTTGACAATATTTTTGATAGACAAATTGAAGGAATTGGAAATAAGAGAGATCTTTTTTTTGGAATTTCAACATCTGGAAATAGTAAAAATATATTAAATGCTTTAATAAAATCAAAAGAGATAGGTTGCAATACAGTTTCTTTATTGGGTAAAGACGGTGGAAAAGCAAAAGAGATTGGTAATCATAATGTTATCGTTCCTCACTCATCAACTGACAGAATTCAAGAAGCTCATATTTTTATTATTCATTTAATATGTGAGCTCGTAGATAATCATTTCCAAAATATATAAAAAATTGAAACAAATTATACAAGATCTTAAAAAAGGAGATACACTTCTAGAGGAAGTACCTGTGCCTAGTTTAAAAACTGGATGCGTTCTTATTGAAACAACAAAAACATTAGTTTCATTAGGGACTGAGAGAATGTTAGTAGACTTTGGTAAAGCAAACTTTATTCAAAAAGCAAGACAACAACCAGATAAAGTGAAAATGGTTTTAGATAAAGTCAAGACAGATGGTTTGCGTCCAACTATGGAGGCTGTTTTTAATAAACTTGGACAACCTTTACCATTAGGATATTGTAATGTAGGAAAAGTTGTTGGAGTTGGTAAAGGAGTTACTGATTTTTCTGTTGGGGATAGAGTTGCCTCCAATGGAAATCATGCTGAGTATGTTTGTGTACCCAAAAACTTAGTTGCCAAAATTCCTGATAATGTAACAGACGAAGAAGCAGCTTTTACAGTTATAGGGGCAATAGGTTTACAAGGAATAAGATTATTACAGCCAACATTTGGAGAAACTATTGTAGTTGTTGGTCTTGGTTTAATAGGATTGATTACAGCTGAATTACTTTTAGCTAATGGGTGTAATGTGATAGGTTTTGATTTTGATGCTGAAAAAATTAGAATTGCAAAAGAAAAAGGAATTATTGCTATTAATCCATCTGAAGGAACTGACCAAGTAAAGTTTGTAGAATCTTATACTAATGGCATTGGTGCAGACGGAGTAATTATTACGGCCTCTAATAAAAGCAATGAAATTATTTCTCAATCTGCAAATATGTGTAGAAAAAGAGGAAGAATAATTCTTGTTGGAGTAATAGGTTTAGACATTAGTCGTGCAGATTTCTTTGAAAAAGAAATTACATTTCAAGTTTCTTGTTCTTATGGTGCAGGAAGGTATGATGAAGAATATGAACAAAAAGGACATGATTATCCAATTGGATATGTGAGATGGACAGAAAAACGAAATTTTGAAGCGATTTTGAATGCAATTTCAAAGAAAACTTTAGATGTTAGCTCTTTAATTACTGATAGAGTTCCTTTGAATAATTATCAGAAAATATATGGGGATATGTCTAATTCAAAATCGATTGCTTCAATTTTAGAGTACACGTCTTTTAAAGAAGAAAAAAACACTATCAAAATAGTTGAAAAGTCTTTTCAAGGAAAGAAAGGCGTAGTGGGAATTATAGGAGCTGGTAATTTTACAAGTTCTACAATTCTTCCAAATCTCAAGAAGATTAATGCTAACATAAAATACATTGCTAGTTCTGGGGGTTTATCTTCAACTATAATGGCAAAAAAACATAGCATAGCTAATTCAACTACGGATTTTTATCAAATATTAAAAGATGATGATGTAGATCTGGTACTGGTTACAACGCAACATCATATGCATGCTAAAATGGCCATTGAAGCCATTAATGCAGGCAAAAGTGTATTCGTAGAAAAACCATTAGCTGTGAATCAAAAGGAGCTAGATCAAATAATTAAAGCTTATAATGTTAATAATGTTAGCGTAACTGTTGGATTTAATAGAAGATTTGCCCCATTAGCAAAGAAAATGAAAAAAGCATTGGGGAGTTCTACTACACCAATTAATATCGTTGCTACCATGAATGCTGGATTCATTCCAAAAGATGTTTGGATTCATGATATGGAAATTGGAGGAGGAAGGATAATAGGTGAAGCTTGTCATTATATTGATCTTTGCTCTTATCTTTCTGGATCAAAAGTAGTTTCTGTCTGTATGAATGCAATGGGTGAAAATCCAGAAGAAAATACCGATAATGCTAGTATTTTGTTAAAATATGAAAATGGAACCAATGCTGTTATTAATTATTTTGCAAACGGCAGTAAAGGTTATTCTAAAGAAAGAGTAGAAGTATATTCCCAAGAAAGAACCCTTGTAATGGATAACTGGAGAACACTGAAAGGGTTTGGTTTTAGAGGATTATCTAGTTTCAAATCAGCTCAAAATAAAGGTCATTATAACCAGTTTAGAGAATTGTTATATCAACAAGAAAATGGTGGAAATCCAATTATTCCCTTTGATGAGATTATAAATACAACTGAAGCTTCCTTTGCAGCTATTGAATCTTTAAAAGAATCTAGATGGATAAATTTAAAATAGTAAAATACCCTCCAGCAAAATCGAAAGTATATCTCAGAAAAAGTTTAATTTATTATATCAAGAGTTATTTTACATCTAAACATTTAACTGAATTTGAGAATTATTTTACTGAAAAGGAAATAATAATGGCCAATTCCTGGGTTAATTTGCTTTCAGTTTATTTAAGTGTTATTAAAAAAACTAAAAGAAATTGTGATGAAGTAATTATACCTAATCATTCTTGTTTTGAATTTACTAAATCAGTATTGATAGCAGGGTTAAAACCTATTTATATAGATTTAAACAGTAATTTAGATTTAAATTTAGAACAGTTAAATTTAAAAATAAGCAATAAAACACTTGCAATTATTGGTGTTTCTAATGTAGGAGTTGAAATTGATTTTCAGAAATTAAAAAATGTTGCAGATTTAAATAATATTTTTCTAATTGAAGATGCTACCTATACCTTTCTTGGAACTAATCATTTAAATAAAAGATTTGGAAATTTAGGTAATATTGCCGTTTTAAACTTTTCAGAAGGAAAACTAATTCCAGTTGGTGGAGGGGCTTTGGTTATAAATAAGAATTTAAGTAAATCAATAGGTCAAATTAAATCACTAATAAGTCCTCAGAATAAAAGAGATGATATTATTGATTTTGTTAATGTTTTAATTTATAAGATTGGTAGTTCTAAAATTGGATATTCTCTTTACAATTATTTGAGATATTTTTCAAAAGTAGATTTAAAGAGATCTTTTAGCATGGAGCCAACTCGAAAAGAAAATTTCCTCAACAATAACATAAAATTAAAAACTTTATCTCGATTTAAATTATCAATTATTTTAGCGATTTTAAAAAGTTTCAGCAAAGATTTAGAAGATAGATATTTAAAGTTTTGTTACATAAAAGAAAATTTAAATAGAAAGTATAATTTATATAATTATAGCAGAAAACAAATTGTGTTAAAGTGTCCAATTTTAATCAGTAAAAAAAGTAATCTAGATTTCTCAAAATTAAAATCTTTTGGTGTTACTACTTTGTATTCTGACTCATCACCATTGTTTACAGATGATTCAATTTTTTCTGTATCATCCTCTCTTTACCAAGAAATTTACACAATTCCCATTCACGAAAATATTGGTTATAATCAACTTGATCGAATAATAAAAATACTTAACGAAGCTTAAAAATTAGTTTATGTTTATAAAATTATTTAATAATGTTTTCATTTTTTTAATGATGATACCGATTTTAAAAAAATATGGTGGTATTTGGAAATTAAAAGAATACCTTCAAGCTAGTAAAGTTCAAAGTAAAAGGCTATTATTAGTTTATGAAGCTTATTTTCGTAGAACTGGTAGTTGGATTGGCGTTAATTCTCAAATAATTGGGATACCATATTTTCCCCATGGCTGTACTGGAATTTTTATTTCAGATGCTGCTAAAATTGGTAGAGATTCAGTAATCTTTCAGCATGTAACAATTGGGAGTAATACCCTCAAAAAATCAAAAGGAACAGGATCTCCAGTTATTGGAAATTCTGTTTATATTGGTGCTGGAGCTAAAATTATAGGTGGAATTAAGATAGGTGACAACTGTAGAATCGGTGCAAATGCTGTTGTTTATAATGATATGCCAGCAAATTCTGTTGCAGTTTTATCACCAACTAGAATTATTCAAAAAAAATCTTTAGACAATCGATTTTATTCGAAAAAAAATGGAAAATGGGTGTATTTCAGTAATGGAGATTGGGTTGAAGATAAAAATAAAGATTTGTAAATAAATCTAATTAAAATTAAATAGTATTGTTTAATTGTAAACATTTTTTTACCATAACATGTTGCTAATTTAATCCCATACTTTGTTTTTTTTTTAAAAAAAATCTATTTTTTCTACTTTATTTGTTCAATAAAAAATTAAGTGAATTTGAAAAAACTAAAGCTTTATTATTTTACTATTATAAACTTAAAATTATCACAGATTTGCTATAGGGTATATTATGTTATAAGAAATAAGTTTTTTGGTAGAAGATTAGTCAATACTATTGATTTAAATATCAAACCTTCTAATCTTAATTATCTAACTCAGTTCATTAATTACCCTAATTCATTTTTTAATGAAAAAATAACATTTGTATTCTTAGGGAGAAAAAAAAGTTTCAAATCTATTTCTGAAATAGATTTTGAATTGCAGGATTTTGGAGAGTTATGGTGTTATAATTTAAATTATTTTGATTTTTTGAATCAAAATAATAATAATTTCCAATTAGAAAAAGATATTATTGTCGAGTGGGTTGATAGAGATTATAAGAGTAAAAGTATTGTTTGGGATCCTTACCCTGTTTCAATGAGGTTGGTTAATCTAATAAAATGGTTTTCTAAAAATTTAAACAAATTCGATAATAAAACTAAAATATATTTTTTAAAACTAATCAAACAACATGATTTATACTTAAGAAAAAATATAGAATTTCATTTAGATGGAAATCATTTATTAGAAAATTATATTTCACTTCTCATATCTTCAATATTTTTCAATAAAGAGGGGCAATTAGAAAGTGATTTTCATAATTTGAATAATGAGATTGAAAAACAATTTTTAGTGGATAATTTTCATTATGAACGTTCAATTATGTATCACAATATATTAGTTGAAAAACTCTTAAATATAATCGCTATTGGTCAAAATAAGAAATGCTCTTCTAAGTTTAATAATATGTTAAACAATCTTCATAATAGTATTTCTGAAATGTTAATAGTTACAAATAATTTTTTGTATCCAACATATAGTTACCCTTCATTCAATGACGTTGTAAGGTATAGAGATAACAGGGTTATTGATATTATTAAGTATTCACAGAATCTCAAATTTAATTCAATAAAAAAGCGTAAAAATATTAATTTTGAAGCCTCAGGCTATTTGAAGTTTGAGTTGAAAAATTTTATATTCGTTTATGATTATGGAGATATTGCTCCAAAGCATATTCCAGGACATGGTCACTGCGATTGTTTTAGTTTTGAGTTTTTTCACAATAACTTACCTATTATAGTAAATACAGGAACTTCAACCTATGAATATGGGGATAGAAGATTCAAAGAAAGATCTACATCTGCGCATAATACAATATCGTTTGGCGGAAATGAACAAGATGAAATTTGGAGTAGGTTTAGAGTTGCAAGGCAACATATAGTTGAATACTTCAAGTTAGAGAGTTTTACAAAAAATAAGTTATTACTTTCTGGATCCTTTTCAAATTACAATAATAAATATAAACATAAAAGAAATGTTAGTATTGAAAACAATATTTTAACAGTAACTGATAAAGTAGAGTCCATTAATAAGAAATCATTATCAAGCTTAAATTTACATTTTCATCCAGATGTAAAAATACTAAGAAAGTCCAAAAATAATTTTTTAATTAATGAAACTTTAGTTTTGGAAATAAAAAACACTCAAAATGTTTTACTAAAAGATTACTTATATGCAGATAATTATGGAAACTTAATTAACTCTTTAAAAATTGAAGCTGTATTAATCGAGAATAAGAGCGAAATACTAGTAAAAAATATATGAATAAAATAATATTTATAACCGATAATTTCACGCCTGAAACTAATGCTCCAGCTTCTAGAACTCATGACCATTGTAGGGAATGGGTCAAAAAGGGTGCTTATGTAACTGTCATTACTTCTTTTCCAAATTTCCCTGAGGGAAAAATTCATAAAGGATATAAAAATACTTTAAAGAAGACAGAAATAATTGATGGTATTAAAGTTATTAGATTATGGAGTTTTATTAGACCAAATAAGGGATTTATCCTTAGGGTTTTAGATCACATTAGTTTCGCAATTACTGCTTTTATTTATCTCTTATTTGTAAAAAGAAAATCATATGATGCCATTATAGCTACATCTCCTCAATTTTTTGTAGGACTTACTGCTATGTTTATCTCTAAATTAAAAACTATTCCTTGGTTTATTGAGATAAGAGATCTATGGCCTGAAGGAATAATTCTTATTAAAAAAGATAGTTTAATTTATAAATTTTTAGAAAAAATAGAATTTTTATATTACCAGTATTCAACTGGGATAATAACAGTAACTTCCAGCTATAAATCAAATATTATAAAGAGATTTAATATACCTGAAGATAAAATTGCTGTTATATACAATGGATCTAATAATAAATTATTTAAACCCACTGAAAAATCAATTTTATTAGCTAAAGAGATTGGACTTCAATATAAGTTCATTTTTGGTTATGCAGGAACTATTGGAGTCAGTCATGCTTTGGATTTTATTCTGAATTGTTCTAAAGAGATTTATAATTTTGATGAAAGAATTCATTTTTTATTTATTGGATCAGGTGCTGAATATGAAAATATTCAATCATTAATAAAAACAAAGGGTTTAACAAATGTCTCCCTTTTACCGAGTGTCAGAAAAGAAGAAGTACCGAATTATCTGTCAATCTTTGATTGTGGTTTAGTAAATCTTAAAAAATTTGAAGGATATTTAAAGGTTATACCCTCAAAGATTTTTGAACTTGCAGCAATGAAAAAACCAATTTTATTGGGTGTTCAGGGTGAGTCTAAATCAATCTTAAATAGATATAATGCTGGTTTATGTTTTGAACCTGAAAATAAAATAGAATTTATTCAATGTTGTAAAAAATTATTTATCGAAGATTTAAAACAATATGAACAGGGTTTATGTAAATTGAGTCAGGATTTTGACAGAAAAGTTCTTGCTAATAAAATGTATGAATTTATTAAACAAAAAATTTAATGAAAATATTAGTAACAAACTCCCTTCTAAGAAAGACATTTGATCTTATAAATATTTTAAAAAATAGATTTAATGATGATGATATAATCTATGCTGGTGATGAGTCTTTAAAAAAAATAAGATTAATTTATGGGAAAGTTAATTTTCATAAGTTAAGTAGCGATGATTTTGATTTAGATTTAAATGCTATTTCTGAAAAATATAAAAATGAATCAATAATTTATTTTCCAATCGAAGAAGATATTACTATCAAATTTTACAATTACATTAAAATATTTGGAATTAAAAATTTCAAATATAAATTACCAACTTTAACTACATATAATCTATCAAGGGACAAGAATAAATTAAATATTTTTTGTGAATCAAAGAAAATCTCATGCCCCAAGCATTACTCAGAAATTGATATTAAACAAAAGAATTATAATTTACCACTAATTTTAAAACCTATAAATGGTTCTGGTTCTAAAGGTATAAAATATATTACTTCAGAAAATGATCTTGTTTTTGATTCTATAGATTTTAAGTCAAATTTTATTCAAGAATTATTAGATAATCCAAAAGACATACAAGCTGGTTTTTTTCTGTGTAATCAGGGTGAAATAGTTTCCTTTTATAGTCATCAGAGAATCAGAACATTTCCAGATCAAGGAGGAGTTAGTGTTTTTTCTAAATCTAATTTGAATAAAGAAATTAGAAAAACAGGAAGTGACATAATTAAAAAATTAAATTGGTCTGGTTTTATAATGATTGAGTTTTTACAGGATACTATTACAAAAAAATATAAATTAATAGAAATTAACCCGAGACTATGGGGATCTATCTTATTATCAGAGTTTAATAATTCTAATTTTATTTATTCCTATATAAAATTATGTAAGGGGGAGGGGATTGAAGAAGTTGATGTTTTAACTAACAAATATATTAGATGGGTATTTCCTTATGATATAATCTTTTTTTTTAAAACCCTTCAAAATCCAATTAGGTTTTTTAAAAAGGATAAAAATACTTGTTATATAAATTTTACTTATTCTAGTTTTTACAGATCATTTAAATTTATTGTATTAACATATTTTGATTTTAAAAAAATAAAACAAAATTTATTAAATGGAAAATGATATAGTTGTCTTTGATTTTGACAAGACTTTAACATATAGAGATACATTGTTAAGTTTTTATATACACACATCTAAAAAAAACTTTAAATTCCCAATTAAATTATCTTATTATATTGGACTGATGATTTTATTTAAACTTAAAATAATATCAAATGATTATTTAAAGATTAAAGGCTTTAATTTGTTTTTAAGAGGGTTGAAAGATGATTATATTGAAAATAAGGCGAAAAATTTTGCCTCTAAAATTGATTACAATCATTTATATAAAACTTTCAATTTTAACACAAAGGATAAAAAAATAATTATAATAAGTGCTTCTTATGAGATATACTTAAAACATATATTTTCAAAGAATGTGAAAGTTTTTGGCTCTAAATTTATTTCCGTTAAAGGGATAACTTCAGAATTCAGCTTCAATTGTTATTCAACTAATAAAAATCACATATTACAAAAAAATAATGTAAATCATATTAGAACTTTTTACACAGATAGTTATTCTGATGTAAGTTTAGCCAGAATTTCAAAACAGATAATTATTGTTAATAATGACAAACTTATCAAATGTAAAGATATTAACGAATTTAATTTATATTTTAATAAATGAAAGTTTTAACTTTTGATATTGAAGAGTGGTTTCACATTTTAGATAATAAAGAAACTAAGTCCATTTCTGAATGGAATAAATTTAATTCTAGAATTCAATTTGGAATGGATATTATATATGATATTCTTGATAATTCAAATTGTTCTGCTACTTTTTTTGTGGTGGGTTGGATGGCAGAAAAGTATCCTGAAATCATAAGAGAAATTAGTGATCGTGGATATGAAATTGGTAGTCATACTCATTTACATCAATTAGCTTATGAACAAGACAGAAAAACATTTTATAATGATGTTGAAAAATCCATAAAAACCTTAGAAGATTGTACTGGTAAAAAAATAACTAGCTTTAGAGCTCCAGGTTTTAGTATTACAGAAAAAAACAAATGGGCGTTTGAAGTCCTACATGAGTTGGGTATAAAAAAAGATAGTTCTGTTTTTCCAGCCGGCAGAACACATGGAGGCTTACCATCTTACAATGCAGCAATTCCATCAATTATAGAGTATAATGGAATTAAATTAAAAGAATTTCCAATAAATACACATACCATTTTAGGAAAGCCTTTTATTTTCTCAGGCGGTGGGTACTTTCGATTGTTGCCTTATAAAACGATTGAAAATTGGACACATCAATCTAATTATGTGATGACTTATTTTCACCCTAGAGATTTTGACATTGAACAGCCAATAGTGCCAGGTCTATCTCCAACTAGACGTTTTAAATCATATATAGGTATTAAAAAATGTAAGCCTAAATTAGAACGATGGTTAAATGATTTTGATTTTATTGATTTAAATCTGGCAGACGAATTAATTAATTGGAATCAAGTACCAATAGTAAAATTATAAAGAAATCTTCTTAATAAATTTAAACCATTAAATTTTATCAAATATTGAAATAAACACAAAGACTACGGACTGTAGTCTCAATTAATTTATAACTAAATGATATTCAGTAATTTAATTTTTGAAAACTCTTAAATTGCCATGAAACGGCCATGAGATTTTGAAAATTACAGGTTTTTTCTATGGGTTTTAAACACCTTCAACCCTCATTTCCCAATCTCCTCAACCGTTCCATAAACACATCTGCAACAGCGTCTTTATTTGGGTTCTCCCCAATATAACTTAAAAATGTACTTTCTCTTGAGTGCCCTGTGATTTCCATTAAAATAGGAGTTTCAATCTTTCCAAAATAATTTGTTGCAAAAGACCTTCTCATGGTGTGTGATGTAATTAATTCGTATTTTGGATACATCCCAAATGCTACCCTTTTTGTTACTGTACTCAATTTTATATTCATAACTATTGATTACCAACTACTAATTGACAATATAGTAGAATACTTTATATTTATAAAATGAAAGGAATAATTTTAGCAGGAGGCTCTGGATCTAGACTTTATCCAATAACAAAAGGTACATCAAAACAGCTTTTGTCGATATACGATAAGCCAATGATTTATTACCCTCTGTCTGTTTTAATGCTCTCAGAAATAAAAGATATTTTAATTATTTCTAATCCAGACAATCTTCCAAATTTTAAAAAATTATTTAATGATGGTAGTGATTTAGGATTAACAATAACCTATAAAGAACAAGAAAATCCTGAT
>Ga0209534_10005372_pt1 | contig 11388 bp, 13 predicted proteins | sample COG_07_FD_184751 | JGI IMG/M metagenome (GOLD analysis project Ga0209534, IMG submission 184751) | Pelagic Microbial community sample from North Sea - COGITO 998_met_07 (SPAdes) (version 2) | ecosystem: Environmental > Aquatic > Marine > Neritic zone/Coastal water | place: Helgoland, sampling... | reverse complement strand
TTTATGAGACCATCTTCGCCATGCTTCGCGTAGGACTGGCGCCAACGATAAAAGCTGGTTCGGCCAATCCCAAAATAACGGCACGTCTTGGCTACATGCCCGGTCTCCTCAGCATATCTAAGAATGCATAGTTTGCGTTGAATCTCGCGCTGATCGGTGTTCATAAACATCTTCTCCTCAGAAAATTAAGAGGTTAATGAAAATGTTCCGCGAGTAACGACATATCTACAGATGATGATATAGCGTTCGTGCCTAATGTAAGTTGGGTGAAGGCAAGGAGTGTTTTCGACGTTTTGGCGACGCATAGTTCTTTTGTCTAAGGCTTCGCTGTTTTTAACTCTTGATACCCCCCCTCTTATCACGACTTAAAACAGACAATTTCAAAATCAATGCAATCATTTTCACTCAGAACGTATCTGATTACGTCATGGAAAATTAGACAGCGAACGGTACAAGCTTCCGAGGCGATGTTAGCGGTCTTGATGTACATCACTTACTGAGGAGTACTGATTTTATCAGTGCAATTGCCATAGGTTGCATTCAGGTTCGCCCCCAGTTCGTCCCAACGTGACGCTGGCCTCTGCACCCCAGACAAACAAAACCGCCGCTTCCAAAGGAAGCGACGGTAGGGTCTTGATGGTTGCGGGAGTTGGATTTGAACCAACGACCTTCAGGTTATGAGTGAGGCTATCATTACCTCTGCTTAGCCTTTATTTCCGCCAATTATTCCACAGTTTACATAAGGTATAAGCGTATAATAGGCCATTAACTTGTAACACTGGATAACATGGGATATAACCGAATTACAGATCATAACGTAGCAATTACGCGGCAATTTTACAATGGCCCTAACTGATAGAACGCTAAGAAACGCAAAACCACGGGAAACCGTGTATAGGCTGCGGGACGGCAACTCGATCACAAAGGGCTTCGGCGTTACTGTCGCACCCGCAGGAAGCAAGACGTTCTTCCTCAGCTACACCTCCCCTATTTCTGGCAATCGCACCCAAGTAAATCTTGGCCGCTATCCTGCTGTTAGCTTGAGCGAAGCAAGAGAGAAGGCCCTATCCTTCCGCCAGAGTTTGGACCTTGGCATTGATCCCAAGGACGAAATAAAGCGAGAACGCAAACTAAGCGAGGAGTTAGCAACCCGGCCTACGATGGAGGTCCTATTCGATGCCTACATCGCCGATCTTGAAATGGACGAAAAGAGGTCCGCAAAGGAAGTCCGTCGCATCTTCAACAAACACATCAAAGAACTTATTGGTGACATGATCGCCGCCGAGATCACTACCGACGACATTCTCGACGTCCTGACACCGATTGTTCAACGTGGTTCACTGGTTCACGCAGACAATGTCCGAGCTTATTTGCGAGCGGCCTTTGAGTTCGGGCTTCATGCATCTGCGTCTACACGTTGGCGAGGCCGCATCCCAAAGTTTGGCCTAATTCATAATCCAGTAGCCAGCACTAAAAAGGCAGTACGCCGCAAGCCAGTGGGAAACCGCGCACTTACACCTGACGAACTCGCCCACGTATGGCATGGGAGTGCCATCTCCCTACCCTCCCACCTCGCCTTGAAATTACTAGTCGCTACTGGCCAAAGAGTTGAGGAAGTACTCCAAGCGAATTGGAGTGAGTTCGATCTAAAGCAGAGATTGTGGACTATCCCTGCTCAACGCAGGAAAAACCGTAACGAGGCGACGGAGCCACATATTGTTCCCCTTACTGATTTTCACATAGAGTTGTTAGAACAGGTACGCGAGACAACAGATCACCCTGAGTGGTTATTTCCCCACAAAGATAGAAAACAGCCCCGAAAGGCGGACGCCCTTTATCAGGCCATTCACCGCTTTTGCAAAACCAACGGAATTGAGCCATTCGCACCACGGGACTGTCGTAGAACTTTCAAAACCCTCGCAGGATCAATTGGTATCCCATTGGAAATGCGTAACCGACTACAAGGTCATGCAATGACAGACGTTGGAAGCGTTCACTATGATCGCTGGGGTTATTTGCCTGAAAAGCGACAGGCGATGGAGGCTTGGTGTGGGTGGCTCAATAAAGCCGTTGAAAGATAATAATGATTGTAAGCATATCTGCAACTCACATGGAGTTACCTTGGGTCTCCAGATTTATTTCCAAACATTTTCATGAAACCCCACCTTGTTAACAGCACAAATCCGCATAGAATGATGACGGCTGCGGAAAGTCCAACATGCCCCAATATCACTTCCCTGTTTGTCTGCTGCGTTATATTTGGAAGTGTCCAAATCATGCTCATCAAAACTGCTCCTGCAATTAGTACCGCAACAATGGTTTTGCTATGATATTTACGCCAGACACCTCTGCATACAATGTGCGCAACTGTGATTGCACTGCCATATATAACTGCTTTGCCAATTAGAGGGATCGTTGTTTCTTTGTAAGTTAATATTATCGTGCCAAACGTAAATACGTAGGCAAGCATTGTCATCGTTGTATACCCTATCCATAATTTCCAGATAGGTAAGTTGCCTAATGATTGTGCTGCTGATGATTTTGCCATTGTCTCATTTAAGCTTTCAATATCCTATAATGTCCATATACCAGTGTCCTGCTCGTCCAAATAGCAGACGCCCACCAACACTACGACCACACTTTGCCGCAATAGCCTCAACGTCAATATCTGCAACGCGCTTACAGGCGTCATAGAACACTCTTAGCCCGTGGTTGTTGGATAGGAGGTTGGCTAGGGTGGTGGTTGTGAATTGAGAACTCTAGATCATCCCGGCTTTTTTCATAACATCTAAAAACCCAGGAGCGCTTTTGAGCCAGCCTGGACCATTCTTCAAAACGTGTTGAACGTCACGGCGAGCATCTATTTTACGTCCCATTTCAATATATACCGAAGCGCGATTTGCACGATGCACTAGGTTGTCCGGTTCGAATTCGACGGCCGAAGTCAAATCAGCAATTGCCTTGCCGAAGTCACCCTTTCCTGCCCAGACAAGCCCTCTAATGCCGTTAGCGCTTAGATCATTTGGGGCCAAATCGGTCGCTTTTTTACAAGCGAGCATTGCAGGGTCATACTGTTTTAATCTGAAGTATTGAAGACAAATCGAACTCCAAACTTTAGGGTCATTTGGCGTGTAAACCAAAGCGCCTTTTAAATCTTCGAGCGCACCCACATTGTCGTCAATGTGGCTCTTGACTATACCCCTCGACTTGTAGCTGTGGCCAAGCTCTGCAATCTCCAGTTCTCCAGACCTAATTGCTTTTGAGTAATTGATTAGGGAAGTCGCGAAATCACCAGCCAGTCTGGAGGCGTCGGCGTCGTGAATGAGGTTTAATGCAGTTGATCTGCCAGATGTTTGGCAGGCGACTAATGAAGCCGACATTAGAAAAACACTTAAGGCACCAATGAAACGCGACACACTCATCTACAATACACCGGCAGCTTCATCCGAGCCGCCGCTCCCTCAATTTCATATTTTATGTAACGACCACCACTATATCGCGGACAGTCCAACGCCAACCCATTGGCAATAACTTTAGCACCTATATCCTGCTCGTCCAGATAGCAGATACCAACGAACCTATCGTGTGTCTTTGACCCATCTAGTTCGCAGCGTACACGCTTACCCATGACAAGATCGGTCATGAACGCTTTGGACTGCGGGCCAAGTGGCTCGCTCATCTCGGGCGCGGAGACGCCGTTAAGTCAGATTGGGATTTTACCCACTTCGATGGTGTCACCGTCGCGGACTTTTGTGACGGTGCCTAACAAGACGGACGGGTCAGCAAGCGCTGGAACAGACACAATAACTGCAATGAGTAGCAACCAAATGCGCATCCGGCCATCAAAGTTAGGTCGGCCCCAAGCCATGCTTAGTAGCATTGTTTGCCGGGAATTACGCCACGAACACCGCCACGCGGATTTTCAACATCACCATCCCGTCGAGGGATCAAATGTATATGGCAATGGAATACAGTCTGTCCCGCTGATGCCCCTGCGTTCATACCGACGTTGAACCCTGTGATAGTTCGGTCAGCGGCCACAAGCTGATCTTTTAATTCGTGCAATAGCCGGTTTGCAGAGTTCAACTCCGGCTGATACATCCCAAAATAATCGGCCACATGGCGCTTCGGAATAACAAGTGTGTGACCGGGTGTCACTGCAAAGCCATCTCGGATGGCGTAGCAAAGATCATCCTGCGCGACGATCTCCCTGTCAGGATGGCAAAAGATGCACCCCTCTTCCCGAGTTTTATAATCGTCTGCCATCTGTCGAAAATCGGTATCATCACGATCACGCTTCGTCGCATTACACGAATAGCAAAGAGCCTGAAAATTTGTGATCTCATCAGAACCGCCGTTATTGCGCGGCAAAATGTGATCGACCTCCAACGCCTTATCCTCAGCAGAGATGCCGCATAACTCACAACGGAATTTGGCACGTTTAAGCACTTCATAGCGGATGGTACCAGGGACATAGCCTGAGGTTCTTCTTCGGTGATCCCACACCCACCTGCCTCGTCGCTCCAAGTACTCATCGATCTTCGTTTCACATAACTCGATTAGCTCAGCTTCAGAAGAAATTGGCATATTCAGTTCATACCCGACGGTCGATCTACCATCTTTGACAGGGCTGACGATGCCGTTCTGCGTCAGAACCTTACCAACCATGCTTTTTGTGCGAATTCCGTAGTACTCGACTTGTGACGGATCGTAGGCAAGCAACGCCGCTGCAATCTCATCAACAGTTGCCTGACCGCCACGTCTTACCAATTCGCGGATCATCACCGGCTGATAGATGTGTGACATTCGCATCTTCGACTGCAGGTATGTTTTAAGCTTATCGGTCATGCACTCACACTAAACAGCATGTTTAAAAGAAAAAACCCCAATGCGACTGAGCTGAGAAATGGACAAGATAAAATTTTAGATCGTTGTTGGGGATAAACTACTCAATCGCCCAAGCTATAAATCCAGACAAAAAGGCGGTTTTGGTCACCTCGGTCGTAGCCTTTATTGCTGCAGCCTCAGAAATATCTCGCGTTCTAATTACACGGCCTAGCTGAAAAGCTAACGCGACAAGAGCCGATGTCGCCATGGCATCATCGACAACACTCTCGCCAGATTTTTTTAGAACGCTCATAGCATCTTCGGTGTCGCTACTGACTTTCTCGTTGGAAAACCCTGAGCTGCTAATTCCATTTCCAGCTACTTCTTCAGTCGCAAACACCTCAAACTCTGCAAACCGCTCATTATGCTTTTCGATGTATGAGAGGTACTTAGTGGCTTTGAGTTGAACCTCCTGAACTTCACCTGTCAGTTCATTTGTGATGATGACATCCGCTCCGGGGTGGTTCGTAGCCTCAAACAAAGCCGCTGAGAAGATATCGCCATCGTTATTTTCCGCAGCGACGAAAAGTAACTCGTGATAGATACCTTTCACATTGTTTATCACACCATCAATTTGTATTTCCGATAAGGTATTTATGTATTTAATAAGTTCGTCATCAGTAGCATTTTCCAAGTCATTTCTGGATCGCTTCAACGCCTCCAAAACCAACTCTTGATCATGAGTTAGGTCGGATAAGTCACCTTGGAAGAGATGGGTAACAACTGTTGCAAAGACAGTTATCGTTATCGTCGGACTTTTTAGGCCAAGATATCTCAGTCGCGTAGCGATATCGTTTAAATTTCTGACGGCTGTTCTTAGACGATTTACAGCACCTCTTGGCCAGTCGGAATGTAGTCCTTCCTCTTCTATCATTTTTTCGCACAATGGCGCGAGTGTCTCTTCATATATGGCACGGGCCACTTGTGGTTTTAGCTCAAGGCCTTCGACCTCCATCCTCCGACATGCAACGGCCAATTTGCTTGTAACTTCTGCAATCTGCTGCTCTCGCTCCGATAACTGTTCCTGAAGCCGTTTTTTGCCACGCCAGTATTTGTTAAAAACCCAAAAGGCTCCGGCGGCGAAGCCAATACCACCAGCAACGGCAACCGCCGCAACAATTGCACCACCCACAACTACGCTGCCACCAACCCAAGCAAGGGTTGCACTCGTGGCTGCTGCACCTGATAAAACACCGATTGCTGTACCTGTACCCGCGGTTCCTACTGTTGCCGCAACGCCAAAAATTCCAGCGGAAGTTCCTATTGCACCGAGCTTAGCCGCCGCAAGTCTCGTCATTTTTGACGTGGCACCGCTATTTTCTCTAACCAATGCATCATTGATGTCTTCGCAAACTTCAGCAACTTCCGTGTATGCCGTTCTTGGCTTTGTACCTTTAATTCGGTCTATAGCGCGAGATGCGTTTTTTCTAATGACGCTAAATTCTAAGATAGCGGCGTCCTTCATAGCCAACAAGTCAACGGACTTAGCCGCTTGATTGGTAAGCAGACGGGCCTGCTGGATGGTCTTTTCGGTTAATTTCCTTAAGTCTGACATGTCGCTTTAAATTTTCTAATTGCTAAGAGTGTTTGAATTCGCTTGTTGAACACCAAGGCCAAGTGTCCGGAAACAAGCATTGATCAACAGCCAATGTCTCAAAAGCGGATTTTCTAAGTACATCTAGTTCACTCGCATCATCTCTCTCGCTATAATTTTTGCCAAGCAAACCGCTGTTCAGTTCTCCAATAGCTCTGTCCACACTATTGAGTGAGTTTAGCAAATCAAATGCTGCGTCAAACATTATGTCATCACAGCTATCGTCGAATGTCATCAGCGGATCAGAATTATGAGTTTGCCTATAAATTAAACTCTCTATTTCATCATGGGATTTTGGATTATGGGAGACGATAGCTCCAAGGGCTTCTATTATTACTGATCTCAGGGCCTCAAGTCCCTCTGTGTCAGAGATTGAAAAGCTGTCAAACACATGGGTTGGCACTTCATATTCGCGCCGTACCACCTTTTTTAATTGTTCTTTTGCATGAAAGAGTTCGCTATCTCGTTTTTCAAATGCGCTATTCGCAGACAATGTCAGCTCCTACTGAATGTTACCCCAAGCAATCGAAGAGTAAGAATAATTCATTGGTTATGAACTTCATATACCACTTTTAACCGTACTTTATATCTGCGGATGTGTTGACGCTTGTTTTTTTACTTAGACCATATTCCAAGGACTAGATGGTTGGTCAGGCAGGTAGTTTACCAGTTAGAATAAAATTCAGGGCTTCAGGGCCTACGACCTCGGATAGAGAAGGAACCATAAAATGATTGAACGTATGGAAACAGCGACGCGTATGAGCAAGATAGTGAAGCATAATGGTACGGTATACCTGTGTGGTCAGGTAGGAAGTGGCGACACCGTTACAGAGCAAACACAAGACTGCCTTTCACGCGTAGATGCTTTGCTAAAGCAGGCAGGGTCTTCCAAAGAGGATATCTTGCAGGCCATCATTTGGGTTGCCGATATAGATGATTTTGCTGAAATGAATGCCGTCTGGGATGCTTGGGTTCCTGAAGGTCATGCTCCTGCAAGAGCTTGTGGCGAGGCAAAACTCGCTCGCAAGGAATTGAAAGTTGAGATTATAGTAACGGCTGCTTGTAACGAATAGAGAGTGAGCAGATAGGTTCTTCGTGGTCTGCTCTTTGGATAGACAGGGCATAGCTGCTAGGGTCATCGCTATCGGGTTGGCGTTGGACTGTCCGAGGTTTAGTGGTGGTCGTATGCTATGTATTAAATTGAGGCGACGGCGGAGTTAAAGCTGTCGAGGTATAATTGATGAGCTTGGCCTGTCTGATTGGCGGTGGTCTTGCATTTGATATGTTTGCAGCTACTTACACTCATGTGCGCGAGACGAGCGAGGGAACCATCGGCCTATTAATTTTGATATGACATATAGGGAAGCGATAGCGTCTATTAGGGACGGCGTTAAAATTGGGGACGCCATCGGCGGGCCGTCTCAAATGGCGGCGATTGTAGCCGATAGCATCGCAGTTCATCGTCAGGTTGACGTCAAGGACCTTGTTTGTAGATATAGCCACTGGTGGCGTTCAGGCGCCTTTGACACAGGCCCTACGTTCGCACTTGTCTTTGGTAACATAGCATGCGGATTGAGCCACGATGCTTCAGTTTTGAAGGCTCACGAGGACCTGTCTGAGCAGTCAGCGGGCTGCGCACCAGCTCAACGAATAGCAAGCATTGCGGCCTGTCATTCCATTCCAGATGCTAGGCTTGGTCAGCAGGCAAGATTGGAAGCATCTATTACCCATTTTGACCCTGACGCAGGTTCCGCTGCTGCCATTGTCACATATCTTACCCGGCTTCTTTTGCGAGGGTACTCCATAGCTGAAATCAACAGCTACATGGAATGGCGTGAGCCATCTGGATGGGCCAATGTGAAAAAGGCCCCATTGGGCAGCGGTGGAACTGGATACGAAGCAGTAAAGACCGCTTGGCATTGTCTATTGGTTGATGAGGTGCCTATGCAATTATGCGAACGCCTATCGGGCGTAAACAACTATGCAGGCCCCATCTTGGGCGCTTTTATGGCTGCCCAACGGTGGCGAGCGGCAGCATGACCGCAACCCTCGCCAACCTCCTATCCAACAACCACGGCTTACATGTCTTCTTTGACGTCAAACAATGTTCCTCACCTTTGCCTAGAGGCAAGTGGGGTAGTAATATTTGTTGTCATCGACACCCCCCACTTCAGTTAGGATGAGCATGAAGAAACTAGTTAGCGCGGTAGTAATTGCGATTGGCCTATCCATAGTGCCGGACCTGCCTGCACAAGCGGAAGACCCTAATGCCCTTTTATCCAAGAATGATGCAGGACAAATGTTTTCAGTTCCGCATGGAGCGTGGAAGGAAAATGTTATTCAGTTGAAAGCGGCGGGTGTTGCTGATTTCGCGATTACAGACACTGGCGACTACACCATGATCATGAGACCCAGCCCCGACGTAGGACTTTTGATGGTTACGCCAGCATATGAGCAAAGCAGTAAAACTAAACCGTGGAAATTAATGGTAAGCACCGCATACGACATGGAACCTCATTTATCGTCATTCACTTCCATGTCGGTCGATGAGGTGGAGCGAATAATAACAAAGGCTGCTGAGGACATGATGCCAGAATTTACGGTAATGGGCTATCTGGCACGCGATGGTGTGAATGTACCGCACGTACACTTCACGATCTTCAAGGCCGGAGATTTCCCGCTGCTTGACAAGTTTGTTGCAGCCGGAAAGGTATGCCCTCTTCAAAACGGAGTGCCGACTTGTATTCGCAAACGCATGATACAGTAGAACACATCGAGATTGCTCCCTAGCTTCACTATTCAAGAACCATCACAACAGATAGGAAGCACCCTGCCGCCCCAAATCGATACCCAGCAGAGACGAAAGCATCGTACTGGCTCCGCGTCTGCTGGGTATAGCATCATACAAGGGGGTCATTCGGCGCGTGTTCCATGTCTCCTTAGGCGTTTGCTATGCGGGTCGCTAGCGCTTCATTAACTTGAACAAACTCGCCTTGACGGCGAAGAGGAACGCCTACTTGCTGAGCATACCTTTAGGCGGCGGCGACAATGTGTGGGACTGGCCCTTTAGCCCCCTCATGTGATGGCGCACCTTGTAACGGCTTTGGCCCTCAGCCCTCTTGTCTGCCTCCAGGTCCAGCGCTTCCTCCGTCTTTCTCAAATGCGAGAGGCGTGACTTCGCCCCATCCATACCGCTTTGAGAAGTCTTTACAGACTGCTTCGATCTTTGGAGCGAGAACGTCTCCAGCCCATTCGAGAACATCGGATCGTCCGGCGGTAGCAACCCCTCGGATAAAATCTTCACCATTTCACCAAACCTCCCACACTATTGCTGCTAGATCACTGACCGGGGTGTATCGTGAAGCCGCTCTTCTCCAAAGCGGCGATTAGGTTCAGTTTTATCTGCACCTTGCTCATCGACGGCTTCAATCTTGTAAACACAGTCTTGGCGCCGTCATTAACAGGGGCTTGATTATTTGACTTCCCGTTCTTGTCCAAGGACGGCAGACAGGAACATACCTTGTGGCTTTGCGTCTTGGCGTAATCCCAAGCCGAGAAGCTATCTTCCTTGTTTGCTGGTATGATGAACGGGTCCTCGCCGAAGGTGATGTATCGATCATAAAGCTCCTTCGCCGTCATGCCTGGCCTCACGCGGCAAGCTAGTTCTTCATCAACGATGCGCTTTGCCTCGTTGAGTGCTTCGTCATAGTTCAAAAACTCACCAGCCTTATAGCGATAGTCTTCGTCCATGTAGTGGAAGTTATCATCAACGAAGACCTCAAAATGTTCAGCTTCTACGCCGCCATTTTCTTGTTTGTTAACTGATTTAATTGTCATTGGTCGTTCTCCTCTTTAGCGGCTTTGGCGATATGCCGGGGGCGCAATTCAGAATAAATCTCCCAGGTCCGTTAGGCGGATCAGTCCATGTCTCATTCGTAGATTTTCTCTCGCACTTCGCGGGTGTGCTTGCAATTACCGCGATACGTAAAACCGAGGCATGAGCATTCCAGGTGCCCAGCTCGGCCAAACGTCACACGATATAGTGCTGATGGATCACGTGAACTTGTGAACTCCCAGCTACCCGTTTTCAGTAGAGGCTCCGCCTTAGAACTTGGTCGGGGTGTTGCACTCGCCAGTTCGTCGAGCCGCGTAGCAGCATCACCTGTCGCCCTTGCTGCCCTAGCTTCCTCCATGAGGGCCGGAGCAAGCTGCCTCAAGCCATCCTGTATCTCCGAGAGGATGGTCTGGTCGGGGATTTCATCGGCCTCAACGGCGGCAATCATTGCCATTTTTTGCTCAAGCAATGTCGCGATATAAGCGTCAAGGGTTCCCTCCGCGTGGAAGTATTCCACCGTAACACGGTGGTCTTGGCCTATCCGGTAGCATCGATCTTCAGCCTGGGCATGATTAGCAGGAACCCAGTCCAGGTCTTGGAAGATGACATGTGTCCCAGCCGTCAGGGTGATGCCGACGCCACCTGCGATGATGTTGCAGAGAGCGACCCTAACACTCGGGTCGGACTGGAAGCGGTCTACGGCCTTCATCCTCTGTTTGGAAGTGTCTGAGCCAGTGATGGTCACTGCCTGATCGCCGAGCTTCTTCTTATGACGCTCGATCCCATCGTTGAAGCACGTGAATACCACAGCCTTCTCGCCTGTTGCGATAACATCTTCGATACGTTCCGCGACGGCCTTAAACTTCGCTTTATGCAGTGAGGTACGGACCTTGGTCAGTCGGGCCAGAAACTCCGTATCGTTGGGCTTCGACGGGTCCGTCTCCGAATACCACATCAGAAAACTATCAATAGCGTTGAGAGCGGCCTTGCTGGCCGAGATGTCTACCGGCACCCAGGCTCGGACCTTGGGTGGTAAATCCAGAACTTCGTCTTTCATCCTACGGATGGATGT
>Ga0209534_10005367_pt1 | contig 11401 bp, 10 predicted proteins | sample COG_07_FD_184751 | JGI IMG/M metagenome (GOLD analysis project Ga0209534, IMG submission 184751) | Pelagic Microbial community sample from North Sea - COGITO 998_met_07 (SPAdes) (version 2) | ecosystem: Environmental > Aquatic > Marine > Neritic zone/Coastal water | place: Helgoland, sampling... | reverse complement strand
GCTGCTGTTGCTGTTGCTGCTGTTGCTGCTGTTGTGGTTGTTCATGTTGTTGTGATGGAATTGTATCATAATTAGTGGTCATATTATTTCTATCAGATTGTAATCTTTTTAATCTATCTTCAAAAGGAGAAGGATCTTCTGATACATTTACATCTGTAATCATTGTATTATAATTATCTAAACTATTCAAATTATCAGTTAAATCATGTTCCAAAACTTGATTGTTATTATAATTAATATCAGACGAATTAAATTCCATAACAGTAGGTTGAGAATTATTCATATTTGGATTGAGATTATTATTCATATTTGAATTTAAATTATTATTCGAGTTAATATTTGAATTATAACTCATATTTCTATTATTTTGTCTAGCAATTCTAGAATCACTACCATCTAAAGCAAAATTAATTTCTTCTTTTTGTTGTCTTTCTGAACTTCCAGGTACTTGATTATTTCTTTCCATAATTAATCTTTCTAAATCTTGACTGGTTTGATCTGAATCTTTCATACCAAAGCTGTAATTATTAAAATCATTTTCATTATTATTAGGTCTTTGATTTGAAAACATTTCTTGTAAATTTCTTGAATTGAAATTTTCTCTTGATTGTTCTTTTTTTTTAAATAAATTATCATTAGTAAATTGAGGTCTTTCCATGTATCTTACATCACTTTTACTAGTTGCAGTTCTATCTCTTTGAAATTTAATTTGACTAATTTGAGGATTATCATTGCTAGCAGGAGTAATTATAGGTTTACTTTTTCCGGCAGACCCCATCTTTAATTCTCTAACTGTTTCTTTAATAGACCATTGGTTAAATTGTTCCATTACTTGATTAATGTTTCTATCATTAACCTTTGAGTTATCAATACTTTTATAAATTTTTTTCATATTGTTAATAAGCATTTGAACATACCTTTTTTTCTCTTCCTTAGATTTTCCCTGTAATTCCAGTGTGTTTAAGACAACTCTATTTAATAAACTTATGTTTCTCTTCGAGAAAAAAAATTGTTGTATCATAATTAAAAATATCTAATTTTTTTTTTTTAGTTTTTAAACTCACATTCGTATAATGTTTTCTTATTTATTTTTTTTTTTAATCATTCGTTTACAGATTTAAAAAAAAATAAATATATCTTAGTAAATTATAATAAATGACAAGTTTACCTTACAACATTCAGGAAGCTGATTTTAAAAAGTCTACAGAGACTAGACCATATTTACATAATAATTTTTCTGAAGTAGACTACGATGAAGATGTCAAGGAAGTAGTATTAAAAATTGATAGTAATGATCGTAATATTGATAAATACAATGATCCATTTAGTTTCAGAGTTAGATTTAACCAAACTGAAAGTAATTTTGATGCATTTGGTAATGCAGGTCCTATTGTTTTAAGTAAATATGATAACATAAAATATATTAAATTAGTAGAGGCTATTATTCCTAAAAGTAATATAGTACAAGAGTATGTTAATTATAATAAGACTCTATATAACAATTCAAAAATTCATTGTTACTCTATTTTAAAAGTTCAATATACTGCAACTGCACCTGCACCTGCACCTGCACCTGCAACTGCACAAAAACAATTAAACTTAAAATTAAATTCAGGAGATCAAATTAAAATGAATGGTACAATTTACACTGTAGATAGACATATAACTATGAATAATAATGATTATTTACAGCTAAAAGAAAGATTTGGGCCTGCAGCAGCTTCAACTATAGATTATGTTAATGTTAGATTACCAGGTTTAGTTTCAGCTATAAAAGGACAAAATACTTTAACAGGTATCGGTACAGAATTTACTAAACTAAGGGGGTCCTATAAGATTAAAATAGGTAGTGTAGAATATAGCTTAACTGGGTTACCTACATCAGATACATCTCTAACAGTTAATGGTACGTTTTCTGAAGAAGTAAAAAATCAAGAAGTTTATGTTGTTTTTGGTACTGCTAAAGATAGTACAAATGGTGCTAATATTTTAAAAGGTATAGATATAACTGATAAAAAAAATATTAATTTTCAACAAAATACAAATATTAGTGATGATACAATAACAGCTATTGATGATATTATTTTATTTAATTATCCAAATGGATTACAATCTGCTGATAAAATTGATACAGCTTTAACTGCAACTGCTTCTTCATTGTTAATAAAATCCGATCTAGATTATCCCATCAATGATCAAAAATTTTTGGTTTTACCTAAAGATAATTTTGATACAATTCCAGGGGAACTTTATTACAATAAAACAAGTAAGATACTTTCTGGATTAAATGTTAATTTTAAACTTTATAATATTGGATCAATAATTTATTTAGATAATGGTAATGTAACAGAATATGCAATTTTGAAAATTACTCAAATTATATCTGAATCTGAAATTCAATTTGAAATATTAAAAGATGGAACATTAGCAAGCACAATAACAACAGTACAATTAATTTATAATTATTCTTATGTCAGATCTGAAGAAGAATTTAGTGATGAAAGATTTATTTTGACAAATATTAAAGAATTTAATAATAGCACATATGAGGGTACAAATGAAAATTCTTCTAAAGCATTTGGTATATTATTTCCGTCTGGTACAACTAAAGGCCATGCTTATATGTCTGGTATAAGTCATAAGTTGTATAATAGAAGAAATTTACAAAATTTGAATTCATTAACTATATCATTTAATGATAGTTATGGTAACCAACTTAAATTAAATAATTTAGACTCTTCTGTTGATAAAAATGATTTGAGACATCCTCTTAATAAGGACAATCAAGTTCATTTAACTTTCAGAATAGGTCTAGTAGAAAATAGGTTTGATTAAAGAATTAAAAAAAATATATAGAAATTTTTATCCATCATAATAAAAAAAAAGTTATCATATACTTTTAATGAATAGTTTATTTGTTAAAGACTTTATTTTTTACGTAATAGTTATCTATATGGTTGGATTATTAGTTATGTGTGTTTATTCTTTCTTTAATGGCTATAAAAAGAACTCTAAAGATGGTTTTACTGAAAGTAGCTATAATTTTAACTTATCAAGTAACACATCTGAAACATCTAACCCTGTTAAGAAAAATTCTGATGATATAACATTTGATGATGTTATTGGTTTAGAAACAGTTAAAAAGGAATTAAGATATTATATAGATTTTATTAAAAATAGAGAGAAATATTTGAAATATGATGTTCAGTTACCTAAAGGTGTATTACTAGTTGGTCCACCTGGTACTGGTAAAACCCTTTTAGTTAAAGCTTTAGCTTCTGAAGCTGGTATTGATTTGTTACAAACATCGGGATCTGAATTTGTGGAAGTTTATGTTGGTGTAGGTGCATCTAGAGTTAGAAAATTATTTGAAAATGCTAGAAGTAAAAAACAATGTATTATTTTTATTGATGAAATTGACGCTGTAGGTAGAAAAAGAAGTGGTGCTGGCAGAGATAATTCAGAAAGAGATAATACATTAAATCAGCTTTTGGTAGAAATGGATGGGTTTAAAAAAGATTCAAATATTATTGTCTTTGCTGCAACTAATTTGGTAAAAACATTAGATCCTGCTTTACTAAGATCAGGTAGATTTGACAAGAAGGTTATTTTTGATGAACCAAATATAGATGAAAGAGAAAAAATGTATGAATTGTATTTAAATTCTATTAAATTATCTACCGATGTTACTTTTAGAGATTTAGCTAGAAGATCTGCCGGTCTAACCGGGGCTGATATTTCTAATGTATCTAATCAAGCAAAAATTATTGCTATTAGAAAAGTAATAGATTCAAATAATAAAGATCAAGAAATAGTTTTAACTAATGATGATTTAAATACAGCTATTGATGAAATTTTAATTGGTATGGAAAAGAGAGAAAGACAAATGTCTGAAAAAGAAAAAAATATTGTAGCTCATCATGAAGCAGGTCATGCTCTAATGGGTTATTTATTAGTAAACTCAACAGCTCCTCTTAAAGTTTCTATTGTACCTAGAGGTGAAAATGCTTTAGGTTTCTCTCAAAATAAACCACAAGATAAAAAACTTTATAAATTCGAAGAATTATTTGACCAAATTTGCGTCTTTTTAGGTGGTAGAGTAGCTGAAGAAGTAATCTTTAATTCAATTACTACAGGAGCAAGTGATGATATTGAAAGATTAACTAATATTGCTTACCAAATGGTTGTTAGATATGGTATGATTGATGAATTAGGTGCAATTAATTATTCTGAAAAATCAGAATTATCAGATGATTTAAAAAACCAAATTGACAATAAAATTAAACAAATTGTTTCTTCTGCTTATGTTAGAACCAGAAACATTCTTAAAGAAAATGAAAAATATGTAAGATTGTTAGCAGAAAAATTATTAGATAAGGAAACTTTATTATATGATGATATAACTCAATTAGTTCCTACAAATTTAGAAAGTAGTATAAAACATGAAAATAATATGACATGTGGAATTTATAATGAAAGATTATCTGTTATTGATGAATCGAGTGATATTACTTTAGAATCAGAAGATCAAGATATAGAATCAGAAGATCAAGATGTAGAATCAGAAGATCAAGATATAGAATCAGAAGATCAAGATGTAGAATCAGAAGATCAAGATGAAGAATCAGAAGATCAAGATATAGATTCTGAAGAAAATTAAATAATTACATTTAAAGATTTAATAATAGATAATGCTTATTATTAAATGATTAAAACTATATTTTGGGGAATAATTAATGCTTATTCTGGAGGGTTAATATATAATTCAATATATGAAATTATGAATTATGGAGATAGAACAATAACTTTTAGAGATACGCCATTTGAGATGCATAATTACTTAAATTTGGGATTTGTATTAGGATTATCAATTGGTATCTACCGAGGTATTGGTGGTAAGCCTGCAATTGCTTTTAGCATTTTAGATCCTAAAAAATAATTATTTTATACAATTTCTTATCATATAGGTGGTTTAAGGCTAAAAATTTGAAAATTATTATATTAAAGCTTAAAGATTTAAATCATATTCATAATTAACAATGTCAAAATCTATTAATAGTAGCGATAATTCAGAAATCTCTATTCCTAAGGATGGTTTAATAATTACAAAAGATGACGGTGCTGAAGAAGTAGTTTTAGTGCCTTATAATGAGAATAATATATTGGCGACTGAAGAAGATATTATAACTGTTTTATCTAATAACAGTGTGAAATTAGATAAAATATATAACATTAAATTATTCCATGAAGCTTTTACTCACAAATCATATTTGAAAAAAGATATATTTGAAGATACTCAAACCAGGAGTAAAGCAATGAATATAATTGGAAATCCCACTAATGTTATGGAGTTAAGAGAAAAATCTTATGAAAGATTAGAATATTTAGGAGATAGAATTATTAAATTAACAATCAGTCATTATTTATTCATTAGATATCCTGATGAAGATGAAGGCTTTATGACAAGATTACAAACAAAGATAGAAAATAAAAAATCTCTATCTGCATTAGCTAAAGAAATTGGTTTGGAAAGATTTTTTATCATTTCAAGACAAATTGAAGCAATTGGTGGTAGAACATCAGATAAAATTTTAGAGGATTGTTTTGAAGCATTTTTGGGTGCTTTATATTTAGATAATGGTTATGAAGTATGTTTCAGATTGATTGTTAATATTCTTGAAACCTTAATTGATTATAGTAATAAACTATATCAAGATACTAATTACAAAGATATTTTGCTTAGACATTATCATCAAAATAAATGGGGGCATCCTAAATACTTTGAAGTACATCATGAAGGTCCTCCACATAAAAGAAAATATATTATGGCTGTACAAAAACATGATACTGAAGATTATGAAGATGTTAAAGTTAGAGCATTTGGTTACGGTGAAGGTAATTCTAAAAGAGAAGGTGAACAAAAAGCAGCTAAAATGGCTCTTATTAAATTAGATATGTTAAATGAAGATCAATATATTGAAAGTGATATTCTAGAAGTAGATTTAGAAGCTCTTCAAAGATCTGATGATAACAGTCAATCTAATATTTTAGATAATAATGATGATGAAGATAATAAATCAGATCTTTCAGATATTACAGATTTAGCTAATTATGAAGTTGAGTCTGTAGAAACTGAATCCGATTATGATGAAGTTATATAAATTAAAAAATTGATTTTTATTTATTTAATATTTAAATAAAAAGTAATTATTAATTTATTATTTATGGATCAAAAAGTATTAGAAAATAAAATAAAAATTGCAGTTTGTGGTCCTGTTGATGCTGGTAAGAGTTCCTTAATAGGAGTTTTAACTTCTAGAACTCTGGATGATGGAAGAGGATCAGCTAGAAGCAGAGTATTAATACATAAACATGAACTAGATTCAGGAAGAACATCTAATATTACTTTTAATAGTCTTATTTATGATAATGAACAAATAAAAAAAGTAATTTCATTAATTGATATGGCTGGTCATGAAAAATATTTAAAGACAACTGTTTATGGTATTACGGGTTTATTTGTAGATTATGGTATAGTAGTAATTGGTGCTAATACTGGAATAACTAAATTAACCAGAGAACATTTAGGAATTCTATTATATCTTAATATTCCTATTATAATTGTAATTACTAAAATTGATATTGCACCAGAAGATGTTTATAAAACAACATTAAATAGACTTAGAAGATTATTAACAAAGGGAGAGTTTGGTAAAAAAATATTTATTATTAATGAAGATGAAGAAAAAGCGACTCATGAAGTTAATCAATATATTAATTCAGTAAGTCAAAATTCATCCATTATTCCAGTAATCAGTATTTCAAATAAGATTGGAACAAATGTAGAAAATTTACATTCAATTATTAAAAATTTAAAGCCTATTCAGCAATGGAATAAAGAATCTTTTAATGGTTCTTTATTTTATATTGATAGTAAATTTAAAGTACCAGGTATTGGTTTAGTAGTTTCAGGAACTCTTAAAGGTGAGAATATTAATGTTAATCAAAGATTATGGCTGGGTCCTGTTAATGGAAAATTTGTTGAAATCAGAGTTAGATCATTACATAATAGTATTAGAGAAGATGTTAAGAGTATTTATGATAGTGAAAATAGTTGTATTGCAGTAAAGTTTGTTAATCCTAAAGAACAACTAGAAAGAGAAAAAATTAAAAAGGGTATGTTAATTATTAGCAATCCTGAAAAATATAAAAATAATGTAATTAAAAGTTTCAAAGCAAAAGTAAGAATTTTACATCATTCTACAACTATTACTAATGGTTATAGACCTGTTATACATTGTGGACCAATTAGACAATCAGCTTCAATAAAATTATTAGATGAAGATGATAAAGAATGTTTAAGAACTGGGGATAAAAGATTAGTAACATTTACTTATGGAGAACACTCTGAATTTATGGAAAAAGATACTGTATTTTTCTTTAGAGATGGTACTACTAAAGGTGTAGGTGAAGTAGTAGAATTATTACATGACTAATTAATTTATATACCAATTATATATCAAATAATGTATTAAATAATAAGAATATATTAAATTATATCATAATAATTTTAATATTTTCAAATTATAAAAAACTATTATAAAAATGGATTATGATTAATTATTTTATTTAATAAATTATATATGTCACAATATAAAGATGATTATATGTGCATTTTTGACGAGACAGGAGGACCATTAAAATTACCTGGTTATGTTTATACAAAAGATTTTGACGAGATTAAATCATCATGTGAAGCTAAATATGGCGGCATTGGCAAATTTGTTAGAAAAAAAGATTGGATAAATCCTGAGGATAAATATGGCTGTTTTAAAATAGAATTAGATTATTATGGAGTTCCAATTAGAGATCAATATGGTAATTTTAAAAAGGTATTAAATGATAATAAGGTCCCTATCAAATATCATACTAGAAGTGAATGTAATAGAAATAAAAAAGATTCATCATATATGGTAAATGATCCTGATAAACCTATTATAAAATTAGATAATTTTCCAACAGAAGATAAAGCTACAAAAAGTAGAACTAATATATTAATATTTTTTTATAGTACTTTAGTCATAGTTTATTTAATTTGGAATCTTAAATTTGCAACAAAAAGACCATATTATTTGTATGATTATATAGAAGGTTCTGTTATTTTAAGAATATTTTTATTACTTGTTGTTATAGGAACAGTTATTATAATATTTTGTCCATTTGGAAGTTGTTGGCTACCAAGATATGCGTCTATGTATAGAAAAGAACCTTTAAATGAATTATATAGAGATTTTTGTAAATTAAAACCTGAAACAGTGGGCTGTAAAAAAGATAATAATGTTTGTACAAATCATGGAGATGGATTTCCTGGTTGTGGGGATGACCCTGATTTCAAATATATTGTAGATGCTCCTGATCCAACAAAAACATGTGAAGATTATGGTTTACCTAATAATCAATGTTATTTTTATATTGATCCTAAAACAAAAAAAAGAATGGGATATTATTATCCATACAAATATATGAATTGGGTCGAACAATATAATAGATTAGATTATCAATTAAAAGATAAGGATGATGATGATGATGTTGAAGGTTCAGATTAAAGCATTTAATTTTTAAAACTTGTATAAATTAAAATAAATAAAAAAATAATTAGAATGCTTAAATCAATCATTTTTGTAAAACTCATTTTAATAAAATTATTAACTGAATTATTGTTACAATTTAATTTGGTAATATTATATTTATTTTGTAGGATTTTTATAATATCATTAATTAAATCTGTACCATACCATGTTGAATCAAAAGAATCTATTATATGAAGATTAATTTGATTATTTATTTTATGAATAACAATAGGAATCCAATGTTTACTAATTTCGTATTTTTCTCTATGCATAATTAATATCTTAATATCATTTTCTTTTAATTGTAAATCTACATTATTTAAATTATATAATATTTGTATTGGATAATTTGAATATAACTTATTTTTAATTTTATTTAAGTCTTTAAATGTAACATTCCCTCTTTTTTTTGTAATTTTTTGATATTCTTTAATTGAATTTAACATAGTAGATTCTGATTTTAATATCATAAAATTTTGATTTTGATAAACAGAATTTAAATAATTATTTTTATCAATAAAATTATTTATTTGAACTAATATTCTGTAAAAATTTACAGCATTTCTTAAGGCATGATATCCACACGTAATTTCCCAAATATATTGCTTGGGTACAACATTATTCCAATTATAACAATTTAAATTATACATCAGTTGTAATTTAAATTACTATAATATATTTTTTTATTTGAAATCTAATAATAAATCACTATCGCTTTCTTCAAATAAATTATCAAAAAAATTACTAATTCCTCTAAAATCTATTGATTTATTGATTTTATCTATTATATCAAAATTATAATTAAAATATTTATTTTTAATATCTGATTCACTATCTTCTGATTTATAATTTATCATATTTGAAATAACACCTATATGTAAATTAGTATTTAACATCATTATTATAAAAAAAGTAGCTATACAATCATCTAATGGATTATGAAATTTTAAAATATCTTTTTTAAATTTACCTTTAAATGTTCTATCTAAATAATCAGCAACTTGAGTAATTATTTTGTAATTAGTACTAGTATTACCTAATTGATAATTATAAAATGGTTTTTTAATTACTTTATTTTTAGGATTTAATCCATATCTTAAAAATTTGTATGTATGTTCTAATTTAGCACTACCTACATCAATTGAATGAAAATAATTATTTTGTCTAGCAATATCTACTGAATGTCTAATACCAAAATGATTACTATTATAAAAACTATTACTATTTTTTAATGCTACTAAATCTCCATCTCCTTTAATTATAACTGTAATATCATGATTAAATAACTTATTTAAATCAGCTAAAAAATCTTTTTCTCTATATTCTTTATCAAAAGATCTAGCTCGAACATTAGAATCATTTTCATAAATATCTATTATTTTTTTTAAATATTTTAATTCATTCTCTAAATTATTTATTGAATTAAATTTTAAACTTTTGTATTTTTTAATATCATTTCTAATTTCATCAATTGAATCATCAAACTTTTCAAAATTTACTTTTTTATCTTTTTTAAAATCATCAATAATTTTATTAAAACCATTAAAAATTTCAAATTCATTATTAATAGAAGGTATTTTATGAAATATTTTATGAATTTCTAATTTATTTTCAGAACTTACGGATGTAAAATCGCTAGTAATATAACACATATCACCCAGTTTAAATTTTTCATATTCATTATAAAGTAATTCAAAATTTACAAAAATATTTCCTATATAACTCCATTTAATATTTACGTTGGGTTTTAAATTTTTATCATATGTACTATGTTTAATAAAAACCAATAAACCTAATTCTCTAACATAATCTCTTTTTTTCTTTTCTATATCAAAAGTTTGAAACTCGGTATCTAATACAATTAATATATCATCATTAGTAATATAATTCATTATTTTGTTAACATGATTATCATCATCCATATCACAAATTTCATTAAATTCACGATTGAGTCGTTTATCTTTTCTACTGGAACAAGTAGTAATGTCTAAATTTTTTTGTGAATCTTTTAAATTAATAAAAATATTATTTAATAATGAAAACTTATCTCGATTAGCATACTTTGGAAATTCGAAATCAATACCGTTTATATTAATTTTATTTCTCATTAAATATGATAAATAAAAAAAATTTAAATTATTTTATTAAAAAATAGTTTGAAATTACATGATGATCTGGACAGTATCCAAGTAACTAATCAATCTCATTTTACAACAATATCTTCTAACTTTTAGATTATTAATTGCATTTTTAATTTTAGCTTCTTTTTCATCATTTGAAAGTTCAGGATTACTACAGATTTTATTCTTTTCTTTTTCAAGAACTAATTGTTTGTTACCTAAAGTGGTACCACATGTTGGACAAGTTGCGTATAACATTATTTTATTACTAATCAAATAATTTTTAAATACTTTAAATATTTAAATCAATTTTTTTTTATAAATTATATTATAAATGAGTAATAATCCTACAGATACAGAGCTACCTAATTTAGAAGAAGATACTTTAAATATTCAAGAAGGTGATGAAGAACAGCAAATTTTTTTACAAAAGTTTAATAAAAATTTTGAAGAAGAACAAGAACAGAGAAAAATGAAAATAGTAGAAATGGAAAAAGAAAAATTAAGAATGTTAATTAGTCAAAAAAAAAAAAAAAAAATATTCATGATTTAACATTAGGTGAAATTTTAGTTAATACTAAAAATTCATATTTAGATATTATTATCGAATTATTATCAGGTGATTATAAAGATGGATTTTCAAAAATTTTT
>Ga0209534_10005347_pt1 | contig 11432 bp, 12 predicted proteins | sample COG_07_FD_184751 | JGI IMG/M metagenome (GOLD analysis project Ga0209534, IMG submission 184751) | Pelagic Microbial community sample from North Sea - COGITO 998_met_07 (SPAdes) (version 2) | ecosystem: Environmental > Aquatic > Marine > Neritic zone/Coastal water | place: Helgoland, sampling... | reverse complement strand
TTCCTTTGTTAGTTCGCATATCATTACTTGTGTGTACAGTTTAAACTTCCATGCTTTCTTTAAAGGATCACTGTAGACAAAGTGTAAATGGCGGTAAAATGGTTCGGCTTTTGTTTTACGGTTCATAGTGGTTTTATAAGGCTGGGGACACTGTAGATAAACTACGGATGTGCCTTCGCTGTTAATGGAAGCAACGCCGTGATTGGTAAAATTTCCATATGCTTCTCTCGCGTCTTGTATTTTTAAATTGCTTTCCGGTGTTGATTTTGGATTAGCCGCCCAATATAATATTTTTTGCCCGGCATGTTGTTTTCCTAAAGTAAGTGTGATTTTCTGGTTATAATTGGGGGCTCTACGAATACGAAAGTCGGTAATAGTAGAAACGAATTCCTGTACATAGTCCTGTTCTTGTAACCACAATGGTCTTTTGTGTACAGATGCCAAGACTGGGTGATCATAATCGATCGTATAACAAGTGGCGCATATGTTTTTCATGTTGATTGTGGTTGATTGTTATTATTATATTTCCTATAAAAATAGGGTATATAATTCTGGGGGATATATCCCCCATACCCCCTGCTTCGCGTATTGCCTAGGAAATATACCCATATACCTATGTCTCTACAGTTGCATTTGTATAATACCTATAAAAATAGAAATACGTAGAACAAAGGATGTGTGAGGGGGGGAAAGTAAACCTATTTAAATAGCAATACGTGGAACGGAGGGAGTATGAGGGAACCTTTAGGTTCCCTCACCCGGTGGACCCAAAGCCTCCACTTCCTCGTGTGCTTGTCCCCAATGCTTCTACATTGTCCACCAATTCCACTAAAAAGGGTTTCAAAGTAGAATGGCAGATTTGAATCATTCGGGTTTGTTTAGCAATTGTATAATCATCCGATTCTAAATTGCGGAACATGGCAATCAAATTTCCTCTGTACCCGGAATCAATGATTCCCACATTATTTGCCAATAATAAAGGGGTCTTGGAAATGGATGACCGGGCATAAGTATAATATCCTACCGGAACATCATCTTCTACCATAGAAGCCTTGACTTGTAAATCCACTTTAGTCGATTTACCACCGGTCTTTACCGAGATTTCATTTGCTACACACAAATCAAATCCAGAATCGGGACAAGGATCTTTGTATACTTTAGTATTGTGTTCTTGGACACGTGGCTCATAATAGGCTTTCAATTCGGGGTCTTCTACAACTAAACGCAATATAGGAAGCATTCTAATAGGATTTACTGTAGAATAGTAATAATTAATGACAACATGGTCAAACCATTTATATTTGTTTTCTAAATATATACAAAATATAAAAAACACAAAAGTCATAAAATGAGTTTAGCACAAAGACCTTTACCAAATTCAACCAATAATGATGTATTAACTGGACGCGGTTCCATGCCGAATAAATCACTGTACAGTGTCAATGAAAATCGATTTTCCATGGGACGTGTACTGTACACAAAGACCGTCAATACATTGGTCCAAAATACACCATCTACTGTACAAGAAAAGAAGTTCTATGGTATGCGCAATCGCGATGCGTCTTCTGTAATGGAACGTAAAAAGTATTTAGCACAGGGTCGCAAACCTGTAGACGATAAACCGGTCTCTTTTCAGGGGAAAAGCACTAATAGCGAGAGCCAACGCGCATTGGGCCGTGTACGCAACCAAGGTGCCATTGTACCGCCTAAAAAGACCGGGCGCGTATCTTTATTTTGAAGGAACCTAAAGGTTCCCTCCCACACCCTCCGTTACACGTAATGCTTTTTGTACAGAAATAAAAAAGAACAATATTCAGATTGTTAATACTAATTCACCTCGCTTCGCTCGGCGAAAGGTCGGTCTAAAGTACCGACCAATCTGTTACACGCGTGGGCGAGCAAAGCGAGCCCATATGTTTAGCAATTCGCGGAGCAGGGGGATATGGGGGATGTATCCTCCATTAAAATATATTCTATAATTATACGATGCAAAAATATTTAGCAGAATTTTTAGGAACCCTTTTCTTCGTCTACGTGATTTTGACTACTGGCAATGCATTTGCTATCGGTTTAGCGCTTGCATTGGTCATTTTACTTTCGTCCAAAATCTCAGGTGGGTACATTAACCCCGTTACCAGTATTGTCATGGTATCAAAAGGAAAACTAAGTACCAACGACTTAATTCCTTATATTGTTGCCCAAATCTTAGGTGGTTTAGCCGCTTTGGAAATCTACAAGAAATACAAACTATAAGTACAATAATCTATATTAAAAAGTCTGTTTAATATAGAGTATAGAGCAGAACTATATATGTATTTACCTGTGGAATTACAAAAGCATATTTTATCTTATTTAAACCCCAATGCCGATTTTTTGAAGAATTCCAAAGGTCGTTGTGTAGCCCGTAATCGAACAGATAAACAGCCACGATGTAAACGTAAAGTTGATTTTACCAATACATTAACCTGTCCTATACACCACCATTTAGGTGATGTTTTCAGTTGTCACAATTCGGGAAATACTGTAGGAAGATATGTTCAATATAAGAAGAAACCATCTTTGTTTAATTTCTATCCTACAGTATATAGGGTCTATTACGATGACTAATTGCAATAATATGATAGGGGGATTTGACGTGAGCAAGATGAAAGCAAAAACACTAAAGAAAAAGAGATCTGGTCGATTTCGCAGCAATCAATACAGTAGAAGTCGTAATAGTGGATTACGAGATACTCTGAGGCGTAAAAAAAAGAGACGATACAAAGCTCGTTCAAGATCAAGATCACGTTCAAGAAGGTAAGTTTCTTACAGTACAGTAGAAAGAATACGATTTTTTTACTGTACAATATGTTAGTTTGGTATGTTTGTATTCAAATATATTTAGTACTACTTCTGCGTAACAATCGATATACTGCGTACAATCCAATCACTGATAAACCTCCTAAATAGATTTGAACACTCAGTGGCATTTTTCCTTTATGAGTTTTATCCCCATACAAATCACTGGGGTGTGTTTGCTGTAGATGATCGACATGTGGTCCAATTTTACTCGGATCTTCTCTCAAATATTCATATTCTTCTTTGTTCTCTCGATTAAACCAATCCAACTTCATTTTGTAATTTTTTCTGTTGTTCGTTGTACTATACAATTATAGAAGAGGTTTATTATTGCGTAAAAATGAAATTTAAATAATCATCCACTACGGAATTACCGTAGGTGAAGCGTTCAAGTGGTTTAGGTCGGAATATAAAATACATACCGGCACTGTGATAAGTGTAGTATTTATCGGAATGACGGATTTCTCGGATAAACAGATTATCAATATAAGCGTATACGTTATTGCTGTTGTTTTGGATCATTTGTTTTTTCACTTCTTCTTTTTTCTCCAAAAGCCGCTGCATTCGTTCTAAATCTTCCGGTTGTTTACCTGAAGATATACTTTCATTGGAATTTTGCTTTTCCCATTGGAACATGATATAGCGAATCTCATTTTTCACATCTTTGTATTTCATAATTAATCCCTTTTTGTGGTGCTCAATCTTTTTAATGAATGAAAAAATGTTAATATGGGAAATAATAGGATTCATTAATTGGACTTCGTACGGGATTACAATATCGTTGTAATTGTTTTGAATATCCATAATACGCTTTTCAGTTTCTCTCATTTTCTCTAAAATCAAAATCCCCTTCTTTTTTTCTTCGCTAAACATGTATTCATTCCGGCTCATTTCTACGGAAATCGCCAATTTGTCATATTGATTGGATATGGTCAAATAAATAGCCGCTACTGCTTGCCATTTCATAAAATTATTGATCGTAATCATGACAGTCAATAAAGCATTCAATATAGACAACAACCAATTACTCCATCCTACAGTATCCAAAAAAGGGGCTACGACTGTCATTGAACCTGTAATAAAAATAGCCGGAAACATCAACATATTGAACTTCTGTATAGTAATGCGATTGGCTTGATTAAAAATATGACGCTGACCTTTCAAATACGTCAACAATATATCCAATTCACTGGACATTTGGACCTCTTTTGTGTAATGCTTATTAAGTGACTCTTCTACGTCTTTATAGGTGATCTTTTTGAAATAATTTCGTTTGGAATCCAATGTATGATTATCGCCTAAATCCGATTCATTGTCTGATAAATTCCGGGAACTACAACCCGACATAGTCAATGGGCTATTGCTATTGTACGAGTATGCTCCGACTGAGCCGGCCGAAAATCGCTTGTATTCATTACTTGCGGATCGTTCTTGGTATTTCGCCTTAATATTTCCCAATTCGGCCGATAAACGGTCCACAAAACATTCATGTGTTTTTTCTTCACCATAGACTTCGGCAACTTCGGCAATGGAAACATCTGTACCCAGTGATCCGTTATCTATCGGATGTTTTTTATTTTTATCAGACATATTGGATTGGGGTAATCCCATAGATGGAGCAAAGTTCGGACCATCTTGTATACTAGTAAACGATTCTCCTTTTTCAATATCAATAAGTTCAGTATAACGATCATCATCTACAATGGCTTCTCGTGGAGGTGGAATGGTGGGTACTTTATCTTTTTCACTTTCCATTTATTTGAGAGAAATTACTGTAGAATAGGTTTTGATTTATTTGGGTTATATATTATGACCAGTGATATTCCTAATTGCTAAATGAATATGTTTTCGTACAGTTTCTTCTGAACAAGCACAATACTCGGCTATTTCCCGATTACTTCGTAGTACATGAAAATGATAATCGAATTTCATATTGAATATTCGTTTTGTCATTGGCTCTAATCTACAGGTATTGATCCATAGATCCCGTAAATCATCGTCATAATTGGTTTGGCTTATTGTTTTCAATGAATCGTGGTTCAAATAATCCATTTTTCCTAAATACCAATTATTTTGGTGAACATCATTTATCCCGCAAGTTTCAAAATCAAAAGCTTTAGGCATTTTTCGTTTTTTCCGTTCTTTAGCAGAAATTCGGGATATGGGATAATGTTTAGTCATTGCTTTATACAGTGCTCCTTGAATGTAGATTTTGGCATATTGATGGAAAACCGACCGGCCATTGTATTTTTTAATGGCGTGAAGTAATCCAACGGATGCATATTGTTCTAAATCCCATTGACTTACATGTGTACATTTGTATTTATGAAAACGCCTAAATTCACTTATGGTATTTTTCATCAAGGGTACATGTCTAGCATACAAAATAGTCTGTACTTTTTCCATCATAGAAGGTGTTACTATAGTGGTTTTGTATTGGATATAATACTGTAGAGTACGCCATTGGGACTTGGTCAACATTTTGGCATCTACTTGTATGGTATGGAAAAAAGGGATAAAAATCCACGTAAAAATACTGTAGAAGAATAATATTGTTGTTGGTAGAAACATCGGGATTTAGGGATTTAGGGATTTTGGGATTTTGAGAATTTGGGTAATGGATCTTTAGAATGTTTAGGCATTTTGTTATCATACTCTTTTACAAAAATGTAAAATGGAGAGAAAAAAGGGTTTTAATTAAAGTTTAATAAAAATAGTATCCTGTTATTTTTTACCAGTATGTATTATCTTCTTGATCACTTTCATATTCGTAATGGCTTAGTTCATCATAACTATAATATCCGTCGGTCTCAATTGGTATAGGTATATTACCATCGAAAGCAGATGGAGCCAATTCTAAATTTCCATCAGGAGACCATACAACGTTATTTTCCATTTCTAAAAATTCCAAATTTTCGATATAATTCAATGTGTCGCTGATTGTTTGAAATGTATCGTCATCATATGTTTCCAACAATGAACATTTTCCCCGACACATTGCACAGTCTATTGTTTTCAAAGCAGTTTGTGCGGATTTCATCATATTCACTAAGCACGTTTCACAGTAACTATGATTACAACTGGTTTTTACCTGTTTATTACAATTGAATGTTTCATAACAAATAGGACATTCAAATTCTCCTATTTGTTTTTTATCATTACAGAATACCGTAGTATCTGAAATGGTTTGCGATACATAGTGTAGTTCGTCAAAGTAGCGGCTGGTTCGGCGATTAAAAGTAGACATGATTCTCTAATTTTTTACTTACTGAAGAAAAAACTGTGTTCATTTTCATTCAATTTTTACAACAGTCTTTCATACTTTAATTAAATGATTTAAAATTAAAACTATTTATGCTTCTTTTTTTGTTACGTTGAAATTATTCTTAATCATCAAGTATTTTTCAAAACTTCCGTCATTTAGTTCAGTAATCAGATTGTGTATTCTTATTATGTGCTGTAAATCTTCAGCAAACGTTTCGCACACTTCTTTCGGTACATTGTATAACTTCTTGTAATTGTCTGTTCCCCTCTTTTTTTTATGATACACTGGATTCTTTTTATATCTCTCGGCCATGAAATTTTTAATGTACAGTTTTGTTTTCTCCGATAGTACTTTCTTTTTCTTACCGTTTTTAGGGACTGTAGACGAGTCTGTTGTTGATGGATCGGTGACATCGGTATCTATTGGTTGATTTACTGTAGGAACTACATTGCTTTCTGAAACCTCGGTGTTATTATTATTAATAGTAGTAGAAGTGGACATTGTATTAATTGATTGATGTTTAGTAATGTTTTTTATTTATTGGACTATATAAGATTGTTTGACTTAGTTTCAATTTTTACGAATTTAATTCAACCAGTACTACAAAATAATTTGTTCATATTGTGTGCTTCGCGATTGAATGCTGGTGGTTTAAACAACCCATGTATCATTGAATCGTCACGGAACCGTATTGTATAGTCTTGTTGATGTTTATTTCTTCCAACCCGTCCCATTGCTTGAATTGTCTTTTGTGGTGTCATATTTTTCAAATCCTTTCCAATGAACCCGTGACAAAACTGATAGTTGGTACCGTAGATATAGTCAGAGGATGTAAGAATTAGGAATAGTTTTTGATCACTGGCCAACCGTTTCACAATCTCTTCATAAGCTTTGCTTTCTTGCTGTATTAATACACCAACACCCATTAATACCAAGACTTTGTACTGAATCGATATATCCATTTCTACAATTGCCTTTACATCATCTTCATTAAGTGATCCACTAAACGCATTGGTTTGCAATTTATTACCAGGTATCCATTTTTCTTGATGTTCGCGTGTATTCGGTATATAATTGGGATTGAGGCTGATTGATCGCATTTGGTCACGTAGATTATCCATTTGACCACGTAAATTCTGTAGAGAAACATTCTTGTCTTCGTCTTTTTCCTTGTACGCAGACGATGATGAATTCTTCCCTTTTTTCGATCCGATTGTATTATTCGATGATGATGGTCCAGAATCTTTAGCAATTTGTTCTTCTACTTTTCTCTCCATTTCTTGGATTTTCTCCATTAGTTTTTCATTCTTTACAATGCTATCCACAAGTTGTCGTAAAATAGCATCTGGTATTTTACTTTCTTTAGCATAAAAGTTCGCCATATTCAAAATATTATCGGCTAAATAGATCGACGGTCCATCGGTCAATGTATGGGCATCTTTAGTCGTCAAAAAGACTCCATCCAATGCTTGTATTTGTGCCTTTTTCTTCAGTTCGGCTACTTGACTTTCACTGTTCATACGGGATATTGTAGAACCGGCATTGTTATTTGACATCGGCATTGTACTCATACGGCTTAACGCATTTCCTCCTTTGTTGTATTTCTTTTTTTGTTGAACCATCAAATAGGTCTTACACGATTGCCATTGGTCTTGGTCCAGTACAGATAATAACTCTAAATAATACAACTTCAGTTTATTCATTGTGACATCTTCTAACGAATCAAAATAGTTTTCCCGGTAATACCGACTATTTTTGTCCACATACTCGCGATCGTGAACACAGTGGATGAATTGTAAGATTTCCGTCAAATCGAAATACCGTAGAAGTGTCTTGTTGTCTTTACAGTAATGCGAATATTGTTTCAACTCTTCGTGGTTAGAACAATGTATATGGGGCATAAAACTGTACCCTTGTTGATTCAAAATAGGAATGGATTTACGGCAATCATACGATGATATAGTACGTACATCTACAGTAATATCCGGTCGTTTGTACGGTACATAGTAAGTCTTGTAATCCTCTTTTTTCAATGGAATATAGGGACAAAATACGATTTCGGTCGGTGTATACGGTTCGCCCAATTCTTCGGCTTCCAATGCTCCTTCAGCATTGTCCTCCTCGATCTCGGCTACAAATGCGGCTTGTTCGGCTTCTTTTTCGCATCGAATTCGGTCAAAATAGTCTTCCACTTGATTCCGGAAATCCATTATACATTCTTGTAATTCTTCTTCTTTAGGCAAAGTGGCGCACGACAATACCATATTGTAAATTTGGTTTTCCGACCAATTTTTCTGTATGGTTTTATGCAATGGATGGTCTTCATAATCCAAAGTCATCGTCGGTTCATCCCAATAAGTCAACAAGGTAGAATGATCTTTGGTATGGGCCATCATGTATCGCATGGCATGCAAATAAGAATGAACATCGCATATCATCATTTCTACTTTCGACCCATCACTATGATTCACTTTCCAGATTCCACCGGTTCTACGATTTTTGGTATAATCAGCCGCGGAAAAGTAATGTAGACGAATATCACTGGGACTATCGCATCCAAAGGCAAAGCCCACGCGTTTATGAAGGGAAATAGCCGATTTGGCCAATGCCAGACCAACATGACGGGCCACGCATACGAAAATGATCTTGTATTCATTGGTCAATCCTATAGGTGACAAGGTTTTACCCGTACCAGTAGGAGCACAGTACAAGATTAATTTGGGTTTTGGGGTATGATCAATCGGTCCGGTTTCGTCTACATCTTCGTCTTCGTAATAATGTCTTTTAGTAGACTGTAGACAGTGAGTATACAATTCGCGCTGGTGCATATAGAGACTCAAGTTTTCGTATTTATACAATTCGGAATTTTTCTCTACAATACTATCTGCTTGTTGAATAACTGTAGAAATAGTAGTGTATTTGCGTCCATATTCGATTACCATTTCGACAAATTTCGTCACGTGTGGATTGGTGTGATCAATCGCGGCTTTACTCCATTGGAGAAGTACATACAAGGGCTTAACAAAGGATTTCTTTTCGATGGCACACTGTAGAATAGTATTACATGTACGCATACAATCGAATTCGTAAATAGAATGGTTATTCGTTTGAATCAGTTGATCCGATGTTTCAATGCGTATTTTATCGGCTTTTTTTAATTTTTTGGCTACTTTTTCTACGGTATTTTTGATTTGGTATTCATTGAACGGCTTGTATGTAGATCTTATTTTTTGTAAGTTGGATTCTATAATAGGATAAAAGTATTTTCCGTATAAAAATGCGTGGATTTCAGACGAAGGCGACAACTTTGTGAAGCGAATCATATTGAGATTTGGATTGGTGATTCGGTTGACATTGTCTTTTCCGTATCCATCATGCATCATAGTGAGGATTTTCATTTCACTATCCTGTACAGGTATCTCAATGGATTCCCATTCACTTGCGGTAAGCTTTGATTGACTTAAGATATCCATATTTGATGTTTATGTGCGGGTGGGTGAGTATAATTAATGCGTGCTTTAGATTGTTATAGTATCTGTAAAAAAGAAGTAAATTACCTCTAATTCATTTTTAGAATACTTTTGTTCAATTTTTTGTTTTTATAGAAGGTTATTGAGAATAAGGGTTATTTTCTTAAAATAGATGTCTGTCTTGGTACAATATATTGGGCGATTCAATAATTCGTTCGATTTCTTTTTTTACTGTACGATCAATATTTTCACGGTCTATTACACGAGTTACTTCGCCTGATTTTCGTGTAAAAGTGGTAACTAAATAATAAGGAGTATTGTAAACGGTTTGAATCGGTGGTGATCCAAGACGTGTATAAAATGGTGATAATAAACTAGTGGGAGGTTTACTTTGAATAGTGTTATCGTATTGAATGGAAACCCAATTTGGGCTTTTGTGGTCGGCTACAAATAAAATAGATCCAAGGGTTTCAAATATAGACGGCTGGGTAGTATTCATATTTGACATCTGTGGTGTATTTTGAGTAGGAGTCGACTTCATAAACATTTTTTGTATTCTGCTAATTAATGATGTGTGTTTCAAATCGAATTAAAATTAAACTGTACAATAATATATTTGAGAGAAACCCTTATTGGCAAATAAACGTATTCAATTTTTTACTTATATAATTATCAACTATAATAAATGTTCCGATTGTTTACCTATTGTCCTAAATATGCCAATTTTGAAAACGTACAACAAGCCATTCAAAAACCACATCAATATATTTTAATTAATGTCCTTCCCATACACGAACAAGACTGCTTGATCAGTAATACTGTACAGGCACATCAAGAAGAGCAAATCATCAATTCTATGATAGAGTCAGTAGTGGAACCCGACAAACCCGTTATTGTCTACGGTAAACATAACCAGGATGAACGTGTAATGGAAAAGGCGAAACAGATTGGCAATCTAGGCGTTTCTACAGTATATGTCTATTTGGGTGGTATGTTTGAATGGTTATTATTACAGGACATATATGGAGAAGAAGCTTTTCCGACAACCAAGAAAGTTTTGGATATTTTAAAATACAAACCAACTCAATGTGCTTTATGAAAGGCCCATAATGTAAAAAAGAGACCAAAAAAAGAAAAAAGAATAAAAAAGAAGAAATATAAAAATATCCCTTTTATATTATTTAGCAAATGGTCCAGCAAACTCCAAGCGATAACTCACTTTCCGAACTACAGACTGTTACCGAGTCAAAAGACAATTATAGGGACGATCCCTTATTGAATGAATCCGAAGACCGCTATGTCATGTTTCCTATACAGGATGATGCCATATGGAAGATGTACAAAAAGCAAGTTGACTGCTTCTGGCGTGCAGAAGAGGTTGATTTATCAAAGGATTTAATGGACTGGGCTAAATTAAACAGTGACGAGAAGCATTTTTTGTCGATGGTATTGGCATTTTTCGCAGCCAGTGATGGCATTGTACTGGAGAATCTTGCCGTACGTTTTATGACTGATATACAATTGTCCGAAGCCCGTGCTTTTTATGGATTTCAAATAGCCATGGAAAACATTCATTCGGAAATGTATAGTATCTTAATTGATACTTTTATACAAGATAGCGAACAACGAACTAAATTATTCCAAGCAACTCAAAATTTCCCTTGTATAGGAGAAAAGGCCAAATGGGCTCAAAAATGGATGCAAGACAAAGAAAGCAATTTCGCGACGAGACTTATTGCTTTTGCTTGCGTAGAAGGAATCTTTTTCAGTAGTTCATTCGCTTCTATTTATTGGATCAAGAAAAGAGGGTTATTGCCCGGTTTGACTTTTTCCAATGAACTTATTTCGCGCGATGAGGC
>Ga0209534_10005342_pt1 | contig 11440 bp, 9 predicted proteins | sample COG_07_FD_184751 | JGI IMG/M metagenome (GOLD analysis project Ga0209534, IMG submission 184751) | Pelagic Microbial community sample from North Sea - COGITO 998_met_07 (SPAdes) (version 2) | ecosystem: Environmental > Aquatic > Marine > Neritic zone/Coastal water | place: Helgoland, sampling... | reverse complement strand
AAAAATATATGTCAAAATGTCAAAAAATATATTGGCATAGACATAGTTCATGATTTAATAGAAATAAATAAAAAAAAATTCAATAATGATATAATTCATTTTGAATGCAAAGATTTTATAGAAGAACCCCTTCCAAAAGCAGAATGTATAATTATTCGTCAAGTTATGCAGCACCTTGATAATAAATCTATTTTTAAAATTTTAAATAAAATTAAAAATTTTAAATATGTTATTATTACAGAACACATCCCAAAAAACAAATTCACAGCAAACGTTGATAAGGCTATTGGACCAACAACTAGGTTAGAATTCAATAGTGGAATAGAAATCGAAAGCAAACCTTTTAATTTTTTATTTAAAGAAAAAAAAGAAATTAGTATTGATGATAACGAATTAGGGGGAAGACATAAAACAGTTATTTATACATTATGATTTCTAATACGGCCTAACCTACTATTAAAAATTATTTCTGACAAACAATCCACTGATTTATCTTAAAAAGATTTTGTATAAATCTGTTTAGTTTTTTTTTAAAACTGAGCTTAGAGTTTTTAAGATTTGAAATACTTTCGCCTAAACCCACTGAATAGTGCATTAATATCTTAAAGTCTAAATCTTTACATAAATTAGCTAATAACTTTTCAGAAAAAACATACGTGTGCTCAAGGCCATCAATAACTTCTGGCACTTTCATCCTAAAAAGCATTGAATATCTATAAAACTTATATAATAAACTTCCGGAATTTGGTGTACCCAGGGATAAAATTCCTCCTGGCTTTAAAATTCTTTTTATCTCTATTAATAATTCCAAAGGATTTATAACATGTTCAATCACATGACATAAGTTTACTTGATCAAAAAAATTATTTGGATATTTAGCTTCAATCAAATCTCCATTAAAACAATCTACTTTAAATTTAGAACTTACAAAATCCAAAGCTTGTTGGTCATAATCAGTAGCATATAATTGAAATTCCAATTTGTTAGCGTAAGCTAAAATATTTCCTAACCCACATCCAACATCTAAAAATTTTTGATTTCTATTAGGTTTAGATAAGAAAGGTGCTTCTTCTAAAATTGTTTCGACACTGACCTTTTTAACTCTATTAATATTATTTTCAGCTTTTTTTAAAAAATTAATACCTTGATATTTATCTTGTTCATAATAATTCTGGTAAAAACCTTTAAGTTCGTCTTCATTGGCCATAGGATTTGCGAAAATTAAGTCACATTTACAGCATTTGACTCTAGAGATGTGAGGTCCATTTCTCTTACAATCTATTGCAAAACCTATTAATTTATTGGATTTACATAAAGGACAAGTATTAAATAATTTCATAAAGTTATATATTATAGATTTTTACTCTTTAATTTTTGAATATGACCAACTAGAAACCAAGAAAACAAAGAAGTAAACAAATAAATTTCAGCATTTGCAGTAAATAAAGGAATTAATAATCCAAATTTTGTTAAGCCAGCTATAAAAGACAATTCCTTTTCTGGACCCTTAGAAATTTTATAGTTATAGATTGAATCTTTAATTGCGATAAATAACATGAAAATATAAATTATCATGGTCATGATTCCCATCTGAACACCATAAATCAAAAATTGATTTTCTCCACCAATTTTAATTGCTTGATCTACACTTGAGGCATTTCCACTCATAGCTAAACCAATTCCAAAAGGGTTGTCTATTATTGTAATCGATGCTTGAATCCACTCTATAAGATGACTAAATGATGAGGAATCAGTAAAAGTCAAAGTGTCAATTAAAAAATACACAATTTCTTCAGAAGCACTTAAATACAAAACAAATACAGATAATATAAGTGCTAAAGAAAAATAAAATAAAATTTTAAATTTTTTATTTAAAATTAAAGCCAAAATAATCATAAAAAATCCTGAAATAATAGAAGCTCTAGAATAAGCGTAATAAAAAGAGACCAAAACAACTAATAATAACAATAAGTAACTAAACTTATTTTTATTAATATGAATAAGGTGAAAAAGTGGAATAGTTAAAAACAATAAAAGATTAGCCGAGTATTCTAATGGATTTGAAAAAAAAGAAGCAAATCTTGGGTGATCTGCACCTCTTTCAAAAGTCCAACTTAATCCAAAATTACCTGTTGGATCAATATCATTTATTAATAAATTGTAGTTAGCATAATCTAAAATAGCGTGCAAATGAATACCAATTAGATATTCTAAAGTTGAAACAAAAAAAGCAAATAGAAATATACCTATTAATGTTTTTTTTAAAAAATTAAATTTTTCTATTGAAATATTGGTATTTTTCCCAACATAATAAACCACCCCAATTAATAAAATATTTTTTAAATAAACTACTTTAGAAAACAAACTAGCCTCTCCAAATGGAATTACAGCATAAATAATTGAAATGACAAGAAAGATAATCATCAACTTATCTAATAAAGTTGTCTTAAATTTTTTTTTTAAAATGCTATTCTCATGTCCAAAAACAAAAACTATAAATGAAGAAAATATTATAAAATCCTTTGAGTATTTTATTAATTCAATTAAAAAAACATTTTGAGTTGTCTTAAGAATGATTAATTGAAAAACAGAATAAAAAGGTATAAAAAATATTATATACAATAAGAGGAAGAAAGCATCTCCTTTATAAATTTTTTCAATTATAAAAAAAAGAAAAATTACATATACAAACAATAATAAAACCCCAATTGTCATTTAAATACTTTTTAAACCATCTAGAAAACCCTTTACAGACATTTTTAATTTATTAAACCTTAATCTAATCGTAAAATACAATATATAAGAGAAAATTTGGAAAATTTGATAAATCCATTTTCCAAAAAAATTAAATTCAGCATTATGTTTTGCATTAAAATAAAGATGATTTCTTAGCCTTAAATAGTGTGTATAAGGTGAAACAGTACCTTCTCTCTTTTTTGATTTTTTTTTCCATGAGGCTCCTTCGTGATGATAAATAACACTTTTTTCTTGAAGACCTAACTCAAAACCAGCTTTTTTAATTCTTAGAGAATAGTCTACATCTTCAAAATAAACAAAAAAGAAATCATCTAAAAGACCTATTTCGCTTGCTATATTTGCTTTAAACATAAAACAACATCCTGAAATCCAATCAGTCAAGTAGTTTTCCTTTAATTCACTTCTTCTGACTCCTTTGTTTAAAGTCTGTATTAATCCAAAAAAACTATTGAATGTTCCACCAAAATTCCAAACAGTCTCTTTAGAGTGATAATTTAAAATAAGTGGTTGAACAGCTCCGAGTTTAACGTTACTTTTAAAGGAGGATAGAAGAGGTTCAATAAAATCACTTTCAACTTCAGTGTCGTTATTTAAAAGCATAATAAATTCAAAATCTCTTTCAAGTGCAATTTTTATACCAATATTATTAGCCCCTGTAAAACCTAAATTTCTTGAATTTTGTATGTAATTAACCTTCTCAAATTCTTTTTTTAATTTTAAAACTGAATTATCATTAGAATAGTTGTCAACTAAAAATATTTCAAAATCCTTATAAGTGCATTCCAACAAACTAATGATACATGCTCTTGTGAGATCATATTGATTCCAATTAACTAAGATCACGGCTAGATTATGCGTATTTACTTTCATTTTTTTTTATAAAAAATTGGCATACAAAGTAGTTGAAAATTTCAGTGAGTATTAATGAGATCGACAAACCAACTCCTCCATATAAATAACTCAAAAGTGAACCTATTATAAATAAGAATAATACACAATTCCAAGTTGTAATATAGAGCACTTCTTTCATTTCCTTAACCAATATTACAATCATATTTTTAAAATTTAACATGCTGAAAAAAGGAATTAAAGAAAGAATAATCAATATTTTTTGACTGTAATCTATATACTCACCAGACATATAATAAATAATCCTTTTTGAAAAAATTACTATAATTAAACTAATAAACAATGAAAATATAAGACCTATATTATAAGTCTTATTTAAAAAAATTTCTAAACTTTTCTTATCATTACTATTTTTTCTCGATGCAATTTGCAAAACAGATTGAGTAATGAAAACAGGAATCATTCTTAACAAGAATCCTATTTTTTGTGCTAATGAATAATTTCCTAATTCGTTATTATTAACAAAAAATGAAAGAATTATCAAGCTACCACTAAGAGAAAGATAATTAGCTAATGAAGACAGAGTGAAAAATATGTTTTCTTTAATTCTATCTGTAAAAATCTTAAAGTTTATCCAGTACCAAGTTAAATTTTCTTTACGAAAGATATATATCCAACAGACAGAATAAACAATTAAAGCAGAAAATCCGAAAAATAAATTAACTAAAAAAGCATCTGATTTTAGCTTGACAAAAGACACAATTAAAATAAAATAAAATAATTTGAAAATAAAATTAGACAATGCAACTCCATGTAAATCATCTTTTCCTTGATAGTAAAAAAAAGGATTAATAGCCTCACTTAAAAGTATTATTAATGAAAAGGTAAAAATATAAAATTGATTAATTGATAAATTTAAAAGGGGCGTTATTGAAAGTGTGAAAAATAATATTATTATTGAAATAATTATTCTGACTGAAAGTATTTCAACTAACAATATTTGTACTTGATGTTTTGTATTAAAAGATGCTAATCTCTGAGGACTATTTAAATTGTATCCATAACCAATTATAAATGACAATAATAATACTATAGTTAAATAAAGATTAATTAATCCAAATTGATCGGAACCAAGAGTTTTAAAAAGAATGGGGGTTATAATCAGAGTAAATAATACGTTTAGTATCTGATTTAATGATAAATTAAAAAAATTTTTAATGAAAATATTTTTAATTTCATTTAACATAAATAATTTTATTGAAGAGTGTTATTTCTAAATAAAAAAAGTGATATAAAATAAAAACTCATTAAAGATATTCCTAAAAAAAATCCATAAACCAAAGTCTTTGGCAAATTCCATCTAGAATTTTCTAAGGGATATATTGGACTATCGATAATTTGAATTAGTGGAGTGTTGTTTCTGTGTGATATTTTCGCTATTTCTAATTGTTTAACTAACTCAGCGAAAATAGCTGTATTAGCTTGAACGTCAACAGCGGCTTTTTGAAATGGTGTTTTATTTGTTTTAAGTAGTGGATTAGAATTAGGTATTTTCTCGTCTAGTTCTGCTAAAATTTGAATAGAGTTATTTAAAACGTCCCTAACGCTATCAGACTGTCTTTGAAGAATTATTAAATTCAGACTCGTTTTTAAAGTTTTAGATTTTAAGTAAAATTCATTTACTATTGAAACTAAATTTTCGTTAAATATTTTAGCAAATTCTTCGTCTTTATGATCAAATCCCACTTCTAATATTGTGGTTTTTCTACTTGGTTTATTTACAATTAAATTATTCTCTTTTATTTTTTTTATAAGGACTTTAACAATACTATCTTGGCTTCTTATAGTTGTCTTAGAATCTTTAAAAAAGATATTTTTATTTGACCATTTATTAATACTATTTTCAAATTTTCCTAATCTATTTATTAGTAATTCAGATTTTTTATCAAAAACTCCATTACTTAATAATGTTTTTTTAAGCATGGCATTAGATCGATAAAGGTCCTGAATGTTGTCAATTTGAAATAAACTACTAGCATCAATAAAGCTTGAAGGGTTAATTCCTGCTAAAGAGGCGATAGAAGACAACTCTCCCATTCCTTCAGAAGAATCGTTGTCAAGTACAAAAGTCGTTCTAGCAAAATGAGTAGGGGAAATTAAATAATTATAAGATATAGTAAAGAAAATTGCAATATAAACACCAAGGAAAAACTGATTATTTTTAGTTTTTAAAAAATATAAAAAATTCTTGATTTTACTCAACAAATTATAAATAGAAAAAATTTCCTCACTATCTTGATTTTTATTCATCTATTTAATTTATTTGGGTAATAGCAAGTATCAAAGTAGCTAATCCGGTAGTGTAATTTAAAATTTGTGAAACTCCAATTGGAGATTTAATAGGCTGAGCAGGCACAATTATTTCAGCGCCTGGTTCAATTTTAGGATAAATATTTAAAAAAAGAAATTTTTTAGTTCTAGAAACATCTCCGTTAGCGTAGACCACATATGCCCCAGATCGTTTTGCATTTACATCAAATCCACCGGCAGAATTAATAAAATATTTAAACGATTTATTGTTTTTAAATCTAACAGTGGTTGGATATAATAACATTCCTCTTAACCTGACAGTTTCTTGTTTTTTAGGTATAATCAACAAGTCTCCTTCTTGTAATAACAGATTAGATTTTGATTCTGGATTTTGAATAATTTCATCAAGATTAATCCCTATAGCTTCTGATTGTCCTATAGATATTTGATCTTCACTTAATGAATTTCTTTTTACTATATCGTTAATCCTTTCTCTTTTAGCATAACTCAGAAAATCTTTTTCATTATTACTTTGATCACCTAAAGTTTTCAAACTATTCTCAATTCTTTTTAACAATAAACTTTCCGATTCAGTCAAAAGTTCAGGGTCTTTGTTCAGTTTATCTTTTAAATTATTTAAGCTATTAATCTGTTTAATTTCTTCTGAATCTTTTTTAAAAAATTCAGTTTTCCTAATTAAAGTAGCTCCTTTTTTATATGCGAAACTTTTTATTCCACCTGATCTTTCTAATAAATTTGAAATTCTTTCATTAAACGATGAAATAGCGTATTTTCCAGGATAGTTAACCTGTCCTTCAATACTCACATATCTTTGAGCATAAAAATTAGGATTTTTTCTAATTATTACTTCATCATAAGGCTCTAAAATTATTGTTTCTAAACTTTCTAAATCACTAGCAATATCTAAAGTTATAATTTCAGAAATATTTTGTTCTGTCAATGAATTTTTAGAAATTCTTCTAGTAATTTCAATTCTATTAGCAAAAGATTTATCATTAAATCCCCCTGAAAGAATTATAATATCTGATAAACTTATATCATTAGAATAAGGAAATATTCCTGGTTTACTTACTTCTCCTGATATTTTTATAAACTGATCATTTATTAAATCATTTTTAGAGACAATCGTCAAAACATCTTCTTTATTTAAAATAATGTCTTCTATTTCACCTTTTATTAATTTATCGAGATTAAATGAGATGTTAATTGTTGAAAAGTCACTATTAGTTCTTTTAATGTAAGCATTTGCTATTAATGCATCAGGTTTTAATCCGTTGGCTTTTTCAATTAGTTGAGAAACTGTCATTTTATCATCTAAAGAAAAAATTCCAGGTCTTTGAACTGCACCCTTTAAAATCACTCTATTTTTATAGGTTTCTAAAATCCTATCCACTTTAAATATATCTCCTGATTTAGGTTCGAATGATTCATATTGATCCTCATTGACATCCATAACCATTAATTGGTTATCAATTACTCTAGTTAATTTAATAGATTTTTTAAAGGCTTTTTCACTAAAACCACCAGCATAATTTAATAAATCTTTTAAAGATTCATTTTCAGTAAACTCAAATCTTCCTGGGCTTTTGATTTCCCCATCAATTCTGATTCTATTACTGTAAGGTCCTACCAAAATTAAATCATCATTTTCAAGTCTTACGTTACTGGATCCATCACCGGAATTTAGATAATTATAAATATCTACAGTATTAATAAGTTTATTGTTCCTAAATACTTTTATATCTCGTAAAGTGGCATTTTCATTTATTCCACCTGCAACATATATAGCATTATAAACAGTATTAAGTGCACTAAAGCTATAGGTCCCTGGTAAATTCACTTCACCAACAATATTAACTTTTATTGTTCTTGGTACTCCAATGGAGACATTAATAAAAGTTCTATTATTTACCAGTCCAGAATATACCTTACTGAATTTAGATTTTAGTCTTCTTTTAGCCATTTTAATATCAAGACCATTTAAATTAATTGGACCAATATTTTCAAAAATAACTTCCCCTTCAGGACTTATTTGACCATTAAAATAACTTTCTGACTCTCCATAAATATCTACATATATATTATCGCCAGTTCCTAAAATATAATCAGAGGGTGTGGAAATATTTGAATTAGCCTGAAAGGTTAAAAATCCATTTCCTTTAAATATATTGTATCCATAAACATCACTTTCCTTTTCTCTAACAATTGAAATACTTTGATTATAGTCTTCCCTTAATCTTGTGTTTTCAATAGGTGAAGATGCATTAGATGAAACTCTTTTAATAGCTTCTGAATTTTCAAATTTAGAATTTAATTTTTCAATATCTTTTTCAGAAAGACCTTGAGCTTTAGCCATTTTGATTAAATCAAACTGATTATATCCTTGTGAAGATGCTCTTCTTAATAATAAATCAAGTTCTGAACTATTAAGTTCTAAAAAGTTTATGCTAGAAAAATCTGAAATATCAATATTTTGAGAATAAGAAAAATTTCCAATTCCAATAAAAATAAAAATGTAAAAAAAATAATATTTCATATTTTTCATTAAAATAATTTTTTTACGAAGATATAGAAAAATGAATTAAATACTTTGTCTTAAAATATTAATTCATATAAGTATATTTGAAAAAAAATTACTGTTTTGAAGTCTAATGATATTTCTTTTCCTATTTACTCTACTTTTATTGAAGACTCAACTATTGAGTGGCAAATGTCAAGAGCAGAAAAGTATTGCTTAATAGAACTTTTAAGAACACTCAAGCCAGAAACATCCATTGAAATTGGCACATATAAAGGTGGTAGCCTACAGGTTTTGTCTAAATATTCTAAAAAGGTGTTTTCAATTGACATTAGTTCTGAGCCGCAAAAATTTTTAAAATCTAAATTTAATAATGTTTCATTTGAAATAGGTAAATCATTTGATATAATAAAAGACTTAATTTTAAAAATTGAATCAAACAATCAAAAAGTCGAATTTATTTTAGTTGATGGTGACCACTCAAAAAATGGTATTAAAAATGATTTAGAAGCAATATTGACTCATAAATTTAATAATCCATTAACTATTATAGTTCATGACAGTTTTAACCCTCAATGCAGAAAAGGAATAAAATCAATTGATTATAAGCGTTTTAAAAACATTAAACATATTGATTTAGACTATATTACAGGCTGTTTTTCACCTAATAAAGATTTTAAAGAAATGTGGGGAGGATTTGCTATTATTAGACTTGACAATAAAATTAAAATTAATTCTAAAGTTAATGCTTCTCAAGAGATGTTGTTTAAAAGAGCTTATATTGGGTCTAAACATATAATTAAAGATAAATTTTTGTTTTTGAGTCCATTAAAAAAATATTTTTATAAAAAATTTAATTTAAAGCATAAATCTGATACTTATAACAATTTTAAATCCTAATAAATGAAGTTTTTTTACAATTTTATATTGTTAACTATATTTATTAATTCACAAGCTCAAAGTGAATTAAAATTTAATCTCGCAACGTCTTTAGTCTTAGTTCCAAATATTGGAATTGAAATAAAAATTAACGAAAAAATTGGTTATCAACTCGATACCAGTGCTTCTTTTTGGGACTCAGTCGACGGCAATCCTTATCAATTTGTTCAGATTTTCAACGAACTTAGGTTCTACCTTGATAAATCTAATCGAAGTTTTTTTATAGGTCCTCACATTGGATATGGGATGTTTACATTAAAAAATCCTAAATTTTTAACTGATATTGTAGACACAGCTTATAAAGAAGAAGGTAGCTATCAATCAGGAAGAAACACATATTACGGATTAACTATTGGAAAAAAAGTAGCTTTAAAAAATCCTAAATTTGGTTTGGAGTTTTTTGTTGGATTTGGCTCTTCTCAATCAAATTATAAATACTATAATGGAGAGGAGATAAGAGATTTTGAAAATGACAGAGCATTTAGTAAAAGTGGTGAAGAACTTCCATACAAAGGAGGAGTAATGTTGTCTTACAAACTTTAGACACTCTTAAATACCCCATTAAAAAGAATTTTAACAGTTCTTAATATAATTTTAATATCTAGAACTAGATTCCAATTTTTAAAATAAAAAATATCCATTTTTACTCTTTCGTTCATGTCTTGCGTAGATGATATGAAACCCGAGTAGCCCATGCTTTGAGCTAGTCCTGTAATCCCAGGTTTAAATCTGTGTCTTTTTTTAAACCCAGCTATTCTACTCTCAAATTCTTTGTTTAAGTTTGAAGGATGAGGTCTTGGCCCAACAATTGACATATCACCTAAAAAAACATTAATAAATTGAGGCATCTCATCTAATGTACTTAGTCTTAAAAACTTTCCAAATTTAGTCAGTCTATTATCATTATCATCAGCCATTTTCGTGTCTGAAACTGTGTTTAATACCATTGATCTAAATTTAAAACAGTTAAAAAAGTTTCCTTTATAACCCTCTCTTTTTTGAACAAAAATCACAGGTCCTTTCGAGCTAATCTTTATTAATAATCCAAAAAGTGGAATCATCCATGAAAGAATAAAAATTATAACAAGAGATGAAAAGACTATATCAAAAGCTCTTTTGCTAAATACATTAAAAGAATTATCAAGTGGTAACTTATTAACACTTATATAAGGAACAGTAGAAATTTTTGAAATGAAAAAGTTTTTAAAATCGTAGTAAGGTAAATCAGGAATTGAGCTGACTTTTATATTTAAATTGTCTGCAATTTGAATTATTTTTTCTTGAGATTTAATATTGAGTTTTGAAGAAAAATAAATTCTATCAAATGTTTTAATATAAGATTCATCTAAATCTGCAAACTTTCCAAGAGACGGAACAGAATTTGATTTTTTATTTGAGTTGAAAGTAAAAATTCCATTTGACCTGTATCCAAGCTCAGGATGTTTAATTATTTCATTGTAAAGACTAGAGCCGTGGTCATTGTTTCCAATAATTAAACAATTAAGAATATTTCCACCAGTTGCTCTGTATTTTTCTAAAATAGTATCAACAGTTAACCTGTACAATAACATTAAAAAATAAAACAAAGATGCTGCTATGAATATAGTTGTTAAGTAAAATTTAAGTTGATAAAAAAGTAAATTTAAAATTGACACAAATCCACTAAAGAAAAAAAGACTTTTCAAAGTAGATTGTATTAATTTGAATTTACTAATGTCTCTACCAAGAACGTGAGATTTAAATAGTATTGAAATTAAAAACCAGAATGCTATGAAAAGACTGTTTAAATAACTCCACTTCATAAAAGTTAAATAGAGCATTATTTGTGTTGAGATAAAAATTATAATAAATTCTCCTGTATAGTATAGAAAAGGGAAATAAATATTAAATCTTTTATTTTTCATATCAAATACAAATATAATAATTTAAAACATTCGAAAATGAATGTATCATTCTTAATCTTTTTGTACTTCGGGTGGGAATCGAACCCACACTCTCGAAAGAACTGGATTTTGAATCCAGCGCGTCTACCAATTCCGCCACCGA
>Ga0209534_10005336_pt1 | contig 11450 bp, 8 predicted proteins | sample COG_07_FD_184751 | JGI IMG/M metagenome (GOLD analysis project Ga0209534, IMG submission 184751) | Pelagic Microbial community sample from North Sea - COGITO 998_met_07 (SPAdes) (version 2) | ecosystem: Environmental > Aquatic > Marine > Neritic zone/Coastal water | place: Helgoland, sampling... | reverse complement strand
GTCACTGTAGATGCAAATAAATAACGTTAGAGACGCTCAGTCACTGTAGATGCAAATAAATAACGTTAGAGACGCTCAGTCACTGTAGATGCAAATAAATAACGTTAGAGACGCTCAGTCACTAAATAAAAATAAGATATACCAAACTCTCAATATCTCCATAATACTACGATAGATATACCAAACTCTCAATATCTCTATAATACTACGATAGATATACCAAACTCTCAATATCTCTATAATACTACGATAGATATACTAAACTCTCAATATATCCATAATACTACGATAGATATACTAAACTCTCAATATATCCATAATACTACGATAGATATACTAAACTCTCAATATCTCTATAATACTACGATAGATATACTAAACTCTCAATATCTCTATAATATTACGATAGATATACCAAATCCTCAATATCTCTATAATACTACGATAGATATACTAAACTCTCTATATCTCCATAATACTGTCATTAATAATAAAAATATTTATACTATTATTTTTTTTATTATATTTTTATTAGCATTTCAATTAGATCATTCTTATTCATTTTTGATGTATTTTTTATTCCTTTCGATTTTACTATCTCTTTTAACTCTTTCAATGTTTTTTCATTATACTCTTCCTCTTTATTATCATTCTTTTTATTATTTCTATATTTTTTTTTATATTCTGTTCTTTTTTCATTATATTCTTCATATTCTCCATTCGCTTTCTTTCTCTCTATAAATCTTTGCTGTCTTAATCTATTTTGTTCCTTTATTTTATTCATATATTCTAAACACTCTTCCGCAGACATTTCTTTCTTTTTAGACATTGTTATCATTTATTCTTTTCATCATTTTTTATATTTACTTTCTTTTTATATATTACATTAAGAAATCTTAATTCAATTTCAAAAATTAAAATATTTCAAATCTACATTTCTATGAAAATTATTTTTCGTTGCCTTACATTGTATTTCAATTAAGAATATTGAGTTTTACATTGTGTTAGGTTATTTTCTATTTTATATTTCATTCCATTTACATCAAGCTCATATTAAGTTCATTATAGTTGATCTTATTATCTTATATTGAGCTTACCATTGATTTACATCATTTTAGTTTCATCTTTTGTTATCTTTTACCAATTTAGTTATCTGGGTGATCTTAAATCATTATTTTACATTAAGAAATCTAATTTCAATTTCAAAAATAAAAATATTTTAAATCTACATTTCTATCAAAATTATTTTACGTTGCCTTACATTGTATTTCAATTAAGAATATTGAGTTTTACATTGTGTTAGCTTATTTTCTATTTTATATTTCATTCCATTTACATTAAGTTGATCTTAATTCATCCTAGTTGATCTTTATTGTTCTTACATTGAGCTTACCATTGCTTTACATCATTTTAGTTTCATCTTTCATTTATCTTTTTCTTTTTACTTATCTGGGTGATCTTAAATCATTATTTTATGTATATTACATTAAGAAATTTTAATTTAATTTCAAAATAAAAATATTTCAAATCTTAATTTCTATCAAAATTATTTTACGGTTATCAATTTTATTTATTTTTTAAATCTTTCACTTTATTTGCAATTATTTTATTATATCGTAAAAATGATTTTATATTTATTATGTCTAAAAATATTATTATTGCTACTATTTATAAATTAGTTTTTTAAGACAACACTAATATTGCTTATGTTGGACAATCTACCAATATTAATTACAGATTCAAACAACATATTAAAAATGCCAAGGATTTTTCTAATATTGATAATAAACTTTATTTTTTTATGGTATTCATAATTTTTTTATTGAAATCTTTAATAATATATCTTACATTGAACTTAATAATAATGAACAAAAATACATTCAACTTTACGGTTCTATCAATACTACATTTTCTAATTCTAATATTTCTATTCAAATTACTAAATCTCTTATTCAACAACTTGTAAGTAAATTACACGATGATAATATATCTGAAAATATTATTACACAAATCTCTAATTCTCTTTATAATAAATACGCTATTACTACTCTTAATTCTTTTACTAATACTATTCAAAAACTCAATAATAATAAAAATACTATTAATTTATTAAAAGAATATTTAACTAAAACTGATTCTAATGAATTATCTAATAACTACAATATAACTGATACTAAAACTGATTATGTTGCTCTTAAGAAATTACGTAATGCTGAATATCAACGTAAATATAGAGCTAAACTTACTGAACAACAATTAATTACACTTAATTCTAGTAAAGCTTCTACTAATCGTAATAGATATAATACTGATCCTGATTATAAATTTAACAAAAACTTATATAATAAAAATAAAGCTAAAGATAATCGTAATAAAGCTAAATTATATGATTCTATTATTAATTACACTCAAACACCTACAGATACTACTCAATCATCTACAGATACTACTCAAGATTCCACTCTAACACCTACAGATACTACTCAAGATTACACTCTAACACCTACAGATACTACTCAAGATTCCACTCTAACACCTACAGATACTACTCAAGATTACACTCAAGATTCCACTCTAACACCACAGATACTACTCAAGATCACACTCTAACGCCACAGATACCATTCAACCACCTACAGATCAAACATTAACTCAATCACTTACACTTGATACTAAATATATCTTTTGTATATCTTGTAATAAGTCTTACAACAAATATCATTTCTCTAAACATTTAACTTCTAAAAAACACATTAATAATTATACCTCTTAATTTCAATTTCAAAAATAAAAATATTTCAAATCTACATTTCTATGAAAATTATTTTACGCTCGCTAAATATATTTTTCAATTAAGAATATTGAGTTTTACATTGAGATAGGTTATTTTCTATTTTATATTTCATTTTATTTACATTAAGTTGATCTTAAGTTCATTATAGTTGATCTTATTATCTTACATTGATTTACATCATTTTAGTTTCATCTTTTTTTATTTTTAACAATTTAGTTATCTGGGTGATCTTAAACCATTATTTTATGTATATTACATTAAGAAATCTTAATTTAATTTCAAAAATAAAAATATTTCAAATCTTAATTTCTATGAAAATTATTTTATAACACCTTACATTCTATTTCAATTAAGAATATTGAGTTTTACATTGCCTTTCCTTTTATCTTTTTATTTTTAACATTTTTTCTTATCTGTATGATATTTAACACTTTATTATCTATATTACATTAAGATTTATTCATTTTATTTCAATTTTTTACAATTTTTTTTATCTTTATTTCAAAAATTAAAATTATTCAAATCTACATTTCTATAATTCTTTATAAGTATAGGGTTATATGTAATTAGATCCAAAATATTGACTTTTATATTACCGGTATCTTATTTTACTCTTATTCTTACCTTTTTCTATTAATATTTTTTTCAAATATTACATCAGTAACTTAATCATTTTATGTAGATTATTACAATATTTTTATAAAATATATTAAAACCTTATGTATATTATTACAATATTTTTTAAAATTAGATCAAGATATTAAACTCATTTTGTATAATATTTTTATAAAAATATATTAAAGCCTTCTGTATATTATTACAATATTTTAAATAATATTAGATCAAGATATTACATTCAGTCTGTATCAAATATTTAAACAAAAACTTTTTCATTATTTTTTGTCTATTGTTATAAATTAATTTAATCCAATTATATAGTAAATGGCAACTTTAGCTGATTTAGCCACAATTTATGATGAAAATGTTTATTTAAACAACTTTGAACTTAGACAAGAGCAGTTAACTACTGCTAATAAAAGCACTGTAAATAGCCATAAAGTTAAAAAAACTATGTTGTTGAAACAATTTGTTTTTTTAACTTTAAATCCAAAAAAACCTCGCGCGCACCGTTTTGGAAATTATGATATATTTCAAGTTATACAATTTATACCTAATACCTCAATCCATAGCGGTAAAAGTGCATTAATTTTATTTAATTTGAATATTAATAAGGATTGTGAGGAACAGGAAAATCCAGGTTTTCGTTGGATATATATACTGTTTGATAATACACTACTAGCAGTAGCAGGACAACCGTCATCATTATTGTCCTTATTATATAATGCGAGAACCAGCGGTTTTAACTCATATTACTTTAACCCGTACGAAGGATTTGCTGTAGTTTATGATGAAAATGGAATGGGTTTATCAGATCCAGAAAAAGGACTTTCAAACATAAAAACAGCATTCGATTTTTATCCATTATTCTTTCAGGCGAATAGAATTGCTGCAGCAGCTTTGAACATAGCAGATCCAAGATATAAGCCATATCAATATAATCTTGAACATAATCTTGGTGAGGAAATTTATAACCGGGCCCCTGTAGTGGAGGTCGTCGTCGAACGAAATGACACGATAAATTTAACAACTGCTGGTATTGAGAATGATGTTGAATATCCACAAATGAGAGATATAGATGGAACTGTACCATTTTTGGTTGGTTTATTAACCGCAAATTTAAACAATCTTGGATTTTTGAGATTTGAACAAGAACGTGAAGCTATTGCATATTTATGTTTTGGGCTTAATGCCGGTGGTACCTACAATGGATTTCCGGGTAGCGGCATAGCTAATTATGATGCTATTAAACGCATCACAGCTATTGTATGTTTGCAGGAAGTGAACCCCCACTTCTTAGCGCTTAAAGTTACACATAAGAGTGGTAAGGTGGACAATGACGATGTTATAAAATGGCAGCGTGATTTGCGTTGGTTAGGACTTACAAGAGACCCCGATGATCTTGAAAAATATAATCCCGTGCTTGATTTGCCGGAAGACATCGATACCTTGAACTCGGTGGCACGTGACAATCCAGATCATCACATAAAATATATAACTTTACATGTACCACAAGAGAAGGATCTTAGAATTGACAAATACGCTTGGCGCTCTTATACTGGTTGGGCACACGGGTGTGGTATACCTTTTATTAGACCAAACAGTCGTAGAGGCCATCAAATTATTTGTCGTTTATTAAAAAATGGTAATTATATAATGGGATGTTATGAATATTATGACAGCTCAAGCAGCACGAAATCTCAATTACTAAAGTGTTATGGTATGGTTCTTAATCCACTACTTGAATATAACGGTAACACTCATAAACTTGATTTCGATGCTTCACGTGTTTGTATATGTAGGTTAGACAGCATGAGAACAGTATTATTTTTTCATCCTGTTTATAAATATACAGCATTGGGTGGTAGTGAATCAACAATGAATAATTTAATAGTATCAAATGTGCATTTTAATTGTCGAGGTCAAGGAGGTGGGGGTATATCTGAATCAAAAGATGACTTTATGTACTTTGCATTTGTAGTTTGTCCAGCACTTCTTGGTGATCCTAATAGTAACTTTTATATGCGTTCATCTTATGCTAAAGTTTTTCGTGCATTAGGTGATTTTAATTTCCCTGTAAAATGGGATAAGCATCCGCAACAGTCTATGGAGCACATATTACAGGATGAAACTGAACTGCATAGTTTTTTTGCCAGAAAAAAAATCAGTGAAGAGCAAAGAAAAGCCTGTAGTAGATTTTATAAAACTCTACTTAGAACTAGGACCAAATCAGGAAAAGAAGGTAAATCATGGAAACTCGTCGTGTCATTAGTACATCCAAACACTTCAACTTTTCATTCAGATATTTTAACCACTGACCCAGAAAGAATTTATGATGGTGAATTTGGGCTTTATTGGGGGGAGAACAAAGCACGCAATAAACGATTAAAGGCTTTTTATCGACGCCAAATTGCTAATACTAAATTAACTGAAGAAGAACGTAAAAAATTTGAACAAGCATTGCAAGAGATGAAGACACAGACATTAAAACATTCAGTCTCTAACGCTATTGTATGTCGTGAAAAATATCCAGAAGATCATGATGCTGTACTTACAGTATCAGCAGTACCAAGTAACAATAAAGTTGGCGATGTATTTCCGCTTGAGGACTCGACGAAATCCGATCAGGTATTGGGACACGTATTTCCGAGGGGTTACCCTTCTAAAGAAGACATTAAATCACTTAGTTCGGCTGGTTATTCCACCACTTCTTTTGACGCACTAAAAGAAAAATATGCGAAACGTGCAACTTCTAGCTTTCCCGTCGTTGCATATAAAAGAGCATATAACACATCCAGCCTTGCAATCAGCTCAGCAGCATCCAGAGTGCTACGGTCAGCACAACGGAACTTGCAATCACCTTTTAAATCAGTTGGTACAAGGGGCTCTGTTCTAACTCCTCTGTACACACAAGCAGCAATCGAAAGATTTAAAGCAGGACCCCAAAAATTTAAAAAAGAAAAAGAAACAGGAACCCGAAAATTTATAAAAGGCTTGTTGTCAAGAATAAGAGAAGAAAAAACACACCAGTCTGGTGGATCAATAAACAAAATACAAATAATTAAAGAACAAATCAAAATTATTAAAGATAAATATAAAAATACTAAATTAGATAAATATTTAATACAAATTGATAATCTTAAACATAAAATTATATTACAAACCTTTACTGATAAACTTTTAAAAATTAAAGAAAAAATTAAAAATTACAAAACTGAAATGAAAGCAAATCCTAATAAAAAAGCCAAATATATTAAAAATATTGATAAACTTGTTGAAAAGTTTAATGTTCTTAAACAAGAACAAGATACACTAAAACAAAATATAAAACTCAAGCATACTAAAGATCCAAAACATACTAAAGATCCTAAACCAGCTAAAGATCCTAAACATACTAAAGAAACTAAACCCACTAAAGATCCCAAACCTACTAAAAACCCGACTAAAGATCCCAAACCCACTAAACCCACTAAAGATCCCAAACCTACTAAAAACCCGACTAAAGATCCAAAATCCACTAAAATCTCCAAACCAACTACACCATCCAAACCCACTAAAAACCCAACTAAAAATCCAAAATCCACTAAAACAACATTAAACACACACCAAATACACTAATTTAATTTATTTTTATTAAACAAATGTCTAAACTCACATTTGGTATCGAAATGGAACTTTTTATTAAATTAAATAAAAATCTTTATACACTCATTTACAATGAAATAATTGTAAAACTATTCAAGAACTACTCAATCATATTTATAAACAAATTAAAAGAGTAAATCCTTTCAGTTATGTTTATGATACTACATTTTCTAAAAATGTAAATTCACAACAATTTACTAATACTAAATTAACTGCAAATGATACTTATGTTATTATTTTAATCATTTCGCATATCATTTGTAAAAATAATCATTATCATTCTTTTTCTTTATTTGATAAATTACGAAATGATGATACAAATCCTTTAATATTACCTAAAAAATTATTTTACGTTGCCTTACATTTATTTTTTAATTAAGAATATTACGTTGTACATTGAGATAGGTTATTTTATATTTTATATTTCATTGCATTTACATTAAGTTGATCTTAAACTCATCTTAGTTGATCTTATTATCTTATATTGATTTACATCATTGTAGTTTCATCTTTCATTTATTTTTAACAATTAAGTTATCTGTATGATCTTAAACCTTTATTTTATGTATATTACATTAAGAAATCTAATTTCAATTTCAAAAATAAAAATTATTCAATTCTTCATTTCTACGAAAATTATTTTACATCGTTTTAATATATTTTTCAATTTACTATATTTTACAATTTTATTAAAATAATCTTTAATCATTTTGTAGATTTTTACAAATATTATTAACAATTTAGATCAACATCCATAATCCATTCTTATATATTTTTACAAATTAATTATCTTTTGTATAAGGCGTCATTTTTAATTCTTTCAGTTCTTCCTGCTTTTTTTTATATATTTCTTTTAATAATATTTTTATTTTTTTTTCATCTCCATCTATCATCTTTATTAACCTTTCATTTATATTATATTTTTTGTAGATTTCATCACTTAAACTCTTTTTACCACTCTCAGTTGATCTTTTTGACATACTTGAACTCTTTTTACCACTCACAGTTGATCTTTTTGACATACTTGAACTTTTTACTTCTGTCGTTTTACTTTTCATTTTATTTTATATTATTTTTAAATTAGTTGTAATATAAAATTGTTTAACATATATAATTCTTTTTTACTTTCTAAATTACTAGAAATAGCGCTTTTATTCCTTTCCAATTCTTCTATTTTCATATCTATTTCTTCTATTTTACTTGTTTTTTCTAATTCTGTACTATCAAACTTTTTATTCCAATCATCTAATGATCTTACTAATGATTCTAATTGCACTTTACGCTGTGTTATCTTTAGCATTTCATCTCTTATATAATCTTTATCTATAGATTGTTTAATATGACCTCTTTCATCCGCATCCACTTGCAGTTTTCTTAAAATTCTGTTTTTTAGTTCTTTATATAATGTTAGTAGTTCTTCATTATTAAACTTTTGCCACATCAATGGCAATTTAATTTTAGGTTTTTCTGTTTTTTTAAGTTCTTTAAATCCTTCGGTTTTTCTATTTAATAAACAATAAATCAATAATAAAATTATTATAATTAATAATGCTAATAAAATATATTTAATATTCATATGTTTTATTATTAAAAACAATAAATAATTATGATTTACTTATACTTTTACCATCTATAACTCTCTTTAATTTCTTTTCATACGAATTAACTTTCGTATCTACTATATCACTTCTACCAGTATGCGATTCAATTATTTTTCGCAATCTTATATGCAAACGCGTATTACTATCTACTCTACTATTCAATTCTTCTTTTAAAAGTCTTTTAAACTCTTCTTTTTGAAATTCATATATTGATCTATTATGATCGTGATCTTTTCCTACAAAATACAAAGTATCTTCTTTATTTAAATCAAATGTTGGAGTTTCTTTCAAATATTCACTTATCAACGTTAATGATTTACAATTCAGTAAGATCTTTACTATCACTTTTAATTTATTATTATTTGTTATAACAACACTACCATCTTCATTATACTTATATTCTATCACTGGACCACTAAAAAATAATCCATTTATTTTAAGATCATCAGTATATTTTAATGTTAAATTACTTTTAATATAATTACACGTAGTAGTATTTATTTCATCAGGAATATTATCTACTGTTATAATTTCTCTAAATCTACTGAAAGGTACATTCCTTCCATATTTACTATAATTAAAAAATAGTCTTACATCTATTTTTTTATTTTTCTTAATTATTGCTTTAAGTATTTCATCTTCATTTCCATCTCCGTAGTAATCATCACTTAATATTTCTTTCCAAACTACCTTTTCTAAATCAAACGTTGAACTATTTATACACATTATTACATACTTTGATACTTCTTTTGTAAATAATTCATATATTTTATCATCCTCTCCTATATCAAAACTATTATTTAATATTTCTACTAATTTGTCATATAATTTATTAGCATCTTTATGTATTAATGGTTTTATTATATATTTCTCTAATTTTAATAATTTATTTTTATAATTGATATTTGGATTTTCTACAATTTTATCTAATATGTCTTTATTAAAAATTACGAATGTTTCAATATTAAGTTGATCAAGATGTTTTACACGTTGCTTAAATAATATATCTTTCGTATAATCTTCCATTTTAATTGTTATTTATTAAGATCATCATTTTTAAGCTTGTATAAAAAATAATAAATCATTAAACTTTACTCTATCATCACACATCACCATATCATATACACCTGTTATATACCAAAGTTCTACATTATTCTCATTAAAATACGCATAATAATGAATATCTTTAGTATCATTTTGCATTACAATTGCATCCGAAATAGTATATCCTTTAAAACCAACACCATTATTTGTTATTATATTTTTAATATTTTGAACTTCTTCATCACTAATACTATCCCAATGTAATAAACCATTCAATAAAATATTTCCTATATTATTATTTTTTTGTATAACATTATAACATTTATACGCTTTTATATTTCTATATTTATTTTCAAATATTAAATCCATTTTTATTATTTGTAGTTTGTTGTGTTTATATTTTATTCAATATAGTAAAATTAAATATGGAAGAACATAAATTTCCTGATTCAAACTTAGATTTTAAAGAATTACGTGAGATATATATAAGACTTGATCCAACAACTTACAGTAATATTTATGATTTTGGAATTAATATATATGAAAACTGTAATTTGCGTAATTCTGAAAATTCTGAAATATTTTCAATTCCTTTGGTTAATATTAGATTAAGTAGCTTTAGAAATAATTATATAGGTGTTCCAATTCAAGATATATTGGACTTAAATACAGAATTTTATGACACTAATCGGGCTCTTTTTACTACAGTAACATATGGTACTGAAACGTATATTAATAATATTAATTTAACTGATATTATTACAAGACGGTTTGTTAATCCTGATCGTTTAATTCCTTTTAGTCCAAGTAAAATAATTATTAAAATTGATTTACCTTACGAGATTGTAGCTAAAGATGATGTAGATGATTCTGGAGCATTGCAAATTGATATGCAAAGCATTTACGATCATTTTCATTCTGAATTTGATACTTTTGTATTTCATACTTTAGAACTTGATATAAGACAATATGTAACTGGAAAACACGGAACATTAGACCCTAGTACTAATCTAGCAGCAATCGATACGCCTGTTCATCGTGGTAATGGACTGGCTACATTAGATCTATCGACGATGGCGGACAGCGGTGGTGGTAATGGACAGGCTGCGATGGTGGACAGCGCTGGTCCAGCTATTAATATTACAGCTTATGATCATTCATCTCCTTATTTTACATTAAATATTATAACTAATGGTATGGTAATAGGAGGATTTGGTGCTTCTGGTGGCAATGGAGGTAATGGTAAACAAAATCTTGGTGATTGGGGAAAATATGACGAAGCCGAACTTACCAGCCCATATATTGATAACAACAACCGTGTGGTGGCCTCATATTCCAATGTGGACCCTGAAGGACTTGAAATACCTAAAAGATATGAACTCAAATTGACCTTTAAACATGCTGATTTCCCCGATGTAACAAAACAGTTGCTTAACAATGATGGTTCGAAGTATTTCAATGATTATAGGAAACTTCAGACAGTGGTTGATGATGAAGGTTATCATTACCCCATCCACACAGCTGGGGGACGATACGAGCCTTTTCACGAGGAGATAGTTACTTTTCGTATGGATCAGCTGGAAGACAGGACGGAAGAGATGGATTCACGTGATGACACAACTGATTCTGGAACATATAGCTATAATATTGAAGTAACGTGGAGCTATTGGGAAAGAATAGCTTCTTCTCCGGACGAACCTTCTCATTCATCGAGCGATGGAGAAGAAGGTTCTAAAGCAAACTATAGT
>Ga0209534_10005335_pt1 | contig 11450 bp, 16 predicted proteins | sample COG_07_FD_184751 | JGI IMG/M metagenome (GOLD analysis project Ga0209534, IMG submission 184751) | Pelagic Microbial community sample from North Sea - COGITO 998_met_07 (SPAdes) (version 2) | ecosystem: Environmental > Aquatic > Marine > Neritic zone/Coastal water | place: Helgoland, sampling... | reverse complement strand
TCGGTTGCGTAGATCGACCCTTCATCTTGTGGCATTCCGCTTTCTGCTAAAATACTACCCGGGCAATTCATCCATTTGCTTGATCCACTTGCGCTTAATATTGCGTGTGCTGCCATGTATTCACTTCTCCATTCTTGTCTATTCAAAATCAATATTATTTTTAATTACAACTAAAAGCTGTTGACAATACTAATGGTAGTCAACTAAGGTGTCAACTCTTTAGATGTAAATTCACTATTTAGTTGTAATTAAGGAGATTTATACAATGTTGCATGTCAGTACCTACGCGCCAATCGTTCAGTCTGCACTGGATAACGTGGTTGTGCATTCAAGCTTAAAGAACGACAGCTCACTAGCTAGAACGCTAGATGTCACCAAGCAAGCTTTAAGTAAATGGCGAGTGTCCGGGTTGATTCCCGCTCATCGAGCGATGCAAATGGAGCTACTAACCCAAGGCAAAGTTAGTTGGAAAGAGCTTTGTCCTGACATCGTTGAAGACTTCAACCGAAAGGAGCCGGTCTATGCAATCAATAGATAAAGACCGACTCAAATATTATTTTTTTAAGTGGTCGGCAAATTTTCTGATGGGGACTAGTGGCGTATTGGTTTGGGTCAGCAAGCAAATAGACAAGGCTGAAATTGCGCTAATGACAAAGGCGTCAAGATATTTATAAAGGGTGGTAGTAATGGGGTTTTTACAGGAGTTTGGGCACAAGCTAGTCGATCAAGGCTACGAAATTGTGCCGATAATGAAGAACAAAAAGTCACCGATGCTGTCGGGCTGGCAAGACATTAGATCAACGCACGATGACGTTGACGCGTGGCTCTCTAATGGTCACCGCGATGGTGGCGTGGGCATTCTTTGTCGCAACACCATAGCGGTTGATATTGACTGCTACGATAAAGACAAAAACAAAAAGCTGGTGATGTGGTTAGAAGAGAATGTCGGCACTTCACCGGTGCGATATGGCAATTTCCCGAAGTGCATTCTACCTTACCGCGTTGAGTCTCGATTTAAGAAGATCAGAAGCTGTGAGTACGAGGACGCGATGTCTACAACTCACGCCGTTGAGGTGTTAGCCGACGGCCAACAGTTTGTAGCCTATGGAATGCACCCGACGACGCAAAAGCCTTATCGGTGGAATGCAAGTCGAGGTGGCATTGCCGATCACGCGCAAAACTCTCTACCTTTAATGACTAAAGAAAAGGCTGACGCGTTTATTGCCTATTTTGAATTATTAGCCGGTGAGGATACAAACTGGGAGCTTGCGCGGAAGGGCGTGTCTCCGATACAGGTAGACCCCGATGACATCACCATGCTGAAACCTAAAATGGATGTTGATGAGGAGGGTGTAAAAGAGTTACTTGCCTCAGTAGACCCCGACTCACATCACGACGAGTGGGTAAAGGTCGGTATGGCGTTACACCATCACTTCGATGGCGCTGACACGGGCTGGATCATATGGGATGAGTGGTCATCTGACAGTAGCAAGCACCGCGACGGTGAGTGTGAGCGTCGATACGCGACATTCGACACCAAAGGTCGAGTGCCAGTGACGATGGCGTCTGTTAAGCAGATGGAAAAGGCCGTTGTTAGTGAGCGTGTGGTTGAAGAGCGACTACCTCGAATGCTTAGAGAGTGGGCGTTTGTGCATGTCGAAGGCTCGGCGCGTGTTATCCGTGAGGATGTAGGCAAAGGGAACAGTATCGTCCTTTATAAGCTCGAAGACTTAAAGAAAGAACACATGAACTGCCGCGTCTTGTCAGGCGATGAGAAGCCCAAGCTTTTAAACCTTGTTGATATGTGGCTCGAGCATCCAGAGCGAAGAACCTATGCGGCTGGACTGTCATTTGCACCGGACATGGAGATTCTTGATCGTTATAACCTATGGCGCGGGTGGAGCTTTATTCAGGCGAAGGGTGATGTTGACCCGTGGTTAGACTTCATCACCACTGTAGTTGCTGATGGTAACCAGATACACGCTAATTACATCATTAGCTGGGCAGCTCAGATGGTGCAGCAACCTATGCAAAAAATAGGTGTGGGCTTAGTGCTTAGAGGCCGCAAAGGAACGGGAAAGACTAAGTTTGGTGAGCTGTTAGGTGGTCTGTTTAAAGCTCATCACAAGATTGTCAGCAGGGCAGAACACGTTACTGGGAACTTCAACCGACACCTTGAAGACACGTTACTGCTGCAAGCAGATGAAGCGTATTGGGCTGGGGCAAAAGCCTCCGAGGGTGCGCTTAAAGACTTACTGACTAACCCGGAGATCACCATTGAGCGCAAAGGCGTTGATGCGTATACCGCGCCAAATTACACGCGCATTCTATTTACGAGTAACGAGGAGTTCGTCGTCCCGGCTAGTCTGGATGAGCGTCGCTTTGCTGTATTTGACGTCGGTATTGAACGAAAGCAAGACTCTAAATATTTCTCTGAACTTGACCGTTGGTACAACACGGGCGGGGCGGGCGCATTGCTGGAGTACCTTAAAACCTTTGACCTATCCACTACCAATCTGAGGCTAGTGCCACAGACAGACGCGCTGCAAGACCAGAAGTTGGAGGCGCTGGACACTGTTGATCAGTGGCTATTCAACTGCCTAATGAGTGGTGAGCTGCGAGAAAGTAGGGTCGCTGGTAATTGCGTGATGTTTGGCAGTGAGTCACAGAAGTCTGAGGTGTATGACATCTATTGCTCAACCCTTAAAAGTAAGTACGAGTCTCCGATAAAAGAGGTGGGCTTTTGGCGCAAATTAAACAGTTACGCAAATATGTTTAAGCAGGGTAAATACGCTCGGATAGGTGAGAACCGTGTGCGGTTTATAAACATAGCGCCGTTAGAGTCAGCCCGCTTTATCTTTGATGCCAGTAACGGCCTAAAAGTTGATTGGGCAGAGTTCGATGAGAGCAAAGCCGAGGATGTTTTTGATGATGTTTGGGAGTCAGCCGATGGGTAAGGGAAGCAAACAACGCCCAACAGCGGCGTCTTTTTACGATAATTTTGACAGGATATTTGGAGATAAAAAAATGACGATGTATAGGTGCGACAAGTGTGGGGTGGTGGACGAGCGAGAGGTTCACGAGATAGTTGAGAAAAACTATGAGCCAATGGGCGATCAGCACGTTGAGCGCCTTGTTATTTATTTAGAGTGTGACCGGTGCGGCGGTGAGGATATTGAAGAGTTCAATCCGTTGTCTTGTGACACTTGTGACGATTAAAACCCCCTAGAGTTCGGCAATTCCCCTAGCTGATACTCTCTTTGCCTCTAAGCTTCACGGCTTAGGGGCTTTTTTTTACCTATAAATACAACCTGTAGTTGACGATACAACATATAAATGAGATAATGACTACGTCATCAAGGGGATGGCTTAATTAAATAACTAAATAAATAACTAAAGTGATGAGGAATATAGTGATGAAACTTAAGAAAACTAGATTAGAAAGAACATGTAGCCAATGTGATAAAACAATTAACAAGGGTGATATGTATGGTCAAAAGTCTAAAAGTTATCCAGTGTGGGAAACTTACTGGAGTGCCGACCAAAGACCTAAAGAGGAAATACCTGATTGGGCTTGGACTAAGGTTTATTTTTCTGACCTTTTTGATTGGTGTGAGAGTTGCGCCCAACCTGAAAAAGAGGTGGCGTAATGAACTTATTTGAACTGGATGAGCTGATCCATCAGCTAGAACGCAAGCAAAGCGACACCGATGAGATGCTCCAAATGTACTACCGCAAACGCGGTGAGCTTAGAGAAGTTGTCAAGGGACGCATCGCCGGGATCATGTCGGGCGTCAGTGTGTCCAATAATACAACCAATAGTGGTATACTTAACCAAGAGAGGTACTAAGATGGACGTTTTATTATCATTGTTATTTTTATTTGTAATGTGTTTCTGCGCTTCCGGGGCTTGGCTAATCGTTCAAGACAAGCAGCGCGACTTCCTGATGAGGAGAGAAATTGAAAATCGTCGATATAAACAGTAGTAAATCATCCGATGAGCCTGTAAGGGATATAACCTCTCAGGCTCTTCTGGATGCACTCTCAGACTTTGGCAGTTACGCCATGCATGAAAACATCAAAGCTTTTGCGGTCGTCGCTTTAGATGGTGACGGACAAGTGACCAACTCTTGGCACTCAGATGGCGTTCAGATAACAACGCTGTTAGGTGCCATTGAATTGATGCGTAACGACTTCATCAACGAATATATCTAACCACCCACCGCATAACTCTCATAGCCTTAAATCATTTAGTTGTGTCCTTACACAAAATTACAATGCACGCCCATTAACTTGTGAGGTGTGTAATGTTGTTTGTTTGTCTGTTTTGCGTTGTTTTTTTAGGATTGATAGCTGGGGATGATTTAAGGGTTTGAGGCGGTGAGGCGGTGAGGTTTTGAAGTGGTCAAGGATAGGCCAAAAGGTCAAGGTAAGGTCAAGGATAGAAAATGTTAACCTTGACCACCTTAAGTCATTGATTTTATTATATTTTATTACTTATTTTTACTCTTTTTCTTTAAAGGTCAAGGTAAATAGATATAAAGTCAGTAGGAAAAAAAAACCTAAAAATAGTGTTTTTAAATCCTGCTGGTTTTGTCGGATTTTACCTTGACCCTTGACCTTTTTTGTTAAAATGCTCTGAAACGTAGAGCCGGTGCGGGTTTGAGGTGGTCAAGGATAGAATTGAGAATTTGATCTATCCTTGACCTTGGAGCTAAAATGCTCTGAAACGTAGAGCCGGTGAGGCTTAGAGGTGGTCAAGGTAAACTGATTTAACCGCGACACCGCGACAAATTAACCGCGACAAATCGACCGCGACAAATCGACCGCGACAAATCGACCGCGACAAATCCTGCAGCCGAAAGTTCAGCTGCCGAAAGTTCATAATACATTAGTGATAAAAATGTAAGCGCCGGATCCGGTGACCCATAAAAAGACAAGATAGGCGCTCAGGTTAGATTTAAGGAATCGATCAAGTAATCGCATCAATTATCCTCCGACGGCTATTAAATTAGATTTGAAGTTATTGGAGCGCGACCCGTGTACCGTGATCGCTATGTTCTTGGTAACACCATCACATAAACCGCAATCAATGCACTGGATGCCTTTAGAGTCTGCTAGGCATTCTATTTCAGAGTCGTAAAGCGCATCACCAACCATCGCGACGCGGAAAGTTTTTGCGCCTTGTGCCTGATATTTTAACGCTTGTTTTGGTGAGTCGGCAGAGACCATGCAGAGAGACATAAAACGACTGTCGAAGTGCTTATGGTTCGCTTGATGAGTGTATCCAGTGTGCCCCGACCCCAGTAATGCAATCGATGATGCGACACCAAACGGAATTGCCGCGGGGTCACCATAAGCACCGAGCCTGATCATTCGACCGGCAAAGTGTCCCGCATGTTGATCAATATCAAAGGCCGGATAAATTCCGCGCTTATATCCTTTATATACCGCATTAGGTGCTTGACCAATATTTACATAACAAGCGCCTTTATTAAAATGTCGGTGCGGACAATTGCCACAGATTGAAACATCAGCGCCGACCTTGGAAGCTTCGACCGGATTAATATCCGTCCTAATTATCCAAGTTTGCACCATGTCGCCGGTCTTTTTATTACTGGTGCTCATCGTCGCAATAATGGCAATGGGTTCACCGTCTAACACACTGGCACCTTCCCACATTATAAACCCGCGAGTTTTTGACAACCCGACCGGCTTTGACTTGTTGGCTGATAAATATCTCATTGTTGTTGCCTCTACTTTTAGTTGTAAATAAGTACAAAAAAACGCCCTCGATTAAGGGCGCTTGATTTACTTACTCGTCATCTATCCTGTCTATATCCATTACTTCGGCGTCGCCGTCATCAACTGCCCCTACTAACGCTGAAAATTCTCGTTTTGCTGCGATTTCAGCAGCTTTTTGATTTTCAGATTGTATTGTTAAATGCCGTCCTACAATACCTGTAACGTGAACATTATAGGTTTTCATTCCTCATTTACTCCCTTATCAGTGTTAGTAATCTTGGCGGCCAGATTCCACGCCAACATTGCGCCATGCCATGCGGCTGCCTTCTCTGCGCCACTCATGGCCTCAATGATGTTCGTTAGTTCGTCCATGTCTTCCGGTGTGTGCCATAGGTTTACTGGGCTAATTGTCTTAATTGTCATGTTGTATTACCTCTATATATGAATGTATCACGATGGTCTCACATATACGTTGTATAGTCAACCTGAGGTTGTAATTAGGTCAACCAAACTCGACAACAGAGTATCGGACACACAACGAACTGTTGTAATGCGATATAATCGGCGTCATTCACGATCTAACGGGAGTTATTAAATTGTCCAACATCAAGCCTATTGATTTAGATAAGCTCTATGACCTAGCAAAGATAGGGCTATCGGAAGAACAGATAGCAATTAGCCTCGGCATATCAGTCTCGACAATTGCACGCCGCAAACGTGACGATGACACATTTAACGAGACCTTAAAGGCCGGCAAGCAAGCTGGCATATCGGCGGTTACTAATTCTTTGTTTGAATCCGCAACGGCTGACAAGCCCAACACGTCGGCGCAGATATTTTTCCTAAAGAACCGAGCTGCATGGCGGGATAGAACCGAAGTAGATACTAACATTGCTGGCGGTATTGAGGTTACTTACGACATAGATAACGCCTTACAAGCGCTAAAGGATGCGGGCGTTGACCCGTCCAGCCTCTAGGCTTATCTTATGACTGATAAGATTAATATGCCTATTAATCAATGGCTTACGGCTATATGGTACAGTCTTCGGCACAACAGCCGGTCAGGTTTTGCGGTTTTGAACCCGCTTCGCAAAATTGGGACTCCCGGCTGGGGCAGTACGCCCCCATATATATCGTTACATATAGGGCGCAAATAATGGCAAAAGCGTCTGAGAGAAAGACTTCAAAAAAACCGGCTTCAAAGCTCACCGCCTCACAAAAAAATAAGGCGGAAAAAATAGCGGAAGCAATTCGTATAGTAAAAGTTCACAAAGCTCAAAACCGTCTAGCTTATTTCCAGCCCTATGAGTGGCAAGAAGAATTTTACAAGGCTGGCAAGACCAATAAGCAGAGAATGCTTATGGCTGCAAACCGCGTAGGCAAAACGGCTTCTCAAGCAGCAGAGGTTGCATACCATCTCACCGGCTTATATCCAGATTGGTGGGAGGGGATACGGTTTAGCCGTCCCACTAAGATTTGGTGCTTAGGTGTTTCTGGTGAGCAGCTTCGCGATGTAATTGTAAAGGAGTTGATTGGCACTTATCTTGGTGAAGGTAAGTTCGATGGTTCAGGGCTAATACCTCAAAAGCTTATATTCCAAGTCACACCGGCTATGGGTACGCCAAGGTTGCCAAGAGATGTGGCTGTAAGGTATGCCAGTGGTAACACCTCCATTGTAAGTTTTAAATCCTACACTCAGGGACAGCATGTGCTTATGGGTTCGAGTCAGGATTATATCTGGATCGACGAGGAACCAACCGACACCGCAATATACCCACAATGTCTTACGCGAACAGCGACAGGTAATGACGGGAAGGGTGGTTACCTCGTCGGTACTTTAACGCCAGAGAATGGGATGACTGAGTTAGTGTCCCAGTTTATGGATCACCCAGCAAAAGGGCAGTATTTAAAAAATGTTACTTGGGAGGATGCGCCACACTTAGATAAGGAAGTGCGTGAGCAGCTATTGTCTGCCATTCCTGAGTACCAGAGGGATATGCGGAGTAAAGGTATTCCGGTTCTTGGTGAGGGCATGGTATTCCCCATAGCCGAAGAGGCTATTCAGTGTGAGCCGTTTGAGATTCCCGCGCACTTTAAAAAGCTGGCGGCGGTGGACTTTGGGATAACGCACCCAACAACTTGTGTGTGGACGGCCTATAACCCGGATAACGACACTATTTATGTGTATGACGCCTATAAGAAGGAGGGCGAGATACCCGCAGTACATGCCACGGTGATAAAGAGTCGCGGCAAGGACATCCCTGTAATCTATCCGCATGACGGTGACAACACTGAAAAGGGCAGCGGTCGCACTTTGGCGGAGTTGTATTTAGAGGCGGGGGTGTTGATGATCGGGCGGTTCACAAATCCTGATGGCACTAACTACGTTGAGCCGGGATTGATGGAGATGTTAGAAAGATTCAGAACTGGACGCTTACAGGTGTTCAGCAATTTGGCTCCGTGGTTTGAGGAGTTTCGGCGGTATCACCGTAAAAAAGGAAAGATACATAAAGAGCATGACGACCTTATGGACGCCACACGTTATGCATCAATTTCAGTTACACGGTTTGGGCAGAACAGGGCAGAGCGTGAACAAATGACAACAGGGCGAGGTAACCACACCAGTTATGAATATAGCTACTGAGATCGACGATCAAGAACTTTTAGCCACACTAGAAAATAGTATTAACGCCGCTGACTCATACGCTGAAAGCGAGATAGGACAGCAACGAGATAAAGGTCATAGATATTACTATGGGCAGCCCCTTGGGAATGAAAGAGCTGGGCGCTCACAGCACGTTTCCATGGACGTTTTTGACGCTGTAGAATCAGTAAAGAGCCTGATGATGGACTGCTTTACCGCTGACCGCAACGTGTGTCGGTTCGATCCGCAAACCGCAGAGGATTTTGTGCCAGCTAAGATGGCAACCGCACTAACTAACTATATTTTCTATAGAGAGAATAAAGGTTCTAAAATTCTTCACGATGTTATCCACGACGCACTGGTTGCTAAGACCGGTATCGTTAAGAGGTACTATAAAGATTATTACGAGTATGAAGAAGAGACCTTTGAAGGTTTAGACGAGGCTAGTTTCTCAATGCTTGCATCTGACCCTGCTGTCACGATTATGGAGATCGCTGAAGAGTCGATCATGGCGCAAGTACAAGACCCGCAAACCGGTGAGCCTGTAGCGATTCAACAGACAATGTACAGCGGAGAGATAGCTAGAAAGATAGACAAGTCAAAAGTGTGCGTTGAAGTCATACCACCAGAGGATTTTTTAATTACTCCGCGTGCAACGGATGAGGAAGATGCGGATTTCTGCTCTCACCGCACAAGCCGCACACGCGGTGAGCTTTTGAGTGAGGGATATGACCCAGAGGTTGTACAAAAGCTTGACGAAGACCGTGATCTACATGAAGACGGGTCACTTGGTCGCAGCTCCATAGATAGTCTTCGCAAAGACGATAGCTATGAGTCTGACAATGATCGTGAATATGTGACGATATACGAATCATATCTAAAAAAGTATCGATCAGACCTTAAAAAATGCGTTTATTTAAAGGTACTTCATAGCCGCAGAGCTTTACTGGACGTTGAGATGGTGAGCGAAAAGCCTTTTAGGTACTTCACGCCATTCCCACTACCTCACAGGTTCCACGGCATGAGCCTTGCCGATGTGTTGGTTGATATTCAGAAGACACAATCAAGCTTAAAGCGTGGCGTGGTAGATCACACGTTTATGACTAACACTTCACGGTTTGTGGCTAACTTATCCCTTGTTAAAAACCCACGGGATTTGCTTGATAATCGCGTTGGCGCTGTTATTGATGTTAATAGTCCTAATCCTGAAAGTGTAGTCCGTCCCATGCCTATGCCTAATCTGTCTGGCACAGTATTTCAGGCTATGGAGTCGTTAGAGACGGAAAAAGAATCACGCTCTGGCATGAGTCGTATGGCTAGAGGTATGGACTCTACGGTTGTAAGTAAGCAAAACAGCTCTGATTTAATTACTCAATTTATGAATGCTAGTAATCGTCGAATTATGGTTATGTGCAGAAATTTTGCTGAGAACTTTTTAAAGCCACTGATGTTTGATCTGTATAAGTTGGCTGTTGAGAATGAAAAGCAAGATAAGTTAGTTCAACTTGACGGGCAGTTTGTTCCGGTTAACCCTCAGTTTTTAGGTAATCGTACAGAGATGACTGTGGCTGTTGCGTTAACGCCTGAAGAGCAAGCTCAAGAAGCTCAGATGCTTTTAAGTTTGGATCAGCAGTTTACTATGAATCCACAAGACCCATCCCTTGGAGGAATGTACGGTGCGTCACAGCGACACGCTATGCTCAGTAGAGCTTTTGAGTTGTTAAATATTAAGTCAGCAGATATGTACCTATTTAATCCTAACAGTCCTGAGTTCCAGCAGATGCAACAGCAGCAGCAGCAAGCGCAGCAAGAGGCTGAATTAAAACAGCAGCAACAACTTGAGTTTAATGCAGATATTACCTCAAGACAGGTAAGCGTGATGGAGGGGCAGCTTGAGCTAGATGTTATGAAAGAGCAGCACAAGATGGTTCTTGACACTTATAAGCAAGAGCATGTTGAGGAAGAGAAAGACAGCCGACTACTAATGGATGTGGAGAAGCAAAACCACGACATGGAGATGAGCGAGAAAGAACTGGCTTTGGAAAAAGTTCAAAACAGAAACGTGAGCATAGGTTAAGCGATGAGTATTGATCAAAACGCACTTGAAGAGTTCGTTAAAAAAGCGGCTCAAAAAAAGTTCTCAAAGAAAAAGACGCGGAAACAAGCGTTCGACGATTTCCAGAAATGGAAAGAAGGCAAGGTAGATAAGGACACAACGCTACCAAGGCCACCCACGAGAATACGTTGAGTATTCTTTTAAACTAACCACATATGTGGAGTTACAAAATGACAAATGAAACCGTAATCGAAGACAATATGGGCGAAATGGCTGAACAGGCTGCATCCGCAAAACAAATGCTAGACAACAACAGTTTTAACGCAGCTTTTGACGCGTTAAACAGTAGTTTAGTGCAGCAGATTATAGCCACACCCCCGGAAGCAAGCGAAGAGCGTGAGCGTCTATATATGATGTTCAAGGCTGGTCAGATGTTTGTACAGCAGCTTGCTGGGTTAATTAACAACTACGAGTTGGCAAACCAACAAGAAGTAGAGTAAAATAGGAGTTAAGCGATGTCAGAAGAGCAAACCGCACCGGACTCACCTGAAGTCGATAATAGCGACATTATCTCAAGACTTACGGCTGTACTGGAGTCAGACGACCAAACCGAAGAGCCTAGTAACGAGGAAGATGTAGTCGAGGAGACTACTGACGAAGTAATCGAAGAGGATCAGGAACTTGAGCAAGAAGACGAGTTATCAGAGGAGGTCGATGAAGAAGACCCAACCGACGAAGACGCGGAAGAAAGCGAAAAAGAACCTGAGTTAATAACTGAGGGCACGATCGAGGTAGATGGCGAGAAGCTATCTGTCGAAGAGATCAAACTGGGTTATTTACGCCAAGGCGATTACACCAAGAAGACGCAAGCTGTTGCCGAACAGCGTAAGGTTGCTGAAGAACAAACGCAGTCTTACGAATCCACATTGAGCGCCCTCTTGACTGCTGCTGGAGCAGACCTTACACGCTTTGAAGGCGTGAACTGGGAACAGGCAGCAGTAGATA
>Ga0209534_10005329_pt1 | contig 11457 bp, 9 predicted proteins | sample COG_07_FD_184751 | JGI IMG/M metagenome (GOLD analysis project Ga0209534, IMG submission 184751) | Pelagic Microbial community sample from North Sea - COGITO 998_met_07 (SPAdes) (version 2) | ecosystem: Environmental > Aquatic > Marine > Neritic zone/Coastal water | place: Helgoland, sampling... | reverse complement strand
AGATACCCCCTTTTTTCGTTGAATGAGCATTAAATGTCCAGCGCCTACCATAGTTAACCAAGGCACTAAGGATGCGTTTTCAACTGGGTCCCATGCCCAGAACCCACCAAAACTGAGGGATTCATAAGCCCAAGCACCTCCCATTAAGACACCTATTCCAAGAACGCCAATGCCGAAGAAGGTCCAAGGCAATGCGGGACGGACCCATTCAATAAACTTTCCACGCAGCAACCCTGCAATGGCGTATGCAAAAGGAACAATAGCCGTTGCGTATCCAAATAGCACAAAGGGAGGATGAATAACCATCCAATAATTTTGGAGAAGCGGGTTTAACCCTCTTCCATCAATTACCTCCGTATAATCTGGATTATTGAATAACGGCAATCCCAAGAAATCCGGATGCTCACGCAGTAGCATGATAAATGGATTGCTTCCAAATTTGTAATCAAATACATAAACCCCAAGGAGCATAGTGAGCATGAAAAACTGCACCGCACTAATCACAGACATTACAGGGGCTTCCCACGACTTCACCGATTTAAATAAAATCAGACCGAGTATCACATGCCAGAACGTCCAGATCATGAAGCTGCCTTCAATTCCCTCCCAGAAGCATGAGAAAATGTACTTCATGGGCATTTCCGTATTGCTATGCTGCCACACATAGTGATACTCGAAATACTGATTGAATATCATTGCGAAGAGCGTTGCGACCATACCAATAACTGAGATGGAATGCGCTAAATATGCGATGCGACCGATTCTTAAATATTGGTCGTCTTTTTTAAGGTCAGCCAAAAAATAGGCAACCATGCTTAAGAAACTAAATGCGAAAGCAAGAATGGTGAATGTGTTGCCTAGCTGGCCAATGAGTAAATGCTCTCCTGAGTATGTCATCTATATCTGGCTTTGGTCTTTGGCCGTAATTTCCCCATCTTGATATTTCGAAGGACATTTCATCAGTATGTCATTCGCATGAAATTCATCTCCTTGGGCACTTCCAATCAAAACAATTTGCTCAGAACGTTCGAAGTCTTGGGGTTTGCTTTTATGCAAAACCACCTTCTTTTCCTCGTTCTTAATATCCGTCATGTAAAAGATGAACTCATCAGGATTTGAAACGGGGTCATAAATCATTTGCCGATCGCGATTGAGTTTCCCGACTACATGAAATTCTCCAGACGGTTCACTAAATGCCTCGCTGAAATCAGCGTAGGAACTTGAGTCATTTATGGCAGTGACCATTGCGCCAATCAAAATTGCGATCACGATTATTAGCGCTATGTGCGATTTTTTCATTTGTTATTCTGTTTCTCTAAACGTCCAATTTTTCGATCTAGAAATACGAGGTAGGTAAACAACACGCAAAAAATCAAAAAGATTACGCCTACAACTACGTAGATCTTTCCATTACTGCGCATAGTGTCGGCCATAGCCGTTGTTTGGGCTTGCCCCGCGGCTGATATAATCATCGCGAAAAGTGCGAGAAGGAATCGTTTATTCTTCATCGAGTCTAGGAATTGAGTCTAATCGATCGGATTTAATATCCAAATCATCATTCATTTTTTGCGAAAGGCTATCCACTCTGAATCGGAGCTCTGAAATCCACAGTCCCAAAAGTATCCATCCAATCGTTGCTGGATAAAACACAAATCGCATTGTGTTGTCAAGGTCGTATCCACTAAATGCTGGGTTTCCACCATTTCCAGGGTGAAGTGAATCGGTCATTCTAGGTAATATGAAGACAAAAATCACCATCATCACGAAGGCGAAGATGTTGTATACCGCGGAAATTTTAGCTCGGGTTAAGCTATCGGTCAAGCTGTTTCGCAAGATCATGTATGCTAGGTATGCCAAAAGCGCGATGGCCGCTCCGTTAAGTTTCGGATCAGGAACCCAATATGCACCCCATGTGTATTTAGCCCAGAGCATCCCTGTTACCAGTCCGGCAGCGCCAAAGACCATTCCTACCTGCACAAATATTTTGGCAAGAAGGTCGTGCTGTTCATTCCCAGAATTTAAATAACGGATGCTATAAACAAAGGAGGCAATGAAGAGGAATACCATGGCAAACCAGGAGGTTACATGATAGAATAGGTTCCGGATCGACTCATTTAAAATGTCTAGACGCGGTACGTCAACGAGCATGCCGACGGTAATGGCAAAAAGCACTAAAACGACGGCGGAAATTTTGAACGAAATGTGAAGTTTCAAGGCACCGGATTATTCACGCCAAAGGTATGGAAACAAGACAAGGGAAAGTGCCAAACAAACCACATTCAATGCGAATAATACAAAGGCATATTTCCATTGAACCGACCAATCAATTCCGTCGACGGCATTCTTAGTTAAGGTAATCGCCACCAAGATTATCGGTAGCAAAATGGGAAGGCCTAGTACGGCCAAAAGAGTCAGATTTCTTCCAGCTTTGGATGCGATTGTGCTGAGCATGCTAAGAACAAATGAAATTCCGCTAGCGCCGAAAACAACCCCGTAAGCGAAAAGTGCTAAATCATTGATTTCCATGCTAAAAAGCGTTGAATAAACAAATGCAGCCACGGATGAAAGCACGATCAATACCAGTCCGTTGTAGATCATCTTCGAGGCGATAAATTGGCCCGGATGATGCAGCGTGTAAAAATAGAGCATGCGCTCACGCGTCTCTGAAACAAAGCTTTTTGCTACAGCATTAAAGCTTGTGAACAGAATGATGATCCAAAAAAGCGCAACCCAAGTAGCGACAACATTAATTCGCTTTGCAGCGATGTAGCAGACAAATAAACTTGAAAGCAAAAACAAGCCTGACCCTGCTAACGTGTATGGATTTCGAAGATCGGACGTGATCTCTTTGGCTAATATTGCTGTAATCTTGCTGATCAAGTAGTTGATTTTCGTTCGGCAATGTTAGTTGTAATGTTTGAAAGTGCGTGTTTATCATAAAAAGAGATAAGATGAATAAAGTGGATATTTTGGCAATCGGTGTACATCCGGATGATGTGGAGTTGGGATGTGGAGGCACGCTTATCAAAGAAGTCAAAAACGGCAGAAAAGTTGGCATTTGTGATCTGACTCAAGGTGAGTTGGGAACGCGAGGTTCAGGAGCTCTTCGGTTAAAGGAAGCGGAAGCAGCTCGTGAAATTATCGGAGCTGATTTTAGAGTCAATCTTGGCTTGCCTGATGGGTTTATCGAAAACGACAAAGCGAGTCAGCTGAAAATTATTGAGGTCCTACGCGCGTGTACACCCGATGTCGTCATTTGCAATGCCCCCGAGGATCGACACCCTGATCATGGTAGATCTTCTGATTTGGAGAAGGTCGCTTGCTTTTTAAGCGGACTTAGACGCATCGAAACCAGCATAGATGGAGTAGAGCAATCCGCTTGGCGACCAAAAGTCGTGTTGCATTATATTCAAGATAGATTTTTAGTCCCGAACATAGTGGTTGACGTTACAGATTTCTGGGATCAACGAATGGAGGCCATCCAGGCCTTTTCATCTCAGTTTTACGACCCAAAGAGCAATGAGCCTGAATCTGCAATATCGTCTAAGGCTTTCCTCGAGCTGCAAAGAGGTCGCGGACTTCAAATGGGACGATACATAGGAGCTACCCTGGGTGAAGGGTTTATCAGTGAAAGACCTCTTGGAGCAGAGGGATTGTTTTCAAATTATTAGTCAAAAAAAAGGGCCGCTATTGCGACCCTTTTTCACTTTCACATTCGTTTGATTATTCGATAATAATCGACTGAATACTAATTCCAGCCTCACCCGCAACCTTAAGTTGGTAAGCTCCAGCTTGAACGTCGTTCAGATTTATTGATTCAATACTTCCTGATTGAGCATTGATTTGGTTCATAGCAACTACTTGTCCTAAAGCATTTGTTACTGTGTATACCATCTTTCCAGAAACATCACCAAATCGGATTTCAAATTGACCGTTGTTTGGATTAGGGAAGATGCTAATGCTGTTGTTCAAGTTTGTCACTTCGTTCAATCCAACGATTGTATTGGAAGCCTCAGACTCACAACCATTCTCATCAATAAAGATGCAGTATACACTGTTGTTTTCGCCAACAGCGCTGCTAGGTAGTGTGTTTCCAGACTGACCAGCAACCAATGTGCCTTCTATGTACCATTCGTGCGTTCCTGCTCCAGTTTGAGATGATGAATAGTTTGCGCCATTCAATGACAATACTGGGGCAGATGGAGCAGCAGAAATTGTAAGCGTAACCGTTGTTTCATCCTCATCACCACAGTCATTCATAACTGTTACCGTGTATGTTCCAGATTGGCTAACCTCAGTGATGGATAAACTTGGATCAGTGCTTCCAGTTGACCACTCGAAAGTTGATCCGCCTACTGCAGTAACCGTTAAGATATCTCCTTCGCAACCTGTCGTTCCGTTGTCAACAATTTCAGCAACAGGAAGTGATTCCATCACTACTGTAGCTGTCGCTGTTGCATTTCCTGCACAGTTAGTAACAGTTACAGTGTATGTTCCTGCAGCAGTTACCGTTGTGTTTGCCGTTGCCTGACCGTTGCTCCATAAATATGTTGCTCCAGCCCAAGGTAAAGCTGTTAACTCGTTGTTGTCTCCAGGGCATAATGTAAGGTCTCCACTAACAATAGCTTGTGGGGCCGCTGGTGTTCCAACAGTGATGGACTGAACAGTTGTTCCGCTGTTACAATCTGAAACAGTTACGGTATATGTGCCTGCCGCTGTAACGGTTGTAGCAGCCGTTGTGGCTCCAGTACTCCAGACATATCCAACACCTCCAATATTCGAAGTTGCTGTCAATACAGCAGAACCTCCTGAGCAAATCTCAAGCGTAGATGCGCCAATTGTCACGACAGGTCCACCTGTTCCTGAGTAAGCAACAACATTAAATGTCTCTGTTTGGGAACCACATGTTGTTGTCATAACACAAGTGTATGTACCAACAGCTGAAGCGCTAATAACTTGACTAGAGCTCGTGAAAGAGTTTGGTCCTGTCCAAGCGTATACAGAAGCACAACCTAGAGCTTCAAGCTCTACGGAACCTCCGCCACATAACATAGAGTCACCAGCAATTTCAGTTGGACAAAAATCAACAGTGTCAAATCGAGTAACATCTTCTTTAAGGTAAATGATCTTGTTTACACCAGAAGCGTCCATGTCACCAGAAACGGCAATACCTGGCTCAATGTCGGCCATGTACACGATGTGAATATCATCGTCAACGTGTCGAGCTATAGAAGGGTAGGCACATTCAACAAAGTTGTTGTTTCCACCACCTGTAACGTCGATAGGGAATGACCATGAACACCCACCGTCGCAAGACTTAGTTACGTATGTGTGTCGGTAGTTTTGAGTTCCATTAGTTAAATCTTCTCTAACACTTGTGTAAGAAAGGTAGATGCAATCATCTTCATCAATTCCTGCTTCTGGATGAGAAACCAAACCAGAGAAACGATATTGTCCACCTGGGTTGTCGATATCAAGCTGTCCGTTTGCATTCAAATCAAGCATTCCGAACATTCTCAAGCTGTTGTCGCTTGGGAAATCTTCGGTCCAATACTCGATGCCATTTGTATATGGGTAATACGTGATAGTTCCGTCAGTAATGTCAGCATTAGCGATGAACATTGTGCCAAACCATACGTGTGCCATGTTGTTTTCGTCAAGAAGAACCGTAACGGATCCGTCAGAAGTCCAAAGTCGACCTTCTAGAGTGGTGTCTACTACAGTAGAAGCCTCGTTAAACCAAACTGCAGAAGTCATAACGTCTGTCTTAGTCCAGTTAACACCTCCGTTTGTAGACTTGAAAAGTTGAACACCTCTTCCAAGGCCACCAACTACTACCGCTACATTATCACCTTGAGCGTCGATAGCATAGCTATCACCGTCGAAACCATCAAAATAGTTGACGTTCGTTCCAGGGATTTGATAATCGACAATGTCGAATGACGTTCCAGAGTTAGTAGAACGCGTATAAAGAAACGCACCATCCATGCCAGCATATGTAGACCCGTTGTTTGCAACAGGTAATGTCATACCAACCATGTGTATGGAGTTGTTGTTAGTGCCACCCGTAGAAGATCGACCCCAAACCTGGCCGCTTTGACTACTAAGGTTTCCTTGTGTCCATGTTCCTGAACCTACCGAGTTACGCTGAACGCGGTGATAAATGCTACTTGCAGTACTGTGGGAAATAACGATTTCCTTACCTGATCCAGTCTTCAATGGATTTGGCCATCCTACTCGTTCCGTTTCCAACTCTACAGTTGGAATAGATCCCCATGAACTTCCGTTGTAGAAGTTGTAACCAGTTCCTCGAGCTGTCCATGCTGCATCTGTACTAAATGTCCAAGTTGCAGTGATGGTACCGTTGGTGTGGTTTAATATTCTTCGCTGAATGGAAGAGTTTGTCTGTAAGTCATAATATGACTCACCAATTTGTGTTTCTGTAAGGCTCCGTTGAACGGGCTGTGTGTTAATTGGAGTTTGAAGTGCACTAGCGTCTGTGCTTTGTTGCTCAAAAAAATGAGCTGGCGCTTCGAGCTTAAACTCATTTTGCTCTGGTGTCAACTTCACTGATTGCTGGGATATACCCGCGAATGCAATAAGCATTGAAGCTGAAGAAAGTAGAATCTTTTTCATTTGTTGCTGTTTAATTAAACGAATGTGTTTTAAAGTTGAACAAATGTAATCAATTGAAAAGGCTAAATCCAGCACTAAGATTTGCTGGATATTCGATTCCAAACGTCCTTCAGCTTGTTTGATAGCGCAGACAAATCACTGGCCGTGAGATAGAATGAGGAAAATTCAATCCCATCGCTTCTCTTTAAGAACCAAACTTGGATTGCGGCTTGAATAAGATAAACAACAGATGCGCCAACCGCTGCGCCAATGGTTCCGAGCCTACTAACGAGTGGGTAAACGATGCAAAGCGTAATTAGAAAGCCAAGTACTGAGTTTATCGTGTTGTATCTGTGATCTCCGACTCCGGCGAAAAAATGATTGATTGCACCGCCAAATGCCAGCGCCACAATTCCAGGACTCAAATACAAGAAGTGGTTTTTTATTTCACCAAACTCTGCTCCGAAGGCCATTTCGAAAAGAGAAATCGGGACCAGTAAAATGAGAATTACACCGATGAGAGTCACAGAATAATTTAGTCTTACAAGCTGCAAGGAGAGTTTCAGTCCGGCTGCTCTATCCTTTATGTTCGCTACGCTCGAATACTGCACTGTGTTTACACTTCTTGTAAACTGCCACAGCGATTCTGCGACTTGCATGGAGGCACTGTAAATCCCAATTCGAATCAATGCGAGCTGTGGCGGAGAGATTAAGATTTCAAGGAAATAGTAGCTTAAGCGATAGTTGAATAACTGCGTCACATTGCCCAGTTGTACGAGAGCTCCAAATTTTAGACAGCTTTGAATAGATTGCAAAATGCTGCCCCCGAATGGATCGGATTTGATGAAAGATTTAATGGACCAAATTGAAGCAATCAGCGATAGGACGAGCGATATCTCATAAGCATAGATGAATGCCGCGGATGTTTTTCCAACGTACTCGATCAGGATTATGAGTGGAAGCAAGGTTGCTATTACCTTAAGCACTTGGATCACATTGTGTCTTTGAACACGCTCTTTCCCCAAAAGCAACATGAGATTGGTGGCAATCAAACTTTCCATGAGGCCCATCCTAAAAAAGCGAATTGGTTCGATGAACTGCAGCATCTCTGATTCATAAAGAAGAAATGTTGCCGCTGAAGAGGCAATGATGCTCCAAATCAAGTTTATTCTAAGGATGTTACGAACGGACTCTCTCGATGCAAGATATACCAATGCCGGGCCGCCTAGAAAACCGCTAATAATAGAGACAATGCTCAAATTAAGGATGAGTAAGCTTATTTCACCCTTTACTTCCGCCCCGAGTATTTTGGTAGTGATTATGAGCATACCAAGGCTCAGGATGACGATGATAAACCGGCTACCTAAGGTGTGGATTATCTTATTCAGCATCAGCGAAGAGTTGAATTTTCACAAGAGGCGTGATCTCCGACGGGTCTATTCCTCGAATACACTTAAAATCTGGGCAGTCATTTGCGGCCTCGACCCTTGATCTATTTGGTAAATAATAGCGGTAGCATGGATGACAATCCATTTTGTGCTGCACAATCAGGTGCTTTTTTGCGTCGAGTTTTTGCCAGCCAAAGAGTTCTGGATCTGATCCTCCGCATATGGTTATCGTGCGAGTGCCTACTGCCCCTGCAACATGCAGCAGGCCGCTGTCGGCGCCAATATGCAGGGCGCTTCCGCTTAATATTTTTGGAAGCTCGGCAAGACTAGTCTTGTCAATTAGTACGTCCACATTCGAACCCATTTGAGAAAAGTATCCAGCATATGCTAGGTCAGAATTATCGCCAAGCACTTTAACAATTAGTTCAGGGAATGCGGTTCGAATTTCTTGCACCAACTTGATCCATTGCCCTACTGGCCATATTTTCCAAGGTGTTTTGTCGTTTCCTGCGCCTGGTTGAATGGTGATGTATCGTTTTTGATTTAACTCTTTTTGCTCACCGATATTAAGGTGGAAACTGGTTGCATTGATAGCCGAGTCGTTCAGCTCAGAATCTAAGAAACGAAGCATTTGAGAGCCTTCATGCAATCCCAAAATCGGTGCAATAAGTTTGATTTTTGCCTTGAAGTACGGGTGGAGGTTCCTCGGAATTTGAGAGGTGATAACCTGTTTGCCGATTAGGTGTCCAAGGATTAAGTTCTTTCGAGAAGCACCGAAATAATCAATGAATACGCGATCAAACTTCATTAAAACATATGGCGATAATCCGATATAGTCTACAATGGAAGTGGCCATTTTGATGTGGCCGAGCTCAGTATGCGAGAGGTTTTTGAATATTCTTTCTGACCCAAAAGGCGAACTGGAAATTAACGTGACCGTTCCCGTTTTTCGAAGCTCCTTTATAAGCGGAATTAGGAATATGGCGTTGCCTATGCCTGATGTGATGAAAACGGCGTATTTCAAGTAAATTTCTTTGAAAGAGTGTAGCGCAATCTTATGGAATTACCAATTACGACGACATCGCTAAATGCCATGGAAAGGGCCGCAACCATAGGATCTAAGTATCCCAATGCCGCTAGAGGAATGGCGACGATATTGTAACTGAATGCCCAGAATAAATTTTGCTTGATGGTTCTAACTACGGCGCTACTTATCTGCAATAACCGTTCTACCCGATTTACGTTTGTGCTAAGAAGGACAATTCCTGCGGCCTTGGAGCTGATTGCATTTGAGAGTCCCATCGCGATACCAATCGTAGCCTTTGAAAGGGCAGGAGCATCATTTATTCCATCTCCAATCATCGCTACAGTTTCAGTGGCCATTTGAGAATCAAGGAAATCTAATTTTTCTTTAGGAGACATATTTGCGCGATACGTGTCAAATCCCAATTCATTTGAAATAGTTGACGTTTTTGATTGGCTATCACCACTCAGGAGATAGACGCGTTTCCCAGACTTTTTAAGCCCATTTATGAATGATCCGGCACCTTCTTTGAGCTCTTCTGATTTGATGAGGTGTGCAACTTCCTCATCGTCAATTCTCAACTCCAAGTCCGCATCGGGATTCTTCGATTTCCCTAAAGTCACTTTCCCAAACTGGGTCTTGGCTTGAACCCCTTCACCTATGATTTCCTCAAAATCTTCAAGATTAACGGACTCAAATGCATCAAATTGTTTTACCAACGATTGTGCTATTGGATGAGAAGAACGCGATTCGAGCGATTTAATGATGGCGCCTACATCATTTTTGGTGAAATTGTTTGAAGTGCGAATCAACTCGAAATTCATTTGCCCGGTTGTCAACGTACCCGTTTTGTCGAAAGCAAAGGCTTCTACGGCGTTAATCACTTCGAAAAATGAGGCCTTTTTTATTATTATCCCAAGCCTGTTTGCAACCCCTAGACCAACACTCACTGCTGTAGGTGTTGCTAGGCCCATGGCGCAAGGACACGAAATAACGAGCACCGCAATGGAGCGCAGCAAAGATTCAGTCAAGGATTCACCTAGTATGAGGTTATTTAGAAGAAATGAGAGTGCTGAAAGGATGAGAATCGTGGGCACAAACCACTTACTTATTTGATCCGATAGCTTTTGAATATCGGGTTTGTCTAACCTGCTTTCCTTTGCGAGATTGATGATTTGGCCTAAGGTGCTGTTTACATGATCGCTGCTGGTTTTTAATGTAGCACTTCCATTAACGACCACGCTGCCAGATAGTACACGTTCTCCAATCCCAACAAAAACGGAGTCTGATTCACCGGTCATCATGGATTGATCTACTTCTACATTGCCGTGCCGGATAATACCGTCAACAGGGACGGTGTCGCCGATGTTAATAAGGACTTGGTCTCCCACTGAAAGCGAACTCGCGTTCACAACTTCGAGATCTTGGTTAAGTCCATTTTGAACCAATCGTTTTGCTTTTGAAGGCTGGTGATTGATTAAAGACTTTAGGGCGGCCGTTGTTTTCTTAACCGCTCTGTGTTCAATGACATAGCCAAGTAGAACCAAACTAATTATCGTAGATGTGGTCTCAAAAAACAAGAAGTCATGCGCGTGATGCGCGTCGACCCTAAAGGCGAATAAGCTATATATAAACGCGCTGGTTGACCCCAATAGGATGAGGATGTCCATGTTGATTGATCGAACTCGTAAGGCTTGAATTGTGCTCTGACCGAAGTGAAAGAAACCAAGAGCGAAAACTGGAAGGCAAAGGAAGAGCTGAACCAACGGAATGTTGAGAAAGCTATCTGAAGGCATGAACATGTGTGAAAACAGAACCAAGCTAAATGGAAGGGTGAAGAGAAACTTCTTCTCAATCGTACTTAATCGTGTCTTTTTATGAATAGATTCTTCCAGCGTCTCATAGCCCGCGCTCTCGAGGCGCTTTTCGATAATCTTGAGTTTCGATTGATCGCTTAGCTCAAACGTTGCCTCTCCCATGAGATAATCAACATGGACCTTGTCTCCGCCTTCCTGGCAAATAATGCCATTCACTGTTTCGGAACAATGGGTGCACGTCATTCCCTCTAGTTGAAGCGACACATGATTTTCAGGCATTTGGAAGTTTTTTTTTCGAAAATACGCTCAATTATGATTTGGTTAAGCACAAGTTCGTTTGAACTTTTATTTTCGCGTCCCCAAATTACTGGGGATGACTTTTATGGTGGTTGTAGCTCAGTTGGTTAGAGCGCCTGATTGTGGTTCAGGAGGTCGTGGGTTCGAGACCCATCTTCCACCCAAAAAAAGAGAGCCTGCCTTGCGCAGGTTTTTTTTTGCCCAATATTTTTGGTGGCCTATCCCAATCGCCATTCTATCTAACCTTTTTAATCGTCAGTCGAAACCGAACTGAATTTTGTAGCCATTATGAGTTTACTCTTGAATAGGCCTGAAG
>Ga0209534_10005321_pt1 | contig 11472 bp, 4 predicted proteins | sample COG_07_FD_184751 | JGI IMG/M metagenome (GOLD analysis project Ga0209534, IMG submission 184751) | Pelagic Microbial community sample from North Sea - COGITO 998_met_07 (SPAdes) (version 2) | ecosystem: Environmental > Aquatic > Marine > Neritic zone/Coastal water | place: Helgoland, sampling... | reverse complement strand
AATCACCGCTAAATAAGTCTTCCCGGTGCCCGCAGGGCCGATTCCAAACACTAAATCATTCTTAAGGATAAGATCCAAAAACCTTCGTTGACCCAGGTTCCGTGGCACCACTGTTTTTTTACGAATTTTAAGAATCAGCGGGTTATCGAGTAATTCTTTAATCTCATCTGCCTTCCCCTGAGCAACTTTTTTTAGAAAACGATGAAAGTCGGATGACTTAGTCGATACACCTTGTTTGTTCGCTGACTCTAGTAAACGGAAAAATAATTCACCCTGTTCAATACTTAGCGAACTTCCCTCCAGAATCAGAGTTCCACCTCTTGCCACGACCTTACAATCCAGTGCTTTCTCCATTTGTTGGAGATTTTTTGGGTCTTCGGAATAGAGCTTGTGAAAATCCCTTTCCGACTCAAATTCTAATGATTTTTTGGCCATCTAGTTGGGTATCGAATTCACCTCTGAATTTAATAATTCCGGGAACCGTTGCTGAGCTTAAAGCTGATAGGTATCATAAAAATCTGATTTAAATGCTTAATTACTGATAACAGCAAGACCGGAATGATTTTATTTAAAACCCCGAAAGCGGTTGCCAAATCATCTGATTCTGCCATGAAACGGATTGGATCCATGAAATGTCTCAAATGAAAGTTCTTTTTGTAAGCCCAGAGGTATCACCCCTTGTCAGAACCGGTGGCTTGGGCGATGTGGTGGGAAGCCTCCCCCTTGCCCTTCATAATCATGGCTTGGATGTTCGAATTATCTGCCCTTTGCATCGGCCCTGTCGGAATCTTTCTCGTGATTTATATCCCAAACCTATCTCTTTTCGATTAGGGAAAAAAACCTACTCTTTCTCCGTGAGTTCCTCCAAACTTGGAGACAGCCAGGTTACAGTTTATTTTATTGGCAATGATTCACTTTTTGACCGCGATGGTATCTATTCCAGTGAAAATGGAGATTTTAACGATAATGCCCTGCGGGCTTTTGCCCTGTCAAAAGCTGCAATTGAACTGGAAAAATCAACCGGTTGGCAACCTGATATCTTCCACGCACATGACTGGATGGCTGCCCCCACTTCTGCCTTCCTCAATCAAAAGAAAAATAAACTAAAAAGGAAGGTGGCTTCGGTTTTGACCATCCATAACCTGGAGCATCAAGGTCACTTTAGTTATGATAATTTCCTGGATTCTCACCTACCCAAGTCTTATTGGGGGATGGAAGGCTTTGAACATAATAGTTCCCTGAATTTGTTAAAAGGCGGTATCCAGCATGCAGACAAGCTAACCACAGTCAGCTCGACCTATGCTAATGAGATAAAGACTCCCGCGTTCGGACAAGGCCTGGAAAAAAGCCTCATATACCGAGCAGCTGACTTGATCGGTATTTTAAACGGAATTGACGAAAAATCGTGGAACCCAGAAACTGATGCGTCCATCCCTCAAAACTTTGAAATTAATTCATCCAGTGACGGGAAAAAGGCCTGCAAACAAGCATTGCAGGAAGAACTTGGCCTGCAAAATGATCATGATATTCCCTTATACGGGGTAGTCTCCAGACTTTATCACCAAAAAGGGCTCGACTTGCTTACTGATATTATGCCCGAACTGCTCAACCGAAATGCTTACCAATTTGCAATTTTAGGGAGCGGAGATCCTAAGGAAGAAGCAAAATTCAAAAAATTGTCTAAGCAGTACCCGACTCAGATTGCCAGCTACATTGGCTTTGATGATGGGCTGGCTAGGAGAATTTTTGCAGGCTCAGATTTCTTTCTTATGCCAAGTCGTTTCGAGCCATGTGGTTTGTCTCAACAATATGCCCTCCGTTACGGTTCCATACCTATTGCCCGGAATACCGGTGGACTCACTGATACCATCACTCCTTTTAAAAACGATGGCAAGCGAGCAAATGGCTTTCTTTTTAATCTCCCTGACTCCCAAGAATTGGCTGAGGTTATTCACAGATCACGAGAACTGTACCAAGACCAAAAAGTGTTTAACAAAATCCGTGAAAACGCACTGAAAAGCTCATTTTCATGGGCTTTAGCCGCCGAGCAGTACGAAAAAACCTATGAATGGGCCCTGGGAAAATAAGAGGTAAAACAAGTGATGTGGACAACTTTTTAGCTTACTTAGTGGTTTCCACTTGCCCCCAATAAAAACGAAGGGATAACCTAGGGTTGTTTTTTACACAACCTATACATGATAAGCAACGGTCCCTCTCGAACATTTACCCGCGAAGCGGTAGAGGCGTGGCTTCACAGGTTATCCTCATGTGATTGGGAAAAAACAATCAATGAAGAACTGCTTCGGGAGGCACAATCTTTTTACCGAAAGGGATTGCTGTCGGCTCTGGATATTCAGGCAGAACAGGTTATTATAACTCAAAAAATCAACCGGGAAGAAACTTATTCAGTCGTGGAATGGAATGGAGGAAAGCCCGAAATCCGTACCTCTCTTGATGATGAAAGTATGGGTTCTATATTGGGCACAGCTGGCTTGTATGAAATCGAGGAGTTAATTGCGGAAATTCAGGAAGAAGATCCGCTTTTCGGAGAGTTTTCAAGTGAAAATAAAAAGCAAGAGAATGAAGAGCCACATGAAGAAAGTTCTGGCGAAAATGAGATTGAAAAGGAAGAAACAAAACCAAAAGTTTCCCTTAAAATAGTAATAGAGATTTCAGGGAAAAAAGGCTTAACGGCGACTCCCAAGTGGCAAATCTCCAAGGATAAAGAGATGAATGTGTACGGTAACGCCTCGGATGACTCTCTTGCGGGGGCAGACCGCCCCGCCCTGATGAGGTTTGTGGCAGAAGCTAATGACAAGGGATTTTCATTTCAGAAAGATACTGGTACTTTCACCTTAAGTGATTGGCACAAGATCGCAACGCTCTCAGAGGAATCACTTCATAAGTGGCAAAAATCATTCTCAATAAGGCTGGAGGGAGAAGCAAGATTGTTAAAACATGGACAACGAATTCTAAATTGGGAAATTGAGGCACGAAGCCGTTCAGAAGACTCCATGGTGCTAAGGGAAAGTTTTCAACTTGGGTCCCACCGGCTCGGGAGAGAAAGTATCCGTAAAATCTCTAGTGCTAGAATGGGGACTACCTTCATCCGCGGTCATGGTCTTGTAAAACTTGACCAAAAACAGGTGGACGATTTTGATTGGTGGCAGAGAAATAAAGGGGATGTAAAGAGAACAAGTTGGCCCAAGTACATGCTTTTTTCTTTGTTTGCCCGAAAGTATTTAAAGACGAGATCTGACGGGAAACTAGCAGACTGGGAAACTTCCATTCGAAAAATAGAGACCAATGGAATTGCCAAAAAGTTTTCCTTTCTGCGGCAATATCAAAAACAGGGAGTCGCCCATATACATGCCCTTCATCAGTTGGGTTGCCATGCCCTGCTCGCAGATGAAATGGGGCTTGGAAAAACCATTCAATCTCTTGCCCTTCTGGCTAGTAACCCAGATGACAGCCGGGTTGATCTGGTTGTCTGCCCTGCTTCTGTCGTGCAAGTCTGGGTAAAGGAAGCCAAGGAAAGGTTTCCACAGATACGGGTAAAAGTTTTGAATCGCGATAACCGCTTTGAACCCAATTCAGACTCCTGCCTGTGGGTGGCAAGCTATACCCAACTCCGGCGCCATCGCTCACTGTTAGATAAGACTGATTTTCGATATGCTATTTTGGACGAAGCCCAATTAATCAAAAACCCAAAAGCTAAAATCACCCAGGCTTGCCTGGCCATCGATGCAAAATATCGCCTCGCTCTTTCTGGAACTCCCATCGAAAATTCTGCGTTAGATCTCTGGACAATCTTTCGATTTTTAATGCCCGGTTTACTTGGCGGGCGAAAAGAATTTGAAAACAATTTTGCAGAAGATGCTCAAAAATCTGCCTTGCTTGTAAGACGGCAAATTACCCCCTTTGTATTACGCAGATTAAAGTCGGAAGTAGCCAAAGAATTACCGCCAAAGATCGAGACTGAACTTCCATGCCAACTCAGTGATGAGCAAAAGAAACAATACCGGGCACTGGTTGATAATGCAATCAAAGCTCATGGTGAAGACCTCAAAGGTGCCCTACGCCATTCACCAACTCATATTTTTTCTCTTCTTACCCGCCTTCGTCAAACCTGTTGCGATCTTGGCTTACTTCCGGGCAGGGAGCATTTACCTGCAGAAGGTGTAAAATCCGATATCCTACTCGAGAAAGTCAAAGATATATCATCTGCTGGTGGAAAGATTCTTGTGTTTAGCCAGTTCACATCGTTTTTAACCATTTTGAAAAAAAGGTTACGCCTTGAAGTGCCAGAACTTCAAATTCTTGAACTTACAGGGTCTACCCGGGATCGAAAAAAACCGGTCGACACCTTTGAGAGAGAGAAAGGGGCAGCTGTCATGCTGGCTTCCCTCAAAGCAGCCGGTCTTGGGGTAACCCTCAAATCAGCAGATTATGTATTCTTAATGGATCCCTGGTGGAATCCTGCCGCCGAAGAGCAAGCGATTGACCGGGCACACCGCCTGGGTAAGGAAAAAACAACTTTTATATACAGAATTGTTGCTCAGGGCACAATTGAAGACCGCGTGCGCCAATTACAACAATCAAAAAGGGAAACCTTTAATGAAATTATTGGTGAAATCGACAAGCCCACTGGCTTACTTGACCACTTCAACACCCTAAAAGACTTAGTCGAATTAAGTGATTAAAATCCAAGAAGTAAGCAATGACTATACTTCTTTGCTTTCGTCGCCAGACTTACGGAACCTCCGAATGAAATTATAGCCTGGTAGCATCAGCAAGCCAGCAACCATAATATAGGTGGAAGGTTCGGGTGCCACAGAATAAGTAAGATAAAGATTGCCACCATTTTTATAAACTCCCCAATCACCGTACCAATGCCCAGTATAGTAATTATAATCATCAGCCCTGATCTTAAAGCTGGAGCTAACATCCCCATCTGAGAGACCATTAATGGTAGTACCCGATGCAAAAAGAAAACCATTGGCATCGTCATAATCGTTCCAGGTATTAGCGTTGTTGCTAACAAGCCCCTGTGTGCCATCAAAACCGGAGCCTTTCAGGGCCATAATGTTGATATCAAATGTACTGCTACTCTCGAAGTTCAAGGTAGTAAAAGCTAGTTTATCCCAGTCTGATCCAGCCGTTCCACTAGCTGGATCAAAATCTTTAATTTGCCAGTCAAAAACGCCACCATCGTTCCAATTTAAGGTTCCAACAGTGAGAGTGCCTATTGCATCAGTCGATGCATCTAGATCAACACCCTTCTTGGAGGGTGAAAGAGAAGAAGATATACCCCGCCCTGGCGAGATGTAATCAATCTCATTTGCTTGATCTCCAACAGTAATTGTTGCGGCAAATGTCCCTGAACCACCAATCATGCTTTTACCTGTTCCTCCCTGAATAGAGGTATTAGCCAAAGTGGTTCCAGAAGAAACTTCTAACTTTCCCTTGTTGATAACTACTGCATTACCACTACCTCCCAAAGCGTCTCCATGCCCTGCTACAACTGTACCATCGTTAATATCAACACCACCACTAATTGCATTATCACCTGTTAATTTTAGCCGACCCACTCCAGATTTAACAAGTTTTTCAGACCCAGAAATAACCCCGCTAAGCGTTTGCTCTCTAGAATAATCTTCAGTATCGGTGCCATTGGATACTTTAATTACACTTTCAGAATTAGTACCAGCAAGCTCAATAGTTCCACTAAAAGAAGCACTTGACGATTCTGCAAACCCAAGCTCAAGGGTTTGAGAGGCGTAATCTGAGTTATCAATCTTTAATGCCCCTGCACCAGTAATGTATTCGAATACTTGAGTTTTATTGTTCCCAGGTTTGAGAGTTAAAGTTCCCTCCGCAACATCCAGGTAGGCACTGGCAGTGGTATCGTCTGAGTCAAGTGAATATACCTGACCTGACAACATTTGCTCACCCGTACCAGTTTTTACTATGGTTAGGTCAGTTGAAGTGCTACTGTCGGTAAATATATTACCCGAAAAATTATATTCACCATCGTTGCCTGCATTACTATGAATTGTAAGCTGATTGCCGTTGCTGCCCGCAGTAAAGTCTCCAGTACCATCAAGCCCACTGATAATAACATCACCCAAACCTGAATTCGACAAATCTAAGTTATCATCTCCATCGTGGTAAGTCACTGTAGCCACAAAATCATCTGTATCTAGACTGTTCGCAGTCGCATCACTGACATTGTTCGATCCACCTGTGCCAATGTAAGCTTTGTGAGTTCCATTTGATCCGTATGTAGTGTTATCAAACTCAAAACGCAGGTTCGTGTCCAAAACCGCAGGATTGGCATTGTCATACAGATACATGCGTAAGTTACTATTCAGAGCAGGCAGAACCCAATTTTGATTCATTACAGTGTTGTAGCGAACTCCACTAGCCTTACTAGAAGGATTACTGTCGTAAAAACGAATACCAATAAGGGGATTAGTGGCAGCTTGCAAAGCATCGATGTTAGCACTCAGGTTGGCAACATCATCGCTAAATTCATAAGAATCAGTATCTGCATTAGAAGATTGATTTATCTGAGAAGAAGTTGCAGCCGTGTTATCAATGCCAGAATCCAAATCAGCGGTAAAAAGCGACTCGAAGGCAAATAAACCAGCCCCCACAGTTTTATCCGAAGCAAAATCCTGACCGATCGTACTCTTAGAGGTTATGGGTGTCCATTCACCATGAAAAAGATTGGTGGTACTTGCGTTTGGTGCAATCGTAGCGGAAGAATCAGTGTCAAAGAAACCTAACTCCACCAAATCTCCAACTTGGGTTGAACCCGTAGTATCCGCGTCAAGTGAGGAGACACTGGAACCTGCTGAGTCCAGTTGCTGTAAAAGCTGAGCAGATGAGGGATTTTGGTAACCTGGATAGGTTACAGGCAAATTCGAACCTCCATGTGTTCCCCAATAAAATTGATAAGTAGTGGGTGTCACTGCAAGCAGGGAAACGGGTACTACAAACGAAAGACAAATTACTGAAGCCCAAGACATAACAAAAATATATTTGTAAACAATACTACCGACTTAAAATTAAAGTCAAACAAATACAAGAGTATTAAAAAATTGCGTGAATATATAATAATTCATGAAGCTTCTTTACTGAGAAATAATTCCGATATTTCTTGCCACAAAGAGTCGGATAGAAGTAGTTTAATAGCAAGCGGTTGCCTTTTTTATGAGCCTGTTAAAATTACTAAGATCAGATCCCATAATTCCTTTAAAGATAGGGTTTTATTTATCTGACCTTGGAAAGCAATTTAGAGCAATTTTTTTCATTTGCTTTTCTGGCTTTGTGCTTCCCCTGTTCAGCAACTCGCCATCCATAGTTTTTCACTGGTCTTCGATTACTCAAGAGAACCACCCAGAATTACTCAAAGACAGGGATGGCAACTTACTAAGTGCTGGTCCCGAAGGGAATGGAAATGGTCATATTGTCACCCTGGGTTATTTTGATCAGGCTGATTCCTCTTCATTAGAAAATCACTTTTTGGGATCTTGGGTTCCCTTGACGACTGGAACAAGAGTGGGGGACTCCAGTACGGGATATGGTTTTTCGGATGGTATGTTTTCCTTTACCACAGTTTTTCAAAGATCAAGTAGTCAAGTTATTGTATTCCCCTATCAGCCTGCTAGCTATGAAGTACAGGCTCCTTTTTTAATTACTTCAAATGCTCCCTCCCCGGGAACTCCGATCTGTATTCGATTTTATGATCATACTGAAGTCGGTGCAGCAGCCCGCTACAATACCGTGACGGGACCAAGTTGGATTTGGCCAAGCTTCCAGGGAGGAATTCCCGTTAATTATTATTTAAAGATAGCCTCAGGCACTACCCCGGCAGGTTCAGCGTGGAAATACGGTAGCTATTTTGAGGATCCTGACAATAACTTCACGACTTCCATCGAGCTCCAATCTTACCTAACTGTGAACATTGAAGGCAATGGTTCGGTCGAGAGCTTGGAACCAAGCTACAATTATGGATCACTGGTACCGATCACTGCAATTCCTGCTCAGCATATGGATTTCGTGGAATGGCAAGGTTCAGGCATAACTGACATCTCGCTTCAGCAAACAACAGTTGATATGACCGCGGACCGAAATATAACCGCTGTATTCGCCCCTCACCATTACAATGTAACCATCAACAAAACTGGAAACGGAACGGTCACCTCTAGTGGCACCCATGCTTATGGTTCAACTATAGCTTTATCTGCCGATCCTGCAGCAGGTTACAACTTCTCTCACTGGAGTGGTTACGGTCCTGACTCCAATGTCTCTGCCACCACCAGCTTAACGATACAACAAGATCATGCACTGGTTGCTGTCTTCACACCCATGGCTTATACAATTGAAACTTCGGTTACAGCTGGTGGTAGTGCAATCATTTCAGAGGAAAGCCCCTATTTGTTTGACTCCAACTACACTCTCATTGCTAGTCCTGATTTTGGTTATATCTTTTCACATTGGAGCAGTCCAAGCGATTCCCTTTCATTTTTAGGAAATCAAAATTCTGAAATCTCGACCTTTTTTGTTCAAGGTGATGCATCCTACCAAGCCAACTTTTCCTTAATTACCTACAACCTCTCTGTTGCCATGGGTACGGGAGGGATGGAAGTTTCACCTGCGTCAGGAGATTTATCCATACTGTCGAATATTGCTGTTTCTGCCACCCCCTTAGAGGGCTATGATTTTGCGGGTTGGGAGGATCCACAGGGAATCTTAGTAAACCCAAACCTAGCGAATACTGAAGCTAATATGAGTATTGCCATGGGGGATGCCTCAGTCACTGCGACATTCAGTAAAAAAACTTATCCAGTTACTGTAAATGAAGGTGATGGAGGTAATATATCTTTGAACCCGACAAATGGACCATGGGAGCATTTTGGGGTCTATGAACTCAATGCTACAGCTCAAAATGGATACAGTTTTTCGGAGTGGCAAGGAGACATAGGTTCAACAAACTCGCTACTCTTTGGCACCGGTGCAGCAACCAACAAAATTGGTGTTTCTGGTCCGATCACATTGAATGCAGTATTTGTCGCAAATTCATACACGGTTGCAACAAGTAAACTTGGCGGAGGTACTGTAACAGGTCTAAACACATATTCCATTCACAACTCGCCTTCGATTGAGGCGGCATCTGATGAGGGTTGGTATTTCAATCGATGGGAGGGTGACCTTCAATACTTGGTTGCTCCTGATTCGTCTTCCTCCTTAATCAATCTAACTGCTGCTCCTTTATCTCTGTCCTACACTGCTATCTTCTCTCGTGAAATTTATGATACCACAGTCAATATTGAAGGCAGTGGAAGCGTAAATGAAAAGGATGAAAGCTTTACCCTATCTACTGACTCAGCAACTGCGATCTCTCTAAATGCTTCCCCTTCAAATGGTTGGTATTTTGATCGTTGGTATGGACAGGAGCTGACAGACTCAAGCCTAGCATCGACAACTTTTCAACCCACTCAAAATGGTTCTATTGCTGCATCTTTTCTTAGGAAATCATACTCATTGAATGTCTCTTCATCCAATGGGGGAGATGCGAATGGCACAGGAACCTATCCATACGAATCTAATCTCAAAATTCAAGCGACCGCAACCCCTGGATTTATGTTCACAGGTTGGAGCGGAAATACGGATGGCATAGATATTTTTTCTTCATCTATTGATTTACAAATCTTGGATCAAAACCTTACCCTTCATGCATCATTCAGCCCGATTCCACTAACTGTGACCACCTCCGTTTCTGGCACAGGCAGTATACTAGGTGCAGGAACATATGATATGGGTGAAATCGCAATATTAGAGGCACAACCAGGTGGTATCGATGCCAGTGCACCGCGCGGCTATCAACTTGAAAAATGGATATGGCATGATGGTAAAGGAAATTACAGTAATAGCTCCAGTACCCCCCTACACCTCTACATGGATTCCAACTTCACCGTCACTGCTTTTTACTCCTCAATTCCACCTGATGTCGTCTCCATAGAACTTGTTTCATCTCCTCCAGAGGCAGGCATACTTTTTGACGACCCATCAAAGAGGTCATGGAACACCGCTACGGACCTGATTAGTCGGGAGTTACTTGCGACTGCAAACCCAGCTTATTCTTTTATTGGTTGGTCATCTGAGGAAAATATTTCCTTCGATCCTTCATGGAAAAGCACTTCCGCTGTTATAAACCCGGTTGGCAATGCAACTGTAACCGCCAATTTTTCTCCTAAGACGTATAAACTTGAAATCTCTTATGATTCAGCAAAAGGTTCGGTTACCGGTGGTGGATTTGATTTAGCTGGTGGAATTCCCTACCCAGTTTCTGCCCTGCCGGCAGAAAACATAATGTTTCAATCTTGGGAGATTGTTAAGGAAATAGATTACAATGTGACCCGAGATTCATCTTCAATCAACCCAAGTGAAACTGTTCTTTTTATCGACGCAAAAGAAAGACCTGCATTATCTCTCATAAGAGGATTCACTTACAATTTCACCTGTGATCTTCCAGGAGATGAGAAAATTTATTTTACTACATCCGGTAGTGCTTCGCTTTCAGAATCCTACACTACGGGGATTTCCGACAGACAGTCGACAGATGGCACATTATCCTTCACCGTTCCACATGATGCACCTGATTCTCTGTATTATTGCTCGACGAGCGAGACTTTTTCGAGCAATAAAATTTCGATATTATCGATCGATGATAACGAGATAGTCCCCTTCCCTGCAGAGCTCTCAATTGAACCCTTACTTGACCATGATTTGGTCCTTAAAGCCCATTTCGTTAGTGATAATATAGCAATTAATATAATGGATACCGAGGGAGGTACTGTGACAGGTATCTCCGACCTGCAAACCTTTGCTTATGAGGAGTTGGTTGAGATAACTGCAATTCCTAACCAACATTATGAATTTATCCGTTGGGAGTTTTCAGATTCTATCGTAGTAGACAAAATCAACCCCACGATAAGTTTTCAAGTTTTAGATACAATTAGCATTCGTCCAATCTTTGAACCTAAAACATACACTCTTACATTGTTATCTTCTCCTACGGATAGTGGGAATGCTTTTACGACTGACAACAAATATCATTTTCCTCATGGAACAAGTGTTGCGATACAAGCAATCCCGCATCCAGGAAGTAGCTTTGAAGGGTGGTCTGGGAATGTAGCCGACTCAGGCGAAAGTTTCACTTCTGTTCTTATTGAAAATGACACCACGATCATTGCTCAATACTCCGACACCTTAATTAACATAACAAAAGAATTAGTTGTACTTGATGCAGATGGAACTCCAATCACTGCACATGCAGGCACAATAACTGGTGGAAGCGATTTTGCCCTTGGAGCAACTGGGCGATTCTCTGTTTACCCCAGCGCGGGTTTCGAATTCCTTAGATGGGAAGATGACAACGGTAATATTTTATCCACTGCCCAA
>Ga0209534_10005301_pt1 | contig 11494 bp, 6 predicted proteins | sample COG_07_FD_184751 | JGI IMG/M metagenome (GOLD analysis project Ga0209534, IMG submission 184751) | Pelagic Microbial community sample from North Sea - COGITO 998_met_07 (SPAdes) (version 2) | ecosystem: Environmental > Aquatic > Marine > Neritic zone/Coastal water | place: Helgoland, sampling... | reverse complement strand
AAAATTGAATTTAACAAGTGTTTATCCTTGTTTTAGTTGGCCCACTAGGGCTCGAACCTAGACTCTTTGGTACCAAAAACCAACGTGTTGCCAGTTACACCATGGGCCAATCTCTCAATGAGGGTGCAAATTTATAATAAAGTTTTGTTTGGGCAAACATTTTTAAATTTATTTTTATCTCTATTGTATCCTTATTTTTGAAAGCCTATGTAGATCCCACATTTCTGAATCATTTTGGGTGGATTCATTTATTGAGTTTTCTCACAATTTGGACAGTTCCTCAAAGTTTAATTGCGGTCAAAAAAGGTAATATACAACGGCACAAACGCTCCATGAAACTGCTGTATTGGACTGGTCTACTACTCGCGGGATTGTTTACTTTGATGCCAGGACGGTATTTACATAGTTTACTATTTGGATAATTTGTTTGAACGATTAAAAACAAAATTTATTAAGGTTTACTTAAAAGTTTTTAACCCCTGCGTAATTATTGCTAAATTCGCTTCGAACTTCAATTTTACACCATGGCGGATTTTAATTTTAAAAAATGGAACCTCATCTTAGGATGGCTTGCGTTTTTAATAGCATTCATTACTTACAGCCTCACTGTTGAACCAACAGTAAGTTTCTGGGATGCAGGTGAATACATATTGACTTCTTCCAAGTTACAAGTTGGACACCCGCCTGGAGCACCCTTTTTTCAAATGATGGGAGCCTTCTTTTCAATTTTTGCTTCCGAACCAAGCCAAATAGGCTTGATGATTAATATGATGAGTGCCACCGCCAGTGCTTTCACCATTTTATTTATGTTTTGGTCGATTGTATTGCTTATCAAACAAGTAGTTAAAAATAACGACGAATTTTCGAAGGGTCAAAATACTGCTATTTTAGGTGCTGCTTTTGTGGGGAGTTTATCCTTTGCGTTTACCGATTCGTTTTGGTTCAATGCCGTTGAAACTGAAGTGTATGCCATGGCTACACTCATTTTAGCGGTCATGTTTTATTTAGGCTTACGCTGGCAAAACGAAATGTTTACGCCCAGAGGCAATAAATGGCTCATCCTCATTTCTTTTGTAGTTGGTTTATCATTTGGAGTGCATTTTATGGGACTCTTAACCATTCCTGCGATTAGTCTTATCTACTTTTTCAAAAACTATAAAACAGTAACTATTAAGAATTTTATTTTAGCAAACCTGGCAGGTATCGCTATTTTATTATTTGTTTTTAAACTCTTAGCACCTAATATTCTGAGATACTTTAGTGTTTTAGAAATCTTTTTTGTGAATTCCGTTGGATTGCCGTTTAATTCCGGGTCAAAAATTGCATTCTTAGTACTATTTCAATTTATTTTCTATAGTTTAAGAAAAACAAGTGTGAACTATGTTAGCTTAACTACTAAGCAGTCGTGGTTCTTTGCTTTATATATTGCATTATCGGGCACTTTTGTTGGACATTATGAAACTGCAATTAGCGCTCTAATTTGTTTAATTTTAATTATTATTACGAATAGTATTTATAATATATTTAATCTGAACAAATATTCGATTAAAATAAACACAGCCTTGCTCTGCATTACGTTCGTTATTATCGGATTTTCATCTTGGCTAATGCTTCCTATTCGAGCCAATGCCAACGTAACTGTTAATGAAAACAACCCCTCAAGTGCTCGAGAACTACTCGCCTATTATAACTTAGAACAGTATCCAAAAACACACTTGTTTTATGGCCCACAATTTACAGACCAATATGCTGGATTAGATGAAAACCAACCTTATATCGATGACAAACCAAAATATGAAAAAGATGAGGTTTCTGGAACCTATGTGGTTGTAAACGATTACAAAAATGGCTTACAAAACTATAACACTGAGCATGCCTCTTTTTTACCAAGAATGTGGAGTTCTGAACATGCGGAAAATTATATGATTTATGCTGGGTTTCTAGAGTTTTCAATAAAGCCAGAATATAAAATGCAAAACGACTTGCGTTCTTTAGTGGGTAGTTTCAAGGATTCTGTTGCCAAAGGAGATGTTGATTATGAAGACTATAACGACTTTCTAAAAAAATATGGACGTTATATTGATATCCAAAAACCTTCTCTTCTTCAAAACATCTACTACCTTTTTGATTATCAAATTGGGTATATGTATTGGCGTTATTTTATGTGGAATTTTACTGGACGTCAAGACGATGTTCAAGGTCGATTTGACCTACATGGCAATTGGATCAGTGGAATCAATGCTGTAGACTCATACGTCTTAGGCATCTCTCAAGAGAATCTTCCAAGTGATGTTTTAAATAACAAAGCTCGTAATACCTATTATTTTTTGCCCCTTTTATTAGGCTTAATCGGTTTGTTTTTTCTCTTTAACAGAGACAAAAAACTTTTTTGGACCATGCTTGTGTTTTTCTTATTTACAGGAATTGCTATACAAGTTTACACCAATGTTCGACCATTTGAACCTCGTGAACGCGATTATTCCTTAGTTGGCTCTTTTTATGTATTTGCGCTCTGGATTGGGTTTGGTGTCTTTGCGATTTATGAGAAATTAAATACTTATTCCAAAACAAAATTATTAGCACCACTTGTAAGCTTGGTCTGTTTGATTGCTGTTCCTGGTATTTTGATAAGTCAAAACTGGGACGATCACAACCGATCAGGACGAGAAACAGCCCACGCTATGGCTGTCCAATACCTAGAAGCTTGCGACCCGAATGCCATTATTTTTACCATTGGTGACAACGACACCTTTCCACTGTGGTATGCGCAAGAAATTGAAGGCATTCGTCGCGATGTACGCGTTGTTTGTACTAGTTTATTAAATGTCGATTGGTACATAGATCAAATGAAACGAAAGGCCTACGAAAGTGACCCGATCCCTTCAAGTTTGACTCACGATCAATACAAATGGGGCACACGTGATTACGTTATCAAAGAAGTAGTGACTAAAGACACCTTAGACCTTGATCAATTTTTAGGATTTATAACAAATGATGACCCACGAACCAAATACAAGCACATCCTTGAACAACAAGGCTATGACACCAGTGGACAACGCAGGCAAGATTTAAATGCTAATTATCTCCCAACAGAACACGTTAGAATCCCAGTTGATAAAAAATCCGTTTTAAGAAATGGAATTGTGAAAGCCAAAGACTCTACACTCATTGTACCATATATTGATATTAAAATCAAAGGATCTGCCATCTATAAAAACCGCTTATTAATGTTGGATATTATTGCCAACAACAATTGGGAACGTCCCATCTATTTTAGTGGTGGTGCTTTTGGAGACGAGGATTATATTTGGATGAAAGACTATTTGCAGCTCGATGGCTTGGTATACAAGTTAGTTCCTATAAAAACAGAAGTCGCTAAAGACAACCCTTTTGATATGGGCCGTATTGATGCTGATAAAATGTATGATATGGTGATGAATTGGGATTGGGGAAATAACGGAGACCCAACAATGTACCATGATATTGAAAGCCGTAAAAATAGCTTGACCTACCGCGGAAACTTAGCGCGACTTATTGAAACTTTAATACAGGAAGGCGACTTAGAAAAAGCAGAAGAAATTGCGGATTTAGCTATGGCAAAAATGCCTGTGGATCTCTTTGGATTTTATACGCTCTTAGAACCTTATATTGGTGCTTATTATGAATTAAAAGCTAACGAAAAAGCTCAGAATTTATATGCGGAAGTAAGTGAAAAATATCAGGAGAACTTGACTTATTACAGTACACTTTCTGAGTATAACCAATCTCAATATATTCAAACTATTTACAATGATATTGAACGGTACAGAAGTTTAGTAGATGTGACCGCTTTTTATGAAACGGAGACGTTTATCAAGGCTGAAATGGAAAAATTCAATAGCTATCTAAGACTGTTTACTGGTGAATTAGAAGATGAAGAGGAAATAGAAGACCCAGAAATAGAAAATAAGGTCTTGGAGGATCTTTAATTAATGATTGTGGAAATATAAAAAATTACACATACTCTTGGATCCTACCAATAATAGTATTGGCGTCTAGCTCTCCGCTTTGGCGCCATTTCATGTCACCTGATTTATAAATAATAAGTGTTGGTAAGCCTTTAATACGAAGTGCTTCTGCGAGGTCTTGGTTTTTTTCAACGTCAATTTTTATCACTCGAGCTTTATCTCCCATCGCAGCAGCAACATCTCTGAGTACGTCGTGCATCGCTTCAGATTCGTCACTCCACTCTGTGAAGAACTCAAATAGTACTGGAATTTCTACATCTATTAACTCTCCAAATTTTGACATATCATGGTGTTTTATGTATCAAACTTCAATGATAATGATACTTACTTATACCCACATCTAGTATAAATATAAGTATAATTTTGGCGTAAATATAACATTTTCTGAGGTTTAAGTGTTATTAATCCGTTTTTTTAGCGTTATAACGGAAATTTCAGGCCAAATACCAACCCGTCCAGGAAAGGCTAAAAAGCCAAATCCACGGTTCACATTGATGTACTGACCGGCTTTTTCGTAGATGCCTGCCCAGTATTTATAACGCCATTTAATGGGACTCCATTTAACAATTCCTGGGATCTCAATACCAAACTGCATTCCATGGGTATGACCACTCAAAGTCAGATGGTAATGGCTTGGGTCTTTTACAACTTCGTACTGCCAATGTGAAGGATCATGGCTCAAGAGAATTTTAAAATCATTGGGGGCCACTTTTGAAGATGCGAGAGTCAAATCTCCTTTTTGCTTAAATCCTTTCCCCCAATTTTCAACTCCAATAATTGCCAAACGATCGCCATTTTTTTCAATAAATCGACTTTCATTTCTCAACAAATCAAAGCCCATATCCTTTTGAATATCCAACAATTCCTGAAAGTTTTCTGCTTTTGCTTCATCAGAAGGCCAGCGTGTATAATCCCCATAATCGTGGTTTCCCAAAACAGAGAATACACCGTCTTTGGCTTTTAATTTGGAGAACGTCGATTTCCACGGATGCATTTCTTTGGACTTGCTGTTTACCATATCACCTGTAAACATAATCACATCGGAAGCTTGTCCATTTACAAGGTCCACCGCATATTCAATTTTTTCTTTATTGTCAAAACTCCCACTATGAATATCACTAATTTGAGTGACTTGATACCCCTCAAAAGCAGCAGGTAAATCATCAAATTCTAGTGTGTATTTTAAAACTTTAAAATTATATTTCCCTTTTGTAATACCATAAAGAATCGAAATAAATGGAATGGCTGCGATGCCTAGAGCCAATTGTCCAATGAATTTACGTCGAGAACTAAAGAGTGCCGAACTCTCATCTGATTTAGAAACAAAACAATTAACCCCCGCTTCAAATAAACGAAACACATCTTCACCAAACATAAAAACCAAAAGTATTAATTTAGGTACATAAACGAGTACAAATAACGCAAATGCCAAATAAAATCCAGAGTTGATTCCTGAGCTTCGGTCAAGCGTATATCCCTGATAGACCATGTTTCCAAAGACTGCAATAGAAATTGCTACATAGCCATATGTCACCCAAGGATTCCTCACCACACTTCTAAAACTTTGAAGGGCATAAAAATCAAGAGCAAGTACAAGAATTATAAAAATTATTAATCGTGTCATATGAGGTTGAATCAATTGCAAAAGTAAAACAAAAGCATAGGATATTAGAACTAATATTCTAATTTAACGATACTTTTAGATTTGTAATTTTTTAGTATATTTCTAGCTCATATTATGACTTTTAAATTTTACAGTTTTTTCATCCTTTTAAGTGTCTTTAATTGCACAAATCTCCCTGTAGATTTACAAAAAGAGCCTTTAAACCTCTTAACATTTGTAAATCCTTTTATTGGAACTGGTGGTCATGGGCACACATTTCCTGGTGCAACTCGCCCTTTTGGAATGATGCAATTGAGTCCAGATACACGTTTGGATGGTTGGGACGGATGCTCTGGCTATCATTACAGTGATTCTTATATTTATGGGTTTTCTCACACACATTTAAGCGGTACAGGTGTTTCTGATTATGGCGATATTTTATTAATGCCCTCTAATAAAGTTGTTTTTAATAATGGAAGTGATGACAAACAAGGCTACAAAGCACACTTTTCTCATGAAAACGAAATCGCTGAGCCCGGTTATTACAAAGTAACTTTAGACACTATTAATATCGATGTAGAACTCACGGTTTCTAAGCGAAGTGGTATGCACAAATACCAGTATGCATCTCCAGGAAATCAGTTTTTAATTTTAGACTTAGCGCATCGGGACCAGTTATTGGATTACAAAATCCAAAAAATAGACGCCTATTCTTTGAGTGGTTATCGACATTCAAAGGCATGGGCTGAAAATCAACAACTCTATTATTATATCCAGTTTTCACACCCTATTAAAAAAATTACTTACAAACTTTCAGATAATGCAATCGGCACAAAAAATTACAAATTTGAAAGTAAAAAAGCAGCCATTGAATTTGACAATCCATCTAATACCCCTGTGCATGTAAAAATTGGTATTAGTGCCGTAGATGAAACTGGTGCCAAACAAAACTTGAACGAAGAGATTAAAGGATTCGATTTTGAAAGACTGAAAAAAGAAGCGCAAAATGAATGGAACACCAAACTCAATAAAATCGCTGTAACCTCTAAAAATATCGATAACAAAACAAATTTTTACACAGCACTTTATCATACTATGATTGCGCCAAACTTGTATCAAGATGTAGATGGTCGCTACCGTGGGATGGATCAAGAAATTCATCAAACAAAAGCTTTTGATTATTACACCGTCTTTTCTTTATGGGACACCTACAGAGCTACACACCCCTTATTCACAATTATCGAAGTTCAAAAAACCAATGATTTCATCAATACCTTTTTAGCTAAATTTGACGAAGGTGGCATTTTACCTATTTGGGATTTATCTGCTAGTTATACAGGATGTATGATTGGGTACCATGCCGTTTCAGTAATTGCAGATGCGTTTATGAAAGGCATTAGAAAGTATGACGTTCACAAAGCATTAAAAGCAATGCAACACAGTGCCCAACAAGACAAGTTAGGGCTGGCAAACTACAAATCGCTTGGCTATATTTCTATGGAAAACGAAAGCGAATCTGTATCAAAAACCTTAGAATATGCGTATGATGATTGGGCATTGGCACAAATGGCACAAGAACTCGGAGTTTCAGAGGTTTATAAGACCTACATTCAACGGGCACAAAACTATAAAAATGTGTTTGACCCTCAGACACAGTTTATGCGCGGTCGGTTTAGAAACACTTGGTTTGCACCTTTTAATCCTCATGAAGTTAATTTTAATTATACCGAAGCCAATGCATGGCAATACAGCAATTATGTGCCACAAGACTTCTCAGGCTACATCAATTTGCTTGGCTCCAAAGCTCAATTTGAAGCCAACTTAGACACCCTGTTTTTAGCCCATGCAGAAACAACTGGTAGAGAACAAGCCGATATTACGGGTTTAATCGGACAGTATGCTCACGGAAATGAACCCAGTCATCACATGGCTTACCTGTACAACTTTGTCAACAAACCTTATAAAACTCAGGAGAAAGTTCATGAAATTTTAACCACACTTTATACAAATACTCCAGATGGAATATCGGGCAATGAAGACTGTGGACAAATGAGTGCTTGGTATGTGTTTAGCAGCTTGGGGTTCTATCCTGTGACCCCAGCCTCCAATACCTATATTATTGGAAAACCCCTGTTTGACACAGCAACCATTCATCTCGAAAATAAAAACACCTTTTCTATAAAATCCTACGACTTGAGTGCTACAAATCTATATATAAGCTCGGTTAAATTAAACGGAGACTTGCTAGAGCGTTCGTTTCTTTACCATTCAGAAATTATAAATGGGGGGGTGCTAGAATTTTTTATGACGGACAAACCTTCTCAATGGGCAACTGAAAAAGGGGCAGAACCCACCACATCCATCGATGATTTTTTGATTGTACCGGCTCCATTTATTTCGAGGGGAGACGTTGCTTTCAAAACAAAAACGACCATAAGTCTTGGAAATGTGGATTCAGAAGCCACTCTCTATTTCAAAATTGATGATTCAACTTATCAAACGTACAACGAACCTGTAGAGCTCACTGAGGCGGCGACCTTACATGTGTATGCCGAAAAAAACAACGTCAAAAGCAGTGTCATCAGTACTGAATTTTTTAAAATCGATCCCACTATTAACATAAAACTAGAAACTAATTTTGCCAATCAATACAATGCAGGAGGAAATGACGCCCTGATTGATGGCATCCTTGGAACTACTGATTTTAGAACAGGAACCTGGCAAGGATATTTTAATGAAGATTTAGTCGCAATTGTTGATTTAGGACGCCAAAAATCAATAAATTTGGTACGTATTAATTTTTTAAAAGATCAACGCTCCTGGATATTCTATCCTTCAAAGGTGGTCTGTTATGGTTCTAAAGACGGTATTGACTTTAAACGTATTGACACCTTCCAATTAGAATCTCCTTCACCAAGCGATGAAGTTGAAATTAAAACAATCGAATTTAAAACGCATACAAATCAATATCGATATATCAAACTCATTGCAAAAACATACGGCACTTTACCTAGTTGGCATTTAGGATTTCCACACGATGGTAAAAGCTGGCTTTTTGCAGATGAGATTTCAATTAACTAACCACTAACAACATGAGTACAAAAAACAACAATTCTGCCTTAACAACTTTAGTCACCGTCTTCTTTTTTTGGGGATTTATTGCCGCTTCTAACGGGGTTTTCATTCCCTTTTGTAAAACCTATTTCAGTATTGATCAATTTCAATCTCAATTGGTAGATTTTGCCTTTTATGGAGCTTATTATTTAGGAGCCTTGTTATTATTTGTACTATCAAGTTCTGTAAAAAAAGACATTCTTAATAATTGGGGATACAAAAATGGCATTGTATATGGGCTCTTAATTTCGGCACTTGGTGCCTTGTTAATGTACCCTTTTGTAAATGGAGCAGATCAAGGAGATACCTCTGTGTTTTATTTGGTGTTGTTAGCCTTATTTATTGTAGGTCTTGGATTTTCGCTTCAACAAACAGCGGCAAACCCGTTTGCAATTGCGTTGGGCGACCCAAAAACGGGGTCACAAAGACTGAATCTCGCAGGAGGTGTCAACTCATTTGGCACCACTATTGGACCCATCGTTATCGCGTTTATTATTTTTGGATCTACTCCGTTATCAGGTGATGAACTGAATCAAATGATCCTAAATAACGAGATAAAACTAACGACCATTCAATACCTTTATCTGGGTGTGGGTGCGTTGTTTTTAGCAGCAGCAGCCCTCTTTCATTTTTCTAAAAAATTACCTAACACAAAAACAAATGAAGTGTTTGAGCCTGCCAATAAAGCAAAAAACATGTTGATCGCATTAACGGTTGTAATCTTTGTTTGTTTTGGGTTGATTTTTAATACCTATACAGGTGGAGAAGCTCCAACGGAAGCTCTCGAAAACAAACGCCTCTATTTACTTTTAATCGCTTTGTTTGCAGTTGTTATAAGTATATTTTTCGCCAATACACGTGCTTCCAAATCTCCAGAAGGTTGGGGCGCCATGAAATACCCACAATTGGTTTTAGGGATGCTCGCTATCTTTACCTATGTAGGAGTCGAGGTGACCATTCAATCTAATTTGGGTGAACTCTTAAAATCTGTTGCTGATAAAATTAACAACCTAAACCCTTTAGGGTTAAAAGTAATGAATGATGCTGAAATTGCTCCCTTCATTTCTTTATATTGGGGCGGTATGATGATTGGCCGCTGGGTCGGTGCCATCACTGTTTTTAATCCAAGTAAAGGTCTTAAAAAATGGTTGCTTATTTTGGTGCCATATGTCGCGTTTGGTGTAATTTTACTGGTTAATTTTGGGAGCTACTCTACTTCAGAAATTTTATTATTTAGTGTGTGTGTTGCCATTCAAATTGGCGGGTTCTTTATCGCAAAAGACAACCCTATTGCTTCTTTAAAAATCTTTAGCACCTTAGGAGTTATTGGAGTCCTTATTGGCATTTTTGCTTCAGGTCAGTTGGCGTTGTATGCATTGCTTTCTGGAGGTTTATTTTGCTCTATCATGTGGCCATGTATTTTTACTTTGAGTATTTCTGGATTGGGAAAATACACCTCACAAGGATCTGCTTTTTTAATCATGATGATTTTAGGGGGGGCTATTATTCCACCATTACAAGGAAAATTAGCAGATATTTTTAGCATTCAATCTTCGTATTGGATTGCCGTAGTTTGTTTTGTATACCTCGTGTTTTATGCGTTCAAAACAAAAAGTGTCTTGAAAAATCAAGGAATTATACTTAGTAAATAAAATGAAGCGAAGAAAGTTTTTAAAAAACGCCTCCCTTTCAGGACTAGGTTTAGCTATTGGTAATAGCTTAACTGCTTGTACTGAAACCTCTACTTCTAAAGGGGTTGGTGATCCTTTGGAGGAAGCTTCACTCCCACTTGTTATTGCTACCTGGGATATGAAAAATGCCACTGCAAAAGCCTGGGACGTTTTACAAAATGGAGGCTCTGCGCTAGACGCTGTAGAACAAGGCTGTCGCGTAGAAGAAGCTAATGAAAAAGGTCAATCTGTAGGCAAAGGTGGGTTGCCCGACCGAGATGGAAATGTAACTCTCGATGCTTGTATTATGAATCAAAATGGCGATTGTGGATCGGTTGTTTTTTTACGCAATATTACCCATGCCGTTTCTGTTGCTCGAAAAGTAATGGAAGACACGCCACACGTGATGCTCGCCGGAAGTGGTGCTGAAAAATTTGCGATTCAAAAGGGATTCAAAAAAGAAAACTTACTGACTGAAGCTTCTAAAAAAAGCTGGGAAGCTTGGAAAATTAAAAGTGAGTACAGTCCCATTATCAATATAGAAAACCACGATACTATTGGAATGTTGGCGATCGACAAAGCTGGAAACCTTTCAGGCGCTTGTACCACGAGTGGATTGGCGTATAAATTAAATGGTCGGGTTGGCGATTCTCCAATCATTGGTTCAGGATTGTTTGTGGACAATGAAATTGGAGCCGCCGTTGCCACAGGTCTTGGTGAAGAGGTTGTAAAAACCGTTGGTAGTTTTTTGATCGTGGAATTGATGCGACAAGGAAAAACACCTCAAGAAGCTTGTGAAATTGCAATCCAACGAATCGTCAATAAACCCAATAGCAATTACAAGAATTTTCAAGTGGGGTATATTGCCATCAATAAAAAAGGACTAACGGGTTCGTTTTCAATTCACCAATGGTTTAGTATGACTAAATTTCAAAAGGGAGTAAACGAAACAATACAATCAAATTATTTTAACAAAGACGCTTAAAAATCTCTAATGGCTCAACAAAAACGCTTATTTCTTCTCGATGCTTATGCTCTCATTTTTAGAGGCTATTATGCGTTTATCAAAAACCCACGGATTAATTCTAAAGGATTGGATA
>Ga0209534_10005297_pt1 | contig 11499 bp, 10 predicted proteins | sample COG_07_FD_184751 | JGI IMG/M metagenome (GOLD analysis project Ga0209534, IMG submission 184751) | Pelagic Microbial community sample from North Sea - COGITO 998_met_07 (SPAdes) (version 2) | ecosystem: Environmental > Aquatic > Marine > Neritic zone/Coastal water | place: Helgoland, sampling... | reverse complement strand
GTCGTCTTTTTTAGCTTTTGGTTCGTCGTCTTTTAAACTATCCATTTGGCCTTTACTAGTTTCATTATCGTCATCGTCTGAGTTGTCGTCAGTTGATTTCTCAGCTGGTTCTTGCTTTTTAGCGTAATCCTTAAGAGATTTTTCGTCAGCTGCGATTCTATCTGATAAAGTGTCAATTTCTAATTTAAGTTGTTTTGCTTCTTCACCCGAAGTCGCTTTCATTACTATCTTAGCTGCAGCTAATTTAGATTTAGTTTTTCCGATAGAAACTACTTTACCTAAGCCTTCATCTCCGCCTGACAATTCAGTCATTCTCTCTGAAATAGCAGATAATTGATCATCTAACGCTTTGTTTTTAGCTTGATTAGCTTGCTTCAAAGTTTCCATTCTCTTTTTATCTTTCTCGTCAGCGTCTCCGACTTGTTTCTTCTTAGCGAAATCGACATCGTTAATGGCCTTTTGTACTAGAGCCTTTTGATATGCTTTAAGATTTTTCTTAATCTTCATGAATTTAATAGGACTCTTAATAAAATCTAATATACCTTCATTAAGTTCTGAAACATTTGTTAAGTCAAATAACTCTTCATATAATTCGTCTATTTCTAAATCGATAGAAGCAGATTCTCCGATTCTATCTGATAATTCTGCCAATGTATCTAGTATAGTATCTACATCTCTGATTACTTCTGTTCTAATAGCATCAGATGCATTAGTAGCATCTACTGTTACTTGATCAACTGATACACTATCGATAGATTCTTTAGATTCATTTACGAATTCTTCGTAAAGTTTTAATTTAGATTTTAATTTCATAATATTTGTTTGTTTAATTTATCTATTGTGATGTTATTATATTATATATCCCCTTTAAATTTAAAACTTTTTAAACAAAAAAAGGTCACCCGAAGGTGACCTTTCATATTAACTATTCTAGTTTAAGATTATAGTTGTAAACCTGAAACTGTGAATTTTTGGTATTGAGTACCTGGGTGGAAACCAGCTTCAACTAGAGCGTATCTAGATTTAACCGCTACTTTAGGAGCCATAGTTCCTTCAGCGATCATTTGAACTGATTCAGCCATTAAGTAAGGCATGAATACTAATCCAGCACCGTTACCATCACCTTTTCTACCAACTAATACTTGTTGTGTAGCACCTTCCCACTCTAAGTTAGGATCAGTGTAGATGTTGATACCCGCAACAGAACCTAATGGGTAGATAGCACCTGCAACTTGGTTGAAAGTGTTAGCCATTGGGTTTGGTACGAAACCAGCAACTGATTGCAATGCAGAAGCAACTTTTGCTCCAACAACTGCGAAGTTACCAGCACCTCTTCTACCTCTGTTTGCGATTAAGTTCGCAGCAGCAAGAATGTTAGTTAAGACTCTTCTGTTAACATCGCCGTAAGTGTTACCACCTTCACCGTATGTTAATGCAACTGTAGAAATACCTTCTTCAGCGATAGCTCTCATCTTAGCTAAGATGTGGTTGTTGATTGACTGAGTCAATTCGTTAGTTAATACAGCCTCAACTTGAGCTACTGCGTCAACACCGAATTGCTTAAGATCTTGTACTTGCTCTCTAGTAACTGCAGCAGCAACTTGGAAAGTTTCAGCAGCAACACTTTTAGAGAATAAAGAAAGACCCATTACTTTATCAGCAGTTCTTTCACCAACTTCTCTTGACATTGGCTTACCATTAGCGTCAGCACCAGAGAATCCTGGGATATGATCTTCTAATGCAGCAACCAATACAGCGTCAGCATATCTGTCAGCGATTGTGGCACCGGCAGCAACCTCAGCAACGATTTTGATGATGTTTAAACCGTCAATTCTTGAAGTACCTACTACTACATCAGCTACAGCGTCAACAGTAGCAGCAGCTTCTTTTGTTTTGATGTAAGTTGGAGCAGTTGCACCTAATGCAACAGTACCACCTTCGTAAGTAAAGTCTAAGTAAGACAATAAGCCCATAGGACCTGCCATAGGTACAACTGGTACCAAGTCAAGACCGATAGTTTGAGCAGCAACTTGCATTGCCAAAGGCAATAATGTTGGTGCTTTGTCACCTGAACCAGTAGCTGCACCTGCTGCACCGTTAGCCGGAGCACCTGCAGGGAAAGATACTGCACCCATACCTGTTAAGTTCATTGGGCCAGGGTTGTTAGATAAAGACATGATGTTCGCGTCTTCATAAAGTTTGTGGTTGTGACAGTAAGTCGACATCCACGCTAATTTGCTAGATTCGTTGATACCTGTAGCTTCCGAGATAATCGGTGCCCATGTATTCTTGATCTCAGCTTCGTTTAATAAATTTGCCATTTTTAATGATCGTTTTTTTTTGTTTATTAATTGTGTTTAGTTAAAAACTCGACATTTAATGGGTTTTCTGCTTCTGTCACCCTTATCGTCGATTGTTATTTATATATCAGTGTTCTTTTTGATTATTTGTTAAATCTCTTTTTGAATGCATCTGCCATATCTGATACGTCATATCCTAATGTAGATTTAGCTTCTTCTTTAGATTCTGTAACCATTGCTACTTTTTCCATTACAACTGAAGTATCTCTTAGGTCTCTAGTTTGCCAGAAATTAGCAACTTGATATTCTGTATTCAATGTATGATATTTAGATTGAGCAATAATTTGAGTCTGCTTAGCTTCTGATAAGTTTGCCCATGCTTCAGTATATTCTGCTGGCATTGCACTAATAAAGAATGGTTGTTCACCTGCACTCTCTACAATTAGTTGTGCGCTATTCATTAATGATACTATTTCAGATTCTGTCATGAAACCTCTTTTAGAAACAGTGTTTCTAACTTCAGTTTTAGCAGCTTCGTTTAATGTGTTGTATTTTTCTCTAGTTGCAGAAGAAACAACTCTAAAGAAAGATGGAGATTCATTTTCTTTTCTTGTTGCACTTTCAACTAAAGCGTCTAATTTAGAAGAGATTTCTGATTTATAAGCTTCTAATGGATCATGTGCTCCATCTTCGCCTTCTGCTTCTTCGTCTGATTCACCAGCTTCAGCCGCATCAACCTCATCTTCTACTTCTGAATCTGAAGTTACTGCATCAGATTCTAAATCTTCTGCTTCTTCGCCAGCTTCTTCACCTTCGACATCGCCTTCTTCTGAATTATCTCCAGCTTCAACTTCTTCGCCTTCGATTTCTTCAACTTCTTTACCAGCTTCATCGCTATCTGCAGCAACTGCGCCTTCTTCTGAATTATCTCCAATGTTTTCGATTTCTTCAGTTTCTTCAGCTTCGTCAGCTTCTTTAGCAGGATCTTCAGCTTCTTCAACTTCTTCAGTTTCTTCAACTTCTTCAGTTTCTTCAACTTCTTCAGTTTCTTCAACTTCTTCACCTTCTTCTTCAACTACTACTTCTGCAGCTTCTTCGCCTTCTACTTTATCAGCAGTTTCGACGTCTTCTTCTTTTTCTTCTTCAGCTTCAACGTTAACTTCAACTTCAACTTCTTCAGATTCAACTGTTTCGTTTAAAGATTCTGCAATGTATTCAGCATATTCAGAAACTGATTGTAAGTTTTCTTTTAGGTATTCAACATACTCTAATAAAGTTGTATGTGATGTAGCTCCTTCATTATGTGCTTCAGCTAAATAGTTAGCGAAATCTTTAACTTTAGAAACTGCTTCAGCAACATGTTCTGTATAAGAGATACCTTGATCTAATTTCTCAGCCAAAGACTCAGAATAAGAGATACCTTGATCTGCTTTTTCAGCAACGTGCTCTGTGTATTGAATAGATTCATCTAATTTACCAGCAACATACTCAACGTAGTTAGTTAATTTATTAACATTTTCTACAATATGATCATTGTGCTCTTTTAGATTTTCTAATGAGTTGTCTTCAGAAACTTCAGCATCTTTAGCTTCAATAGACTCCTTTAATGTCTTGATTTCATTCGCTAAATACTCAGAGTACTTATTGAAATCCTCAGATTTTACAAATTCTGCCATGTTTTTATTTTCTTTTATTTCTATGTTTGTATTTTGATTTTCAATGTTTTCTTCATCAGAGTTTGTTTTATTAATCTCGTAAATAGACAATAAACCATCATTGTCGTAACCATAAGATTCGTTAACTCTTTTTAGTTCAGCGTTTTCAAAACCTGGATCAGCGACTAGATCATACGTAAATAATTGTTTGATCTTCACTTGTCCATTAGATTCTACGGCACCCGCTGCTCTAGATGAAATTTGTAAAGGAACACCAGCATCTACTAAAGCCTTAGCTTGACGACCAGCATCAGTATCTAATAATTTGATACGTCCTCTTACTTCTTTACTCTCTTTGTCGTAAGTTAGTTCTTCAATGATATGCGATACATTCTTTAAAGAAATGTCGAACTGCGCAGGGTGATCTAATTCACCCAATAATTTGCTAGCTCCAATTTTTGCCTGTAATGCTTCAATTTGAGGAACATATTCAGATTCGGTATAGATACGATTGTTTCTATTTTTTTGATCAATTTGACCAAAAACACCTTCTAGAATATAATCTTTATTCTCTGATGTAGTAACATTCAGAGCGGATGAAGACATCTCGACGATTAATAAATCGTTAATATTATTCATAATATTTTATTTTTCTATTTTTAATATATATCATACTTTATTATTGAAATATCTTATTACATTCCAGCCAGAGGATCATCGCCGCCTTCTGCGCCTTCTTCTTCCTCTTTTTCAGCCTCTTTTTCAGCCTCTAAATCTTCGGCTTGCTTGTCGTTATAGATCTTTACTAATTGATCTATCTCACCTTCTCCAAAGGCAGCTTCTCCGTAATTATCATAGAAATATTGCTTAAACTCTTCATCAGTTATAGATGCTGTAATGGCACCTAAAATTTCAGCAGCTTTAATAGTTGAACCTGAATCCAAAGTAATCTCGTCGATAATTACTTTAGAATCTTCACCAGCTCTTAGTGCTTCTTCAGAGATAAAGTCTTCAAATGTTTTAATAATTTTCATAATTTATATATCTTTTTTATCTTTATTTTTACATTGCGAATGGATCTTCAGCCTCTGGCTCTTCAGCAGTCTTCTTCTTTAACTTAGATTTAAATGCTTCATTAGCTCTAATCTCATCGTCACTTAATTTAAGATATTTCTTAACTAAGTATTCTTGATCGAAGTAGTATTCTTCTTCCATAGTCTCTTGATTAGTTGTCATTAGGCTATCTCTCATTGTACCTATAAAGTCAAGTCTCTTCTCCATTAATTCCATATCTTTCAATTCTGAGAAGACATTTTCTTCATTGAATCTAAGTGCAATTTGAGTTTTAAATTGAGGATCATTTGTAAAATCAGGATATTTAAGACACATTTGAATATAAAGTGGCTTAGATAAAATTTCCATAAAGATAGATCTTAGACGTTTGATAAATTTACCAAACTTGATCTCGTCTCTAATCATACCATCGGCTGCAAGGTTAAAATCACCTCCACCATCTTCATATAAGAATCTTGAGTAAGGAATTTTCGAAACGTGCTTTAATTTATCAGAGAAGTATTTAAGTGCTTCTGTATCTGATAGATCTGGCCCTTCGCTGTTAAGTGTTTCAATTTCTGGTGAATCACCATCTTTAGAAGGTAACCAATACTCTTTACTAAACTGTAGCATTGGTTTACCATCTGTAGCCAAAGTACCTGATTCCCAATCAAAATCAACTGACTCTTTATATGAGTTCATTAACTGTGAAAGTGATTGTTTTGCTCTGGTCTTAGATTTACCACCAACTGGGATAACAAACTTCATTCTAAATGAAGCATTGGTCACAGCCCAAATAACTCTAGTGTGTTCCATAATTCTTAACAAGTTAAATGCTCTTGTTAATCTCTCAATATATGAAACTCTTGACGCTGTAGTAATTGAAGAATACGAAATATAGATAATCTGTGAATCGTAAAGTTTTCTTTCTTTAACTGGATCATCTTTGTATTGTACCCAAACCTTTTTACCATCATCGTGATTATAACCAGGAATAAGTGTGATTGGATCTAATTCTTTAAAACCAATAATTTCTTTTTGGTCGGGGGAATAAATTATTTCAAATGCAAGGTAACCATCTATTAGGAATTTTCTAAAGAAATACCATGCGGATTGATCAGAATTAAAACCAAAATAGTGATAGATTTGTCTAAAGTACTTGTTAAGATCTTTGTCTACTTGTTCTGAAATATCAATACCTAAAATTTCAGGATAACAGAAAAAGTTTTTCTCATCATATACAATGGTCTCATCACACAGAATATCTAAAATATCTTCCACTTCATCATTAAGTGAAAATCTTCTAAGTTCTTCTCTTTTACCTTCATATGATTGATCAAAAAATGGAATATTAGATCTTAAATTAGTGTCTGTCATTGACATTGCTGCAAATGCACCATAAATGTCATCTGAGTCTACACCAAACGGGTTCATTTGACCATAACCTATTTCGGCTTCCATTGGTCCAATTGCTTGTGATTGTCTTAGGACTAAATCATCATAGCGCATACCAAACGAAGACAATGACTTTAGAGCATTTGAAATGCTAAAAGGTCTTGATCCATTGCTCAATGGTCCATTTCTGTCGTTAAATCCTGCCATACTATTATATTATTATGTTCTGTTTATATATCTTTTCTTTTTGAGCGCGCTTTTAGGTGCTCTCTAAATTGTCTTTTAACTTCATTAATCCCAATACCATTTAGGTCTTGAAAATCGCAAAGTGCTATTTTAGCCCAACTTTCATAAGAAACTACTTTTTGATTCTTTTTTAGTTGAGGTATGTATTGTCTAATAGCAAAATCAAATCCAAATTGTTTTAAAAACTTAACAGCGTCTTTGTATATTAGATTAATTTCACCCTGTGTTAATGCATTGTTTTCTTTAGATCTTCCTGTTTTAGATTTGATTTGACCGGCCATTCTGTCATAGATCATATCTAATAGATCTTCTTTCATCTGTACTGGTAATAAGTTAAGATTAATTCCAACGTCCGTACCACTCTCATGTGGATCCATAGCTAACACAACCGGATTCATATCCCACCATTCTAATGTTTTAATATGCTTAGGCTTTTCATATCTAAATACATGAATCATTCCGACCTTAAACGGTTTACTGTGTTTTGCTACAGCATTATCTCTAATAGATTTAGAAGCTTCAGCAAACCATTTTTCTGCACTTCTTCGTGCTTTAGTTTTACCGCCAGCTTCCTTAGATAAATCCTTAATTTCTTTTTTTATTTTACCCATTATTTAAGAGACTTTTCTGTTAGAACTATGAACCTCCAACCTCTATTTTCAGCCCATGCCTTTGCATATTTATATTTATCTCTATTTTTTATATACTGCTCTGCTAAAAACTTATAGGATTTAAGTGCCTTTTGACTATTCTTTTTAGGTGGAGCTGGCTTTGTAATTTGTGCCTCTGGTTTAATTTCTATTAAAAACTCTTCGTCTCCATCAATACCTCTAGTTTTCATATAGAAATCTGGATAATATTTGTGTTCTCTTTTATCGAATGACCATATATAATTAATCTCAACTGGTTCACTGGACCATTTAATTACACTATCTCTAGTATCGCACATGATCATGAACTTGCGTTCCCATGAAGATCTATAAATAATTGGAATTGGCCCAATGTATTTTTCTGGATTTGTTGGTGTAAAATACCCTTGTACAAATCCAGAATTTCCGGTTGGTTTGAGATTCTTTATTGACATTTAAATATTAAACATTCCACCATTATCATCGCTTCCACCATTAGTAGTAATTCTGTCGATTGATAAAGTTCCTTTATATTTTTGCGGGTGAATTTTATTCCAACCTTTAGCATATCCACGTTTTGCAATTTCTGTAAAATACGCAAACGCATTTGGATATTTTGGATTAAAGTTTCTCCAATATTTAAGTAGATCTAATAACGCGAATTGAAGACAATCACTTCTGTCGTCACTGTTAACATAATTTAATCTATTAATAGTTCTTTCGGCTAAAAGCACCAACATTTTTTCTGCAGTTGGCGTTAATTTATCTAGTTCTTTAGATTTTACTAATTCGTTATAAAGGTCTTTATTATTTAAATAATTCTTTTTTCTGGGCATAATCTTTATATATGTTTAGTATTATACTAAAAAAAGCCCAATTGTTTCCAAATGGGCTTTTTAAATAATAATATACATGTTTAAATCGAATCTTCTGCTGCGATTTTAAGTTTATTTTTCTCTATTCTCATTGGCTCTTCGTTTACGAAAACCGTTAAGATATCTGATTTACCTTTTCCTGTAAATTCTAAAGCATCTACTTTAACTTTAGATCCTAGTGGTAAATCTTCTGATTCTATTGTTGTTTCTGCGCTAACATAGCCATCATCTCTCGTTAAAAGATCTTCATTTTGTAAATCAGCTAATTCTTCAGAGATTCTAGTTATTTCACTATTTAATAAATTGTCAGCTGCTTTAATATCTGGTAAATTTCTATTTGCTTCTGATAATCTACCTTTCTGATCTTTTAAGAATGCAATCATTTCATGCATTAATTGTGTCTTCGCTAATTTAGCAGCTCTTCTTTCTTTGTAAGATTCTAAAATATCTTCAACCATTGGTGTAATATCTGCACCTGTATTTTCAGCAACATATTCTATCGCTGCATCTGCTAAAAGTTTTGTGAATTTTTCAATTTTAGTAGCTTCATTAATTCTGTATACGAACATATTGTTATCAGCTCTCATTGCTAAAACTCTAACATCACCGTCTCTAGATTCTGAAATAAATTCTAATACATTATAATGATTATAATTTTTAGATGCAAATTCAAATAAATTGATCAATGCTTTATCATTATACTTAATATATGCTGCGGCTAATAAAGATTCTGCAAGAGGAAGAGATGGTGAATATGCTAATTCTACATTACCTGCATAAAACTTATTCTCAGATACATTATAAGATAATTTAACTACAATTGATTCTGTAAGTAAATTAAGTTTTGATGATTCTAAAACTGCTAATTCATTTTCAACTTCAGTTACTGCTAATTTCTTACCAGATGTTTTGTATGATTTAATGTTTTCATTTAAGAAATTAATCTTTTTATCTAATTCTACTAGCGCATTAAAGTTATCTAATGCTGATTCATTAACTTTAGAAATAGTCTTCTTATTGTTATAGTCATAGTAAAAAGAAATACCCTCATTAGTGATGTTAAACAATTCATTTGCTTTAACTAAAAATGAAAACTCTTCTGAAACATTAGTGACTTTTTCGATATGACTTCCCGTCATTCTGAAATTTTGTCCACCGGCATGAAATACAAAACCATTTTTAGATTCTATAACTGGTGAAATAATTCCTTTGTTTAAATTTGCCATTTGTGTTATTTAATTTTTTATATATATCTTTATTTTATTCATCGAATGGTAGATCAGTTGCCTCAACATCATTTATGTCACCCATCATAGGCTTATCTTTGTCTAAAACATTAGTGCCATAATCTGATGTATTTGTAAATTTAAAAATTCTATTAGAATTCTTTCTTCTCTTAGAAGTTCTTAATAATTGTGTATTAATGCTTATTAATTGGCCTAAACTATTCATGTCAAAATCACAATCCGTACCCGTTAATACCCAAGAAGTTAAGTCTTCGTTCCATGTCCATATCGTACAGTCAGATGTGTCATAATATATTACTGGATTTGGTAAGTCACCCTCATAGAATTGATTAGGATCAAGTGCTAATGTATTAGGATCTCCGTAATTACCAGTAACGCCATTTTCATAAGTAGATCTTGTAAACTTAGTGTAAATGTCATCTTCAAAATCAAATGAAGGTATATTAGTATTAATCTCTAAACTAAATGTAATTTTATGATTTTCTTTATCATCAAATCCATATTCAATTGGACGCTCTTGTGTGTAATCATCTGGCATCATATATTCAGATGAAATTCTATACATACCATCTTCTAAGTGACCTGCATCAACGTGAAAGAAATTAGCCTTATACATGTTTTTAATAATTGATTCAGTAACCTTAAACATGTCTAATTGACTAGATAATAATATTTCTACATCGACACTAATTACACATGGAATCATTTCAAATTCAGCAACAAAACCTTCCATTAAGCCGCTTTGATTCATCATTGTATAATTACCTAAATTTCTCTTATTAACAAGTTTACCAGGATCTATAGAGAATGAAGATAAGTTTACTATACCTCTCGGTACTTTATCGTAATTACCATCTGCGAATTCTCCATTTGGATCACATGATTCTCCGTTTACATTTGAAAATAAAAAATTATCTTTAATAAAGTTTTCATCACCAGAGACTGCATAAAAAAATGGCACATCTACAACAGCTCGTTCTTCATTAGAGATTTGTCTCCAAAAACTAAGCTTACTGTTTAGATCAGCTAAAAGACCGATAATGATATGTCTAATAACACTATCATCTTTGTTGTATTTTAAATTATATGTTGCCATTTATTTTTTATCTTTTATCCACAAGTTGCAGTAGATTGAATAATTTGGTTATAATTAGTTGTTGAAGTTGGTTCACCTGATGCTACCCAGTAAACTGTGACTATATTATTAGCTTCGGCTAATTTTGCGTTCCACGGTTGATCTGATTCAATTGTACTGGAATCTAATTTATAAGTTTGTCCATTTTGAATAGGCGAAGTTGAGAAAATTCCAACTGTGTTTGCTGGTTGTCCGTTCGCTTCAGATCCACAAGTGTATGCAAGTGCACTATACAATTCATACACGAACTCAGTTGGTGTTGGTGTTGGTTCAGGTGTTGCAGTTGGTGGAACTGGTGTTGGTGTTGGAGCAAATCCAGATGTAGGTGTTGGTGTTGGTTCAGGCGTTGCAGTTGGTGGAACTGGCGTTGCAGTTGGCGGAACTGGCGTTGCAGTCGGAACTGGCGTTGCAGTTGGCGGAACTGGCGTTGCAGTCGGTAAAGGATCCGCATTAAAATTAGTCCAAATTTCATTTGTTTGACACCATGCCAACGCATCGTTTTCACCTCCATTATTTCCTGGAGTTTTGTCAAAAACTACTGGGTTATTTACAGTAATAGAATGTTTCTCTACCCACGATACAAAATCTGTTGCGCTATCAAGTTCTTCAAATGCAAAATATGCAGTAGGTCCTCCAGTTGGATCACCTATCGCAGGACTAGTATTAGTACCAAACGGTGTTTCTTCAGTTGTAATAAAACATGCTATAATTTTCCCGGGAACTTCTTCTGGTCCCATAAAGAATCTAATTCCATTATCTAATGCTGCTTGAAAACCAATTGCTGGTTCTCCAATTAAAATTCTACCGGTATTTTCGGTTCCTTCTAGTCTCGTATTGTTAGCGCTAAACGCAAAAGGTCTTGATGCCATTGTAAATATTATTTTTTATTTATATATCTTAATCTATTTATATCTCTTAATTCAAAATCATCTATTGTAATTGGCTTATGTACCCATTTCCAGTA
>Ga0209534_10005295_pt1 | contig 11501 bp, 5 predicted proteins | sample COG_07_FD_184751 | JGI IMG/M metagenome (GOLD analysis project Ga0209534, IMG submission 184751) | Pelagic Microbial community sample from North Sea - COGITO 998_met_07 (SPAdes) (version 2) | ecosystem: Environmental > Aquatic > Marine > Neritic zone/Coastal water | place: Helgoland, sampling... | reverse complement strand
GCATGTTCTTACTCAAAATTCAATGGGAACCAAGTACTACTCTTTTTAAACTAGGGAGCTTTGGTGTTCATTATTACAGCCTAATGTTTGTCCTTGCCTTCCTACTTGGTTTATCTATTTTGAAGAAAATATATGAAAAAGAAAAGGTCCCTACTGACACTCTAGAAAGTCTATTGTTTTACGTTGTAATTTCTACCCTTCTTGGTGCACGGCTTGGTCATGTATTCTTTTATGATTGGGCCTATTATCAAAACCATTTACTGGAAATACTATTGCCCATTGCAAGCAATACCGATGGAGGATATTCCTTTGTTGGCTTTAGAGGATTGGCAAGTCACGGCGCTGCCATTGGAATTTTATTAGGCGTTATTTTATATCAACGTAACGATCCCTACAAACCCTTGCTTTGGATTTTGGATCGCATGATTATTCCCTTAACCCTTGGGGCAGGATTTGTTCGTATTGGTAATTTCTTTAACTCAGAAATTGTGGGGAATTATACCGGAAATAATTTCGGTGTAGTCTTTGTCAATCGTGGAGAGCTGCTACCTCGTCATCCGGCACAATTATACGAGGCCATTGCCTACATACTTCTGTTTTTCTTTTTACGCTACCTCTACCAAAAAGGGGTTAAACGCCAAGATGGATTTATTTTAGGCGTCTTTATGGCTGTTTTATTTAGTGTGCGTTTCTTGGTAGAATTTGTGAAAGAAAGTCAAGGTGGTTTCGAAACAGCCTTGCCTGCCCTCTCCACCGGTCAATGGTTAAGTATTCCACTCGTCATCGCAGGATTGATCGTAATGTATGCAAAGAAACAACCCAAAGAAGTCTAATATGGAGCCAACACTAGAGCAATGGCAGTAGCCCATTGGACGCTATCTAGCTAAAGAAATGTTTTCTGCGGAAGAAATTCAAACTGCTATTGGGGTGCTCAAAGCATTTCCAACAAAACTCTCCACCATACTCTCGCATTGCAATGAGGAAGATCTTAATAGTCCTTACCGTCCAGGTGGTTGGAAAATAAGTCAGTTGGTCCATCATATAGCCGACTCACATATGCAATCCTACATACGCTGTAAATTTGCTTATTTAGAGGATCGACCAACCATCATGAACTATCAAGAGCAAGATTGGGCAGAAAAAAGCCCAGAGGCCTTATCTAACAATATAGTGGGGAGTTTAAAAATAATCGAAGGCGTGCACCAACGCTGGACTGACTTTTTTTCCTTACTCCAACCCGAAGAATTTAATAAAGCTTATGTTCATCCAGAAAGAACAGCGCATTTCCCCTTGGCAGAAGTTGTTTGTTTCTATGCTTGGCATGCACAGCATCAACTTGCGCACATTGTGAACTATAAGCAACACAAAGTATAACTGATAAGGTAACTTTGTTCCTCATTTCGCTAAATTAATATAATAAATAATTTTAACTTTTTTTTTATGGAAATACCCCCTATCGGTCGTTTGTTTTTCTTGTATCGATCGAAATAAGTAAGTAAAAAAAAGAATTTGAATGAAATTAGATAACTAATCAATTCAAATTTCAACATGAAAACAAAACTTTCCATTTTATTAATTACACTAGGGTTTTTCTCCCTAAGTGCTCAAATTAGGGGGACTGTTCAAGACAGTGAGGGAAACCCGCTACCCGGAGCAAGTATTGTGATCAAAGGAACAACAACGGGAGCTACAACTGACTTTGACGGGAATTTCTCGATCAATGCATCTGAAGGAGAAACATTGATTTACTCCTACGTAGGCTTTGAAACACTTGAAAAATCATATGATGGCTCATCGCCACAAATTGTTCTACAATCGGGTGTAGCTTTAGATGAAGTTCTATTAACCGGTAACCGCTCAAAGCCAAGAACTGCAATTGACTCAGCTGTCCCTATAGACAACATTAAAACATCAGAGATTTTAAACACAGGTGAGGCGTCTATTGAACGAGCACTTACCTTTGCAATCCCATCTTTTAATGCACAAGACCAAGCTATTTCAGATGCAACTGCAGGTTTTAGTCCAGCAGATTTAAGAGGTCTAGGCCCGTCGCGAACAATGGTTTTAATCAACGGGGAAAGAGTAAACCAACAAGCACAAGCCTATTTAAACAGAACACCTGGAAAAGGTGAAGTTGGGGTAAATCTAAAGTCTATTCCTATTGCAGCTGTTGAACGTATTGAAGTACTTCGTGATGGTGCATCTTCTCAGTATGGATCCGATGCTATGGCTGGTGTAATCAACTTTATTTTGAAAAAAGATTCAGCATTCTCTACTTTAAATGTTGGAACTGGTGTAACCTCAGAAGGAGATGGTTTTCAGTTTAATCTTGATTACAAAACTACCCTTCCTTTCGGGAATGGAGGTAGAATAAACCTTACCCTAGGCTATACAGACCAAAAATTAACCAATCGGGCTGGATCTCCAGGAGTGAATTCTGGTGATATCGATTCTGGATCTCGTCAAAATGAAATTGATTTTGCTAAAAACAATCCGACTTTAGGTATGATTGTTGGGCGACCTGATCTAAAGCAAAAAGATATTTTGGTAAACATAACCCATCCTTTGGGTGAAAATTCAGAATTCTACACTACACACAGTTTTTCTGATCGTTGGAACCGTTCTTTTGCCTACTATCGTTTCCCAGGATGGAGACGAGATGTTGCTGACGCAAATTTCCTAAGTACTGATCCTAGCGAATTCATTGGCTATCATCCAACTTTTGAGGGAGAAATTAAAGATCATTTTAATGTGATTGGATTTGACTTTGACTTAGGAAATGACTGGAGACTTGATCTTTCTGTTACCCATGGGAAAAATAGTATTGACTATACTGTTAATCGATCTGTCAACCGGGATTATTTATCGGATAATGGGTGGAGCCCAACGACCTTTAAACCAGGTGGCTATGCTTTTTCTAATATTATTGAAAATGCTGACTTGACAAAATCTTTTAGTGATTTAGTATCATTCTCAGCTGGACTCGAATATAAAACAGAAAAATTTGAAGCATTTAAAGGTGATCCTTTTTCTCGTTATGGTGGAGGGAGTGATTCATTTGCTGGTATTTCAATAGATCAAGAAGGAGAATGGACTAGAAATAATTTTGCCATTTATAGCGGTTTAGACTTTGACTTTACAGAAAAATTCTTGGTGTCTGCCGCAGGTCGCTACGAGAATTTTTCAGATGTAGGATCTAACTTCAGTTGGAAGGTGGCATCTCGTTATAAAGTCAATACTAAAACAGCACTTCGTGCATCAGTTTCTACTGGATTTAGAGCACCGTCTTTACACCAACAAAAACTGTCCAACACTCAATATATTATTGTTGCTGGATCTTCTGAGCCATTATTACAAGGAACATTACAAAACGGAACGCCAGAGGTCAGAGCTTTGGGTATTCAGGATCTTTTCCCAGAAACATCATTTAACATTACAGCTGGTTTAACCTTCGGAAATGGTCAAGGATTCACGGGTAGTATTGATTTCTATAACATCAAAGTTAATGATCGTGTACTATTTACTTCTCAAATTCAAGGAGCAGAAGGAAGTGCTTTAGCACAGTCTTTATTAGATGCAGGTTTGGTTTCAATACAAGCTTGGATCAATGCTGGTAATACAAGTACTACAGGTTTAGACTTTGTATTCAATTGGAAAAAAGATGATTTAACCCTTGGGCTCACTGGTAACTTAAACAAGACTAATATTGATAGCATTGATACTCCTCAAGAATTAGCAGGGGTTGAAATCTTTGATCATAGAGAAGCAAGTTTAATCACTGATTCACGTCCAAAGCATAAAATTGCTTTAACCGCTGACTACCAAACTGAAAAGATTGATTTTGGTATATACAATACACATTTTGGAAAAGTTACTGTTGCACATGTAGGGGGTAACCCTCAATTTGATCAAGAATTAGGTTCTAAACTTGTAACAGATTTTCGTGTGACCTACAAGTTCACACCACAATTGCTTTTAACAGGAATCATGAACAATGCATTTGATGTATATCCAGACGTAACTAATGATAGTAATGGTACAAGTGCTGGAGGGCGTTTTTTATATTCAAGTGAAGTATCTCAAATGGGACAATTAGGAAGAAATTATGCTTTAGCACTGAGCTACAAATTCTAACCAACCTATTTCGTTTAAAAACAAAAGACCACCTCAATAGGGTGGTCTTTTTATTAAACATGGCGAATACTTCTATTTAATTACACACATTACTTCGCAAACTAAAGTTCCGTCTAATAAAAAATCCCAGCACAGCCGGGATTTTTTTATTTGCATTAAGAAGAAGGCAACTAGTTGTTATTTTCTTCCTCTTTATTTTGTGTATCAAACATAACTGGTGTTGCGATAAAGACAGAAGAATAAGTTCCTACCAACACCCCTACAATCAAGGCAAACATAAAGCCTCTGATTGATTCTCCACCAAAGATAAAGATGGCCAATAACACCAATAAGGTGGTTAATGAAGTATTCAATGTTCTACTTAGCGTAGAATTCAATGCACCATTTACTTTTTCGCTAAGTGACCATTTTGGGTGATCGTTGGTGTATTCACGAATACGGTCAAACACTACAACCGTATCATTCAAGGAATATCCAATTACGGTCAAGATTGCCGCAATAAACGCTTGGTTGATTTCCATGTTAAAAGGCATAAAGCTATAGGTCAGTGAGAATATCCCTAATACGATCAAGACATCGTGGAATACAGCTGCAACAGCTCCCAAGGAGAATTGCCATTTGCGGAAACGCAATAAGATGTAAAGGAATACGACGATCAACGAACCAATAACCGCTAGGTACGAATTCTTCTTGATATCATCGGCAATGGTTGGTCCTACTTTGATCGAAGACATGATCCCTACTGTTTTGTCTTCAGCTCCGTTGACAAAGGCATCAAAAGTGAGGCCTTCTGGCAAGAATGATTGAAGAGAAGCATATAGTTTAGTATAAATTTCTTGGTCAATTGACGACCCTTCTTCTTCAATTTTATACTTCGTGGTAATCTTCAATTGGTTGTCGTCGCCATAGGTTTTGGCTTCAGCACTACCAAATGTTTCGATAAGGCTTGCTTCCACCTCTGTTGGGTTCATTACTTGGTCAAAACGAACAGTGTATGAACGCCCTCCAACAAAATCAACTCCTTGGTTCAATCCATTAATGGACAAGGAAGCTAAACTCAATACAACCAAGACACCAGAAATGATGTAGGCAACTTTACGTTTTTGCAAAAAGCTAATCTTCATATTGGTAAACAATCCTTCGGTTGCAGCAGTCGAAAAGCTTACTTTCTTTCCTTTAAATAAACGTCCGTCTACAAATAAACGAGTAATGAAAATTGCGGTAAACAATGAAGTTCCAATACCGATTAACAAGGTTGTAGCAAATCCTTTAATTGGTCCCGTTCCAAAGATGAATAAAATCAAAGCGGTTAGCCCTGTTGTAATGTTTGCATCTAAGATAGAAGACAAGGCGTTATTGAATCCATCTGCGACAGCTTTTAACGCTCCTTTACCTTTGCGCAATTCTTCACGAATTCGCTCAAAGATAAGTACGTTAGCATCGACTGAAATACCAATGGTTAAGACGATACCAGCAATTCCAGGAAGCGTTAACACCGCTCCTAGACCCGCTAGAATTCCAAAGATTAAAAGGATGTTCAAGGCCAAGGCGACATCAGCATAGATACCCGATGATCCGTAATAAAATATCATCCATAATAATACGATGATTAAGGCAATCCCAAATGAATAGATACCACTCTGAATGGCTTCTTTTCCAAGTGAGGGACCAACAATTTCAGATTGAATGATTTCTGCAGATGCAGGCAATTTACCCGCGCGTAAAACATTGGCCAAGTCAATTGCTTCGTTAAGGGTAAAAGTTCCTGTAATCTCAGAACGTCCTCCGGCAATAGCACCATTATTAACACCAGGCGCAGAATAAACAACATCGTCCAATACAATAGAGATATTACTTCCTTCTTTAAAGGCTTTTCCGGTCATGTTTTCCCAGATACGGGCTCCTTTAGAATCCATTTGCATGGAAACGGCAGGCTGACCCAATTGGCTGTAGGTTTGCACCGCATCAACAATTACTCCACCACTTAATGGAGGAACACCGTCGCGGTTCGATTTTATAAGGTAGAGGTCGACAAGATCTGCATTTGGATTTGGTTTTCCCCAAGCAAAATTCACATAACGTAGATTTTGTGGAAGTAAACGACGAACTTCAGGAAGATCCAAGTAGCCTTTTACAACATCCATGTCCTTTTTAGAGAACTGTGCTAATACTGGCCCGCCTTGGTAACCATAGCCGCGAATTAAATCTAGGATAGGATTAGCTGCAGAAGGAGTGATTGAATCTTGAGCTTCAACATCTGCCAATAAATCATCAATGGCAGAGGCATTCGAATCTGTGGCAGTTTCTTTCGGTTTAGCCGCTTCGATTTCTTTTACCAACTCATTGGCTTGCGAAAGAAAGCTAAAAAACTGATCGTTTTTAAAGGTCTCCCAAAACTCTAACTGAGCTGTACTCTGCAAGAGATTCTTAACACGTTCGACATCTCTAGCGCCAGGAAGCTCAACAAGAATTCTTCCTGAAGTTCCCAAACGCTGAATATTGGGTTGTGTTACACCAAACTTATCGATACGCTTGCGCAGTACTTCAAAGGCAGAAATGATGGATTCATCAATTTTACGGCGAATGATTGGACGAACTTGTTCGTCATTCATTTCAAAATTAATTTGATCGCTTAATGTTCTGTTGGCAAAAATATCTGGATCAGCAAGATTCGTTGTTCCTTTAATGTCTTCAAAGGCGGCAAAGAAAGATTCCACGTAGGGATCATCCGTATTCTTTTGCAAGAGATCAGCTTCATCAAGTGCCTTGTTGAAGATTGGGTTTTTGGTGTTATCTGCCAGTCCTTTGAGTATATCGCGAACAGAAATTTGAAGGATAACGTTTATCCCTCCTTTTAAATCCAATCCTTTGTTCAACTCTTTCCCTTTGGCATCGTTGTAGGAAGTAAATCCATACAGCGATTGAGAACCAATAGAATCTAGGTATTCCGCTTCTACATTTTCACGTAGTGCGATAAAATCTGGTTGGTCTTCAGCAATTGTAGCTTCTGCATATGATTTTGCTTTAGCTTCTTGGTTACTTGCTATAAAAGTGAAAGAAAGTTGGTAAATACTAACGATTCCAAAGAGGAAAGCGAATAGTTTTATGAGTCCATTATTTTGCATGCTAATAATTTTAAGCGTTTTAAAGGCTCGCAAATATAAAGTTTACCGCCGCATTTAGCAACTTTATACGCGATTTCAAATAAAAAAACCGCCAAATGGCGGTTCTTTTGAAAGGTTTAGTGTGAAATTGACCCTAGAGCGTCGTTCATTGTACGAACAGCTTGGGCGCTTTTGGCAAACTTTTCTTGTTCAGCAGCGTCCAATTGTACATCGACAATGGCTTCAACACCATTTTTACCTATGATACATGGAACACCAATACAAATATCGTCTTGTCCATATTCTCCTTCAAGAAACACAGAACACGGAATCATTCGTTTTTGGTCGTTAATGATGCTATCCACAAGGTAGGCAACAGAGGCTCCAGGAGCATACCATGCTGATGTTCCCAACAATTTGGTTAGCGTTGCTCCACCAACCATGGTTGCAGCAGCTACTTCTTCCATAGCCTCTGTCGTTAAGTGTTGACTAACTGGTGTTCCGTTGTAACTCGCTAGACGAGTTAATGGAATCATGGTTGTATCACCGTGACCACCAATAACCATTCCTTGGATATCATTGGCTGGTTTATCTAAGGCTTTAGATAAATAGGTTTTGAAACGTGAGCTATCTAGTGCGCCGCCCATTCCTATAATTCTGTTCTTGGGAAGACCCGTCGCTTTTAAGGCTAAATAGGTCATGGTATCCATTGGATTTGACACCACAACAATGATGGCTTCTGGCGAATGCGCTAAAATACTTTCGGCTACCGATTTAACAATTCCTGCATTAATACCAATTAGTTCTTCACGTGTCATGCCTGGTTTTCTTGGAATACCAGAGGTAATGACTACCACATCACTTTTAGCCGTGGCTGAATAATCATTGGTTACTCCCGAGATACGGGTATTGAATCCTAGAGTTGTTGACGTTTGTGTTAAATCAAGTGCTTTTCCTTCAGCAAATCCTTCTTTGATGTCAAGCAAAACAACTTCACTTGCAATGCGTTTGATGGCAATATATTCTGCACATGAGGCTCCAACATTTCCAGCCCCTACTATGGTTACTTTCATTTTTATTCGTTTAATAATTAATTAGCGATGCAAAATTACGCATCAATATTTGCATAGACAGCATTGCGTTCAATAAAATCACGTCTAGGTGGCACCTCGTCTCCCATTAACATGGAAAAAATACGGTCGGCTTCGCTACCACTGTCGATGGCTACTTGACGCAGGGTTCTAAATTCAGGATTCATAGTTGTGTCCCACAATTGTCCTGCATTCATTTCTCCCAACCCTTTGTAGCGCTGAATACTTGCCCCTTGACCGTATTGTTGCATCAACAGATCGCGTTGATCATCGTTCCATGCATATTCTTTCTTGGCCCCTTTTTTCACCAAATAAAGTGGCGGAGTAGCGATGTAGACATAGCCCGATTCCACCAATTCGCGCATATAACGGAAAAAGAAAGTTAAAATAAGGGTAGAAATGTGACTACCATCAACATCGGCATCACACATGATGACTACTTTGTGGTATCGCAATTTTTCTAAGTTCAAGGCTTTACTATCTTCTTCTGTTCCAATGGTAACACCAAGTGCCGTATAAATATTTCGGATTTCTTCGTTTTCAAACACCTTGTGTTGCATGGCTTTTTCCACGTTGAGAATTTTTCCTCTCAGAGGTAAAATTGCTTGGAATTTTCGGTCACGTCCTTGTTTGGCCGTACCACCTGCCGAATCTCCCTCTACGAGAAATACTTCGCAACGAGCTGGATCTTGTTCAGAACAGTCAGAGAGCTTTCCGGGTAAACCACCTCCACTCATAACTGTTTTTCGCTGTACCATTTCACGTGCCTTTCGGGCAGCATGTCTGGCTTGTGCGGCAAGAATTACCTTTTGAACGATGGTTTTTGCATCATTCGGGTTTTCTTCCAAATAGTTCTCTAACATTTCAGAAACCGCTTGTGAGACTGCAGCAGTCACCTCTCTGTTCCCTAACTTAGTTTTTGTTTGTCCTTCAAATTGTGGTTCGGCTACTTTAACCGAAATAATGGCGGTCAGTCCTTCACGGAAGTCATCTCCACTAATTTCAAATTTCAATTTATCGAGCAAACCAGAACCGTCTGCATATTTCTTCAAGGTAGAGGTTAGTCCTCTTCTAAAACCAGATAGGTGTGTTCCTCCTTCATGGGTATTAATATTGTTTACATACGAATGTAAATTTTCTGAAAAAGAAGTGTTGTACACCATGGCAACCTCAACAGGAATGCCATTCTTTTCTCCTTCGATGGAAATCACATCTTTGATGATTGACTCTCTGGTTTCGTCCAAGAAAGTGATAAATTCTTTCAATCCCTCTTCAGAATGAAAGGTTTCTCTGATGGTTTCGCCTTTTTCATCGGTACGACGACTGTCAATCATGTGAATGGTAATTCCCTTGTTCAGGTAAGACAATTCACGCATACGACCTGCTAGCGTATCATAATTGTATTCTAATGTTTGTTGGAAAATCTGTGGATCCGGCTTAAAGGTAACTGTTGTTCCTTTTTGGTCGGTTGTTCCTGCCTCACGCACTGCGTAGACTGGCTTCCCTCTTTCGTATTCTTGTTCCCATATTTTCCCGTCGAGATAAACAGTTGCTTTGAGCGATTCTGAAAGTGCATTTACACAAGAAACACCCACACCGTGCAATCCTCCAGAAACTTTGTAGGAATCTTTATCAAACTTCCCTCCTGCTCCAATCTTAGTCATAACAACTTCAAGGGCAGAAACACCTTCTTTTTTATGGATACCGACAGGAATTCCACGACCGTTATCTACGGTAGTAATGGAATTATCTTCATTAATGGTTACTGTAATAGCATCACAGTGACCTGCAAGGGCTTCATCGATGGAATTATCAACAACTTCGTAGACCAAATGGTGCAATCCTCTTGTGCCTACATCACCAATGTACATTGAAGGTCGCATGCGCACATGCTCCATTCCTTCAAGCGCCTGAATACTATCCGCAGAATACTGTGGATTTTGTGGTGTTTCACTCATAATATTTTTGGTTTTTTAAGGTCAAATTCTGACTTAACTCAAATATACTGAATTAAGTAGGTAAAAGCCTGTAATTACTCGCATCAATCCACCTAAGTTATCAACATTTTCTGTGAATAAATGCACTAAAAAAAGGGGCAATTTGCCCCTTTTTTTAGTGTGTAAATAATTCTATTCACCATAGGCATCATCGTGTACTTTTGCTACTGCTCTTCCGCTAGGGTCGTTCATGTTTTTGAATGCCTCGTCCCACTCCAAAGCAACAGGAGTACTACAGGCAACAGAAGGCACCGAAGGCACACATAAGGCCGCGGTTTCACTAGGGAAATGCTCCTCAAAAATACTACGGTAATAAAATTCTTCTTTATTTTGGGGTGTTTGAGCTGGGAAACGGAAATGCGCATTAGCCATTTGTTCGTCGGTTACAGCATCATTCACCACTTCTTTGAGGGTATCTATCCAATCGTAGCCAACTCCATCAGAGAACTGCTCTTTTTGACGCCAAGCAACGCTTTCTGGAAGATAGTCTTCAAAGGCTTTTCGAATAACCCATTTCTCGATGCGCTCTTTGTTAATCATCTTGTCTTGCGGGTTGATTCGCATGGCAACATCCATAAACTCTTTGTCTAAGAAAGGAACACGTCCTTCAATTCCCCAAGCTGCCAACGATTTGTTTGCCCGCAAGCAATCGTATTGGTGTAATTTATCCAGCTTACGGACGGTTTCTTCGTGAAAATCTTTGGCTGTTGGTGCTTTATGGAAATACAAATAACCTCCAAACAATTCATCTGCACCTTCTCCAGACAAGACCATTTTTATTCCCAAGGCTTTGATTGCTCTTGCCATGAGGTACATGGGCGTAGATGCGCGAATGGTGGTTATGTCATAGGTTTCTAAATGATAGACAACATCGCGAATGGCATCTAAGCCTTCTTGGATGGTGAATTTTATTTCGTGATGCACTGTTCCAATATGATCTGCCACTTTTTGCGCGGCAGCCAAGTCTGGCGAACCTTCTAGACCAACAGCAAAGGAATGCAGTTGTGGCCACCAAGCCGCCTGGTCATCGTCCGATTCGACACGTTTGGCAGCATATTGTTTTGCCAAAGCGGATGTAACGGAGGAATCCAATCCCCCAGAAAGTAAAACTCCGTAAGGCACATCACTCATCAGTTGACGTTTTACAGCAGCCGATAAGGCATCATGTAATTCAT
>Ga0209534_10005292_pt1 | contig 11506 bp, 8 predicted proteins | sample COG_07_FD_184751 | JGI IMG/M metagenome (GOLD analysis project Ga0209534, IMG submission 184751) | Pelagic Microbial community sample from North Sea - COGITO 998_met_07 (SPAdes) (version 2) | ecosystem: Environmental > Aquatic > Marine > Neritic zone/Coastal water | place: Helgoland, sampling... | reverse complement strand
CGTTTCAATATATTGCAGGCTACATTGATGGCTATGCGTCGCGCTGTGATAGGCTTAAAAATCCAGCCGGACTATGTGGCCGTCGATGGCAATCGGCTGCCGCAGTGGGAATATAAAGGTGAGGCCATTGTTAAAGGCGACGGCCGAGTTGAGGTGATCAGCGCGGCATCAATCATTGCCAAGGTCGTGCGCGATGCTGAGATGAAAGAGATGGACGCTAAGTATCCCGGTTATGGCTTTGCCAAAAATAAAGGTTATGGGACTGCCCAGCATCTCGAAGCGTTGCAAAGAATGGGCCCATCGCCGATTCATCGCCGCACCTTTGCACCGGTTCGAAATGAGCTTGGACTGGAGCAATCGCCGCTTTTCTAACGGCCCTGAGTTAATCCTTTTTACAAACAGCAGAAAGGCCTTGAGTTAAGGTCTGGCAAGCATTACATTCCTTTGAATAACAATAATAAACGGACAGGAGCTTACAGTTTGAATTACGCAGAGATTACAGGGTGGGGCAAATATGCACCACCGCTTCTTATGACCAATGATGATATGGCACAAATTGTAGATACCAGTGATGAATGGATATTTTCTCGCTCTGGTATTCGCCAGCGTCACTATAGTCATGTGTCTACCGGAGAGATGGCCTGGCTGGCTGCAGAGCGCGCCCTAGCATCTGCTGGTGTCGATGCTGAAGATATTGATCTGGTGCTGCTGGGCTCAACCACGCCTGAAGAAATTTGTCCAAATACTGCAAGCTATATTAAGAATAAACTGGGCGCAAAAAAAGCCGCTGCATTTGATCTCAACTCGGCCTGCACAAGTTGGCTCTACGGTCTCAATGTGGCAACGGATATGATTAAGTCAGGATCTATTAAGAAGGCCGTTGTGGTAGGTTCCGAGCGAATTTCGCTGGCGATGGATTGGCAGAAACGCGAGTCGTGTTTTTTGTTTGGTGATGGTGCCGGCGCTGTTGTCATTGAGGCAACAGAAACCAAGGCGGGGCTGCTTACGGGTAAAATGAGCTGTATTCTGGATAGCCGAGAATGTTTACACCTGCCGAGCTGGGGTATGTCTCCGCTGCACCTGACCGATGATGTTTTTGTCTCGCTTAACTTCGAAGGCCAGGAAATATTTAAAAGTGCGGTTAAAGGGATGGGCGATGCAATCGCTGATGTACTTGAAGCAGAGGGTTTGACGGCAGACGATATTGATCTATTTATTCCGCATCAGGCCAATTTCCGTATTATTCAAACATTGGCTAAGCGCCTTAATTTCCCCATGGAAAAAGTCGTTGTGGTGATTGATAAATATGCCAATACTTCGGCTGCGGCTATACCACTGGCTATGTGTGATGCCTTGGAGGCTGGCATGATAAAGCCGGGCATGACCCTATTAACAGCAAGCTTTGGCGCTGGCTTAACCTGTGGTGCTGGCATTATAAAATGGGGCGAAAGAATTGAGCCTATGGCTCAGTCCGATAAAAGTATTCCCCCTTACGAGGGCACGGTTTTCGATCTGATGGAAGATAGCTTTACACATTATGGTGTTGATGCCGCCCATCTTTTAACTAAGAACAAGTAAATGGAAGTACCAGTGACAATATGAAAAATGAGTTTGTTCATCTAAGGCTACATTCTGAATACTCACTGGTAGATGGCTTGGTGCGCATTAAGCCTCTGGCAGCAAAAGCTGCCGATATGGCTATGCCTGCGGTTGCGCTGACTGATTTTAATAATTTCTTTGGCCTGATTAAGTTTTATAAAGCCAGTCAGGCGGCTGGGGTAAAACCTATTGTCGGTGCCGATCTGCTGGTGCTCGATGAAGATGGCGAGGGCAGTCCCACACAACTGGTATTGCTGGCGGCAGATCAACAGGGCTATAAAAATCTTACCAATTTAATTTCCAAGGCCTACCAGCATGGTCAGCGTATGGGTGTGCCCACCATTAAGCGCTCATGGTTGCCAGAGTTTAGTCAGGGCCTAATTGCGCTGTCGGGCGGCCGTAAGGGCGAGATTGGCGTGGCGCTGATCTCGGGGCGAAGTGCCGATGCTGAGCAGTTACTGGTGGAGTATATGGGTATATTCGAGGATCGTTTTTACCTTGAGTTACAGCGTACCGGCCGTCCCGGTGAAGAAGACTATCTGCATGCCGCGGCAGACCTAGCTGGTAAGTTTAGCTGCCCGGTGGTGGCTACCAATGATGTGCGCTTTATCAATGCAGAGGAATTTGAGGCTCATGAGGCCAGAGTCTGTATTCACGAGGGGCGAGCTCTGGATGATCCGCGCCGTGAACGGCGTTACTCAGAACAGCAATACCTACGCAGTGCCGATGAGATGGCTGAGCTATTCGCCGATATTCCCGAAGCACTGCAAAACAGCGTTGAGATTGCCAAGCGCTGTAATTTAGATTTACGCCTCGGCGAGTATTTTTTACCCGACTATCCAATTCCCGATGGGTTGACCATCAATGAATTCTTTATCAATGAATCTGAGGCTGGGTTGCAAGAGCGACTTAACTTCCTTTTCGACTCTAGTGCCGAGGACTTTTCTGCCAAGCAGGCGCTCTACGCTGAGCGCCTCAAATTTGAGTTGGATATTATTATTCAGATGGGCTTCCCCGGCTATTTTCTTATCGTTATGGACTTTATTCGCTGGGCTAAAAATAATGATATTCCTGTCGGCCCCGGGCGTGGTTCCGGTGCTGGTTCTCTGGTGGCCTACGCACTGAAGATTACCGATCTCGACCCCATCGAATACGACCTTCTATTTGAGCGCTTTCTAAATCCAGAGCGGGTTTCCATGCCTGATTTCGATATTGATTTCTGTATGGAAGGGCGTGATCGTGTGATCGCCTATGTGGCCGAGCAGTATGGCCGCGATGCGGTATCGCAGATTGTGACCTTCGGTACTATGGCAGCAAAGGCAGTTGTGCGCGATGTGGCCCGAGTGCAGGGTAAGTCCTATGGCCTGGCCGATAAACTGTCCAAGTTGATCCCCTTTGAAGTGGGTATGACGCTGGGTAAGGCCATCGAGCAGGAGGATGAGTTAAAGGAGTTTCTTGAGCAAGACGAAGAGGCTGGCGAAATCTGGAGTATGGCGTTGCAGCTTGAAGGCGTGTCGCGCAACTGCGGTAAGCACGCTGGTGGTGTGGTTATTGCACCCACGGTCATTACTGATTTTGCGCCGATTTACTGCGATGAGAGCGGCGCTGGTGTTGTTACCCAGTTTGATAAAAGTGATGTAGAAGAAGCTGGTCTGGTTAAATTTGACTTTTTGGGGCTCCGTACCCTGACCATTATTGATTGGGCTGTTCGCATGATAAATCGATCGCGCGCGCGCAATGCTGAAGAGCCCCTGGATATTGAGAGGATTCCACTCGACGATGTCGAGACATTCAAGATGATGCAGCGTGCCGAAACCACGGCTGTATTCCAGCTTGAATCACGGGGTATGAAAGAGCTGATTAAAAAGCTTGGCCCGGATAGATTTGAAGATATTGTTGCACTGGTTGCACTCTTCCGTCCCGGCCCCTTGCAGTCAGGTATGGTCGATGACTTTATCAATCGTAAAAAGGGCCGCGCTGAGGTTAGCTACCCACATATTCAATACCAGCACGAGTGCCTGAAACCAGCTCTCGAACCGACCTACGGCATTATTTTGTATCAGGAACAGGTGATGCAGATTGCTCAGGAAATGGGTGGGTATACATTAGGTGGCGCTGATTTATTACGTCGAGCCATGGGTAAGAAGAATGCTGATGAGATGGCCAAGCAGCGCGAGTTATTTACCCAGGGTGCAGTCAACAAAGGTTTTGAGCAGGAGCTCGCTTCGAATATCTTTGATCTGATGGAAAAATTTGCCGGCTATGGTTTTAACAAGTCTCACTCTGCTGCCTATGCTTTAGTCGCTTATCAGACAGGCTGGCTAAAAGCGCACTATCCGGCAGAATTTATGGCTGCCACTATTTCGTCGGATATGGATAAGACCGATAAGGTGGTGACCTTTATCGATGAATGTCGCGCTATGGGCTTAGATCTGTTGCCGCCCGACGTAAACAATGGTCAGTTCCATTTCAGCGTCGATATTCAGGGGCGTGTGCTCTATGGTTTGGGCGCGATCAAAGGTCTGGGTGAGGGTCCGGTCGAAAATATTATTGCTGCCAGAACCGAGGGTGGCCCATTTAAGGATATGTTTGATTTCTGCGCTCGCGTCGATGGGCGCAAGGTTAATAAACGCGCACTTGAAGCGATGATTCGCAGTGGTGCATTGGATGAAATCGGTCCTGAGGGTGAAATTGGTTTCCGTCGTGCCGTGATGCTTGCGGGTATGGACGAGGCGGTGAAACTCGCCGAGCAGCATGCTCGCAATACCAGCAGTGGTATGGGCGACCTATTTGGCGATTCGATTGTCGACAGCGCTTCCGATATTAATTACAACAGCTACAGCGCTGCTCGAACATTGTCGGTCAGAGACCGTTTAAATGGTGAGAAAGAAACTCTAGGCCTCTATCTCACCGGACATCCGATAGACGAATATGAAGATGAGCTCAAGCAAATGCTGCCCAACCGGATTGCTGATCTGCGTCCGGGCAAAGAGACATCGTCCATCTCCGGTATGGTGGTGGGTATGCGGATTATGAAAAATAAGCGCGGTGATAGTTTTGCTTTCTTAACCCTGGATGATAAAAGTGGCCGTATTGAGTTGTCGGTTTGGGCCGAGAAGTTTAATGCCTATCGTGAAATTCTGGTTAAGGATGCGCTGTTGGTAGTTCAAGGAAATGTCTCCGAAGATAGCTTTACCGGTGGTTTAAAAATGGTGGCTGAGTCAATTCAGTCAATTTATGAAGCGCGCTGCAGTAAACTTAGCCGCTTAGAATTGTGCCTTAACGGCGGCTCGGAGAGCTCAGGCTGGGTCGATAAATTTCACCACACTCTAAGTGGCTACAAAGAGGGCAACTGTCCGGTAACGGTGCAGTACGCATTACCCAGTGCCAGCGGGCAGCTTAAACTGGGTGATCAGTGGAAGGTGCAACCTAAGGATGAATTAATTTCCCGGTTGCGCGAAGAATTTGGTAAAAACTCGGTCACCTTGCACTACTAGTTAGCTCATTGACGAAATTAATCTGCCAGTAAAGCTAGCAGTAGCGGCGCAAGGTGTTAAAATACCTGACACAGTACAATGTCAATGCAACCTGAGATCCCCATCACCATGAATTTGAATTATCTCTCTTTTGAACAGCCAATAGCCGAGCTGGAAGCAAAGATTGAAGAACTGCAACTGGTTGGCAATGACAACGATTTAAATATTGCAGAAGAAGTGACCAAGCTGCGCGATAAGTCACGTAAGCTCACCGAAAGTATCTATAGCAAGCTCAGCGCTTGGCAGGTTGTGCAGGTCGCACGCCATCCACATCGTCCCTACACTTTGGATTATATTCAACGTATTTTTACCGACTGGGAAGAGATGCACGGTGATCGTCATTTTGGTGATGATAATGCCATTGTGGGCGGCGTAGCGCGGCTTAATGGCAAGCCCGTTATGGTGATTGGTGAGGAGAAGGGCCGCGGTGTTACTGACAAAGTGATGCGTAACTTTGGCATGCCCAAAGCCGAGGGCTACCGCAAGGCACTGCGCCTGATGGAAACCGCCGAGCGTTTTAAGATGCCAGTGCTGACATTAATTGATACTCCCGGTGCCTATCCAGGCATCGACTCTGAAGAGCGCAATATCTCTGAAGCTATTGCGCGTAACCTGGCCGTTATGTCGCGTCTGCGCACGCCGATTATCTGTACTGTTATTGGTGAGGGCAGCTCCGGTGGTGCCCTGGCTATTGGTGTCGGTGATCGACTTAATATGTTGCAGTACAGTACCTATTTTGTGATCTCTCCCGAAGGCTGTGCGAATATTATCTGGAAGACCAGTGAAAAAGCACCAGAGGCTGCTGAAGCCATGGGCGTAACCTCAGATAATTTGCAGAAACTAGGGATTGTTGACGAGACTATTCCTGAGCCAATGGGCGGTGCTCACCGCGATATTGAAGCCATGGCTGGCACCTTAAAAGCCCATCTTGCCCAGCAGGTTGACGAACTTCAGGCAGTACCTCTGGATGGCCTGTTAGAGCGCCGTTACCAGCGCCTAATGTCCTACGGTAGACCTGACTAAGCCATTCTCTTAGCTTTCATCTAGCTGTGAAATAGCCGCCATGGCCTCAGGGTCCTGAGCTTTGATTTTATTGGCGATATGGTGCTGGAAGAAGTAGCGGAAATCCTCATTTTTATCTGCTGGATAGAGGCAGTCATCGCCTGGAAGTACTGGGGTGGCAAGCATTTTCTGCTCATTGATCAGCATAGCCTCCATAGTGCCATCATGCAGCAGGCGCCAGCTCACCACCTCTTTTAAGGTAATACTGTGAAACCCATCGGTAGATAGCACGGCATGGGTGCCAATGGTGTCAGGTATCTCCTGGATAACTTCACGGCCCGTGTCGCATTGGTACTCGTAGTAATCCGCTGCGGTTTCAAGCTCAACCACTTTGTGTAGTGGTGCTGCAAAAAATAATTCATCGACACCCTGATCGTAGTAGCCTTCCCACTGGCCATTGAGAGGATCATTGATCTCGTCGCAGGCAACCAGCTCATCAAGCCAGGGAACCAGGCCGACAACCTCGCCGCTAACGCGCAGGCCCCAGGCCAATATCTTGACCGAGAATAATTTATCAGGATTTTCAGCATTGCTGTAGAGCATCTCGAGACCATCGAGTTCGGGGGCAATACGAATTAGATTACTGTTGGAAATTTCAGAGAGAGGTTTACGTGTGAAGATATCAATAACGTTATCGCGCGGATGATCAATCGCCGAATTGGGCATAAATAAATCTCCTTAGGCCAGCTGAAAGCAAAAGACACTAACACTACATAAGGTACTCTTTCTTTTTAAAAAGCACAACCAATAGTGGTATATAGTAAAACCTTAGATATGACAGCGTTATTATGCAATTTACCAAGACGGTTATTTTTACTGTAAAATTATTGAGTCATCGCCTCTATCATGCCTTGAGTCACCTATTTATGAACAGCAGATTATCTATTCAGTTTTATATTAGCCGAGCTCCAAATGCTTAAAATAATTAGTGCCGTATTTGATCAAGAGTTTGGCCAGAGTTGCAATACTGCATTGCTGGGTGGTGCTGCTGAGCCGGTTTATTTACCCGCCGATGCAGACAATAGCCGCAATCGACTATTTTTTCGTGAGGACTATGTTTCTAGTGCGCTGCATGAAATCGCGCACTGGTGTATTGCCGGCGCAGAGCGGCGCAAGATTGAGGACTTCGGCTACTGGTATCACCCGGATGGTCGCACCGATCAGCAACAGCGAGTTTTTGAAGCGGCCGAAGTTAAGCCTCAGGCGTTGGAGTGGATGTTTTCGATTGCTTGCGGTCAGCGTTTTCTGCTCAGTGTGGATAATTTAAACGGTGATGGCTCGCTTGATAGGAACTTTGCTCGGGCGGTCGTAGATCAGGCGTTGGTTTGGTGTGAGGAGGGTGCTTTACCCAGCCGTGCGGAGCAATTTTTGTCTAGACTTGCTAGGAGTTGCAATATTGCCAAGGCGACAGACCCAGCTCATTATCAACTCATTAACCTCGCGTAGACTTATGCCATGCAAGCCTTCTTAATCGATTCCTCCATTTATATTTTCCGCAGCTATTTCACCTTGCCTGAGAACTGGCGCGCAACAGAGAACCAATTCTCCACCCATGCAGTTTATGGCTTCACTGCTTTTCTGCTCGATATCCTCAAGCAAAAAGATCCGGCACATATATTTTGTGCCTTTGATAAAAGCCTTGGTTGCGGTTTTCGCCATCAGCTATGCCCAGACTACAAAGCCACTCGAGAGCTGCCAGATGAGGCCCTGGCCTTCCAATTAAACGCCTGCCGACAGCTATGCCGTGTGATGGGTATTAGTGAAATGGCATCGACAATCTATGAGGCAGATGACCTGATTGGGGCAGTGGCGAGCAAGGTACGACAGAGCGATGCGCAACCGGTAATTGTCAGTCGTGATAAAGATTTAACTCAGCTTATTCAAGCCAATGATCTGTACTGGGACTTTGGAAAGTCTCACCCAAAGACCCAGCGGGAGCTAGAGATGCAGCTTGAGTTGGGCTGTAGCCAAATGGCCGATTATTTGGCGCTGATGGGCGATAGCACTGACAATATTGCCGGTGTTCCCGGAGTCGGCGCCAAAACGGCGAAACAGCTGCTGTCACATTACGCCAGTGTCGACGTCATTATGGAGCATCTAGACCAGTTGCAGGATCTACCGATCCGGGGCGCTAAAAAACTTGCCGACAAACTGGACGCGAGTCGCGAGCAATTATTCCTGTCGCGTCAACTGGCGACTATTGTGACTGAGATAGAGGAGGCTCCGGAATTAGAGAGCATAGGTTGGCAGGGTATTCATCAGGATGCTTTTGCCATATTCTGTGAAGAAATGGGGTTTGCCAATGCTTTTTCTAGCCGCGCTGCTGGGCTAAAGTCGCGGCAATTTTAAAGGGAGCCGTTGTGAAAATCGTCGCTGATCAAAATATGCCACTTGCGGAGGAACTGTTCGCGCCTTTTGGGCAGGTATTTTTGTTGCCGGGCCGTGAGATTACTGCAGCTGATCTGATAGATGCCGATGTTCTTTTAGTGCGCTCAGTAACCCAGGTTAACCGTCAATTGCTCGAGCACTCGAAGGTCAAATTTGTCGGCTCGGCGACCATAGGTACTGACCATATTGATACCGCTTATCTGCAATCGGCAGGTGTTGGGTTTGCTCATGCACCGGGCTGTAATGCCGAAGCTGTTGTGCAATACGATCTGTCAGTCATGTGCCGATTAATGCCAGATTGGCAAACTAAAACGGTGGGTATTGTTGGCTGCGGCAATGTCGGTGGCCGATTGTACAGGCGGCTCTCTGATCTGGGCGTTAACTGTCGCGTCTATGACCCATTTCTAACGCCCGGTTTAGTTGCTGATATTGGATCATTTGACCAACTATATGGCTGCGACATAATTTGTCTGCATACTCCAATTACCTGGGATACCGAGTTTCCTACTCACCATTTATTTGATCACGAAGTGCTGCTCAAACTTAAGCCAAATACGCTGTTAATAAATGCCGGCCGGGGTGCTGTGGTAGACAACAAAGCACTGTTAGCCTGTCTGGAGTCCGGCTCGCGATTGCAGGTTGCACTCGATGTCTGGGAGTCAGAACCTCAGTTAGATCTCAATCTGATGGCGCTGGTGACTCTGGCTACACCGCACATTGCTGGGTATAGCCTTGAGGGCAAGACTAATGGCACCCAAATGGTGTTCGATGCATTTTTGCAATCACAGGGTAAGAGCGCGCAGCAGTCACTGAAGTCTGAGGTTAAATGTCAGGCTCTGGGCGATAGTGTCAGTTTGAAAGAGGCTATTTTACTGAGTTACGATGTCTGTGAGGATGATCTGCGGATGCGCGCTACGCTTGGTGATCTTGTCACTGCAGAGGCTGTGGGATTCGGATTTGATCAGTTGCGCAAGACCTATCCTGTGCGCCGAGAGTTTAGCTTTTACTCTGTACCTAGCGAGGATGAAAACTTTAAGCGTCTGGGTTTTAGTCGGCCTCTTTAGAGTCGTCAAGTTGGTCGCAGGCGCTCTGTATCATCTGTTCGGTAATCGCAACTTCAACGCCATTCTCATGAATAATGGCAGCGCCATTAAAGTCTGGGGCAGCGTGTTCAGTTTGTTTCTCGGTTGAAATGTTCTGTGTATTTTTGGCCATAATCATGTCTATCTCAATCTTTTATCAGGCGCGCAAGCGCTCGAGGAAATTGGCAAAGCGTCCAATGGCTTCGGCCAGCTGATCTTGATCCGGTAAGAACACAATGCGGAAATGCTGCCTGTCTTTGAGATTAAAGGCAGAGCCTTGCACCAGTAGAACGCGCTCTTCTTTCAAAAGGTTTAACACCATCTCCTCATCATCGGGAATAGGGTACATCTGCGCATCCAACTTGGGAAACAGATACATTGCAGATTTTGGTTTTACGCAGCTAACGCCCGGTATGGCGGTTACTAACTTGTGCGCGAGGTCACGCTGCTCGAGTAGACGCCCACCGGGTAAAATAAGATCCTCAATACTCTGATAGCCACCCAATGCCGTTTGCACCGCCAGCATAGCAGGAGCATTGGCACAGAGGCGCATAGACGCGAGCATCTCGAGGCCTTCGATATAGCTTTTTGCTATGTCTTTGGCACCGCTAATCAGCATCCAGCCAGAGCGAAAGCCAGCCAGCCGATAGGTCTTAGATAAACCGTTAAAGGTCAGACAGGGCACCTCTTTGACCATGCTGGCCAAGGGCTTATGAATAGCACCGTCATATAAAATACGATCATAGATTTCGTCGGCAAAGACCACAAGATTATGGCGCTCGGCAAGGTCGACAATCTGTTTTAACACGGCATCAGAGTAGACAGCGCCAGTTGGATTGTTGGGGTTAATAATCACAATCCCGCGTGTGTTGGCGGTGATTTTGGATTCAATATCAGCGATATCAGGTTGCCAGTCATCAGCTTCATTACAGAGGTAATGGATTGGTGTGCCACCAGACATAGAAACAGCCGCGGTCCACAACGGGTAGTCAGGAGAGGGGATGAGTATTTCGTCTCCCTGATTTAACAGCGCCTGCATGGACATAACGATCAGTTCACTGACGCCATTGCCCATAATCACATCTTCTATATCAAGACCCTGTATGCCCTGAGCCTGATAGCGCTGCATTACCGCTTTGCGCGCCGAGAACAGGCCTTTGCTGTGGCTGTACCCCTGCGCTTCACGAAGGTTGTGAATAACATCGTGAATAATTTCATCCGGCGCATCAAAGCCAAAGGCACCGGGGTTGCCAATGTTCAACTTAATTACCTTTTGGCCCTGATCTTCAAGCCAATTGGCATGGTTGAGTACGGGTCCGCGGATTTCGTAGCAGACACCACCAAGCTTGTCGGATTGTAATATTTTAGTCATTATGCAAATACGTTTAGAATGTGATCAGTGGGGTTTCATTGTAGCCAAAATACAGGGGCCTATGGGTATAGATAATGAAAATAATTAGTATCGCAGGGCAGGCGGCGTTGCTTGTGCTCTGTGTGGTAGCACTAGTTTTTGAGTTGGATCTCATTCAATTCAAATTTAAATTAATCGTTGTTGTTGCAGTCATATTAAGCAGCGCCTTCGTTGCATTAATTGGCTCAGCCTTGCTGTTACTGCGATATTTTCACAATGAATATGTTCCGGCGGACCTAATAGTACTGATGGTGGTCTGCATTTGTCCGATGCTTTTGTGGCTTTATAGCGTGGGTTTGGAGGGCATGATTGCACCAAACCTCCATGATATAAGTACAGATGTCGAAAACCCCCCGGCGCTTGTCTACGCACAAATGAACAGGTCAAAGCACGAAGGCACATCGGTCTATCCAATTGAACACGTGGCA
>Ga0209534_10005291_pt1 | contig 11507 bp, 7 predicted proteins | sample COG_07_FD_184751 | JGI IMG/M metagenome (GOLD analysis project Ga0209534, IMG submission 184751) | Pelagic Microbial community sample from North Sea - COGITO 998_met_07 (SPAdes) (version 2) | ecosystem: Environmental > Aquatic > Marine > Neritic zone/Coastal water | place: Helgoland, sampling... | reverse complement strand
TGGCCCATTTTGGGCCGCACGGAACTGGAATATCAATGACGGCGAAGGCAGCATTCACGATGATGAAACCGCTGCTGAACTAATTGCAGCAGGCTCGGTGCGGTCGTTTATGGTGGTTGCTATTCCTAGCGCTACCAATGGTCTGCGTCATAGCGAGTACTTTCCCGAAAAGCCCTGGTTGAGTCTGACTGATACCCAGCGAGCAACCATTATTAAGGCAACTCGCGATGGTGGTAGTGGTGTATTTGTTGTGCCGCCATATTCAGACAGCTACTTAAAGTTTTTGGTCGACGAGCTAAAACCCTTTATCGACAGCACCTATGCGACCAAATCAGGTAGAGAGAGCACCTTTATTATGGGTTCAAGTATGGGCGGGTTGATTTCAATGTATGCATTGGCGGAATATCCTGAGATTTTTGCCGGTGCTGCCTGCCTGTCATCTCATTGGCCGGGCATTTTTGATATGCAGAATAACCCAATCCCCAATACATTTTATCGCTATATCGATCAGTCCGTACCATTGCCTGGTCGCCACAGATTCTACTTTGATCACGGTACAGAGGACCTAGATGCACTGTATCCGCCGTTGCAGGCCGAAGTTGATAAATTGATGCAGTCAAAAGGCTATAGCGAAGAGAATTGGCAAACCTTTATTGCTGAGGGTGAAAACCATTCGGAAAATGCGTGGCAGAAGCGATTGCATATGCCGTTGCTGTTTCTGTTGGGCTCACCGTGAGCAGCGAGTCGAGTGGTAAAATAATTCAGTCTGCAAGAAAAACAATAGGAATGATCTTATGAGTGGACAAGCAAAGTTGGGGTTTTGGCAAATCTGGAATATGTGCTTTGGATTTATGGGTATTCAGTTTGGTTTTGCCTTGCAAAATGCCAATGTGAGTCGGATATTTCAGACTCTGGGTGCAGACTACAATAATATGACGCTACTCTGGGTGGCCGCGCCGATCACCGGTTTAGTTGTACAGCCGATTATTGGCTATATGAGTGACAATACCTGGGGCCGGCTAGGTCGTCGTCGCCCCTATTTTCTAGTCGGCGCTATTCTCGCCAGCTTGTCGCTGCTGATTTTGCCTAACTCTCCAACCCTTTGGATTGCCGCCGGTATGCTCTGGGTTCTAGATGCCTCTATCAATATTTCCATGGAGCCCTTTAGAGCGTTTGTCGGTGATATGTTACCGCCAAAACAGCGTTCGCTTGGCTATGCTATGCAAAGCTTTTTTATTGGGGTCGGCGCGGTCGTTGCCTCGGCATTGCCCTGGATGATGAGCAATTGGTTCGATATCAGTAATACTGCAGTAGCAGGTGAGATTCCTTTGTCGGTTAAATATGCCTTTTATGCTGGCGGCGCCATTTTTCTACTGGCGGTGCTGTGGACAGTCTATTCCACTGAAGAGTATTCGCCGGAGCAATTAGCTGAATTTCAGCGCGCCGAAGATAAGGCTTCCGGTCGGACTGTAGTGCTTGAATCACAGCGCTCTGCGCAGCAATTTTATCGGGGAGGGGGTATCTGGCTGATCGCCGGCCTATTGCTCACTGTGCTGATCTATCACAATATCAACAGCCTTGATCGCAATCTCTTTATCCTCACCGCCGGACTGGCGCTGTTTGGTCTGTTGCAACTGCTAGCCGGAATTCTAGCAGCGGCAGGTCGTAATCAAAATGGCTTTTCTTATGTGATGATCGACCTATTTAATATGCCGCGGCCCATGCAAAAACTCGCCGTGGTGCAGTTCTTTAGTTGGTTTCCTTTTTTTGCAATGTGGAGTTCGACCACCGCCGCAGTTACCTCTTTTCACTATGCCACAGCTGATGCCAGCTCCGAGGCCTACAATATCGGCGCAGACTGGGTGGGGGTGTTATTCTCGACTTACAATCTGACCGCAGTGGTCGCTGCTATTAGTATTCCGATCATGACACGATTTTTGAGTCTACGAGCGGTGCATCTGATTAACCTATGGCTAGGTGGTATTGGCTTTATCTCATTTGTGCTGATTAAAGATCCGCAATGGCTGTTGTTGCCAATGATTGGTGTGGGTTTTGCCTGGGCGTCGATTCTCTCTGTACCCTATGCTCTGCTGTCCAATGTGCTGCCATTCAAGAAAATGGGCCTGTATATGGGAATTTTCAACTTTTTTATTGTGCTTCCGCAGATATTGGCAGCGAGCATTCTCGGATTCCTGATTAGTCGGTTTTTTGATGGTCAGCCAATCTATGCCTTGGTGATAGGTGGATGCAGTATGCTGGTGGCAGGTCTGTTTACATTGCGGGTAGATCAGCCGGTTACGGCGGAATAATCAATATTCTATTCAGAGGCACCGCAGGATTGGCGGATAATCAATGAGGGTTCAACCAGACTTGATTCGAGCTTTTCTCCATTGATCAAAGAAACAAGGTTTTTGACTAGTAACTCGCCTGATTTGCCAGTATCTTGGTGAATAGTCGTTAACGGGGGATTAATGTAAGACGCGGTGATAATATCATCAAAGCCGACCACTGCAATGTCTTGGGGAACTCGTTTGCCTGACTCATTAAGCGCCTTGATCGCGCCAATCGCCATCAAATCACTGGCGGCGAAAATAGCGCTAAATTCAGTCTGTTTGCCCAGTAGCGTCATAGTTGCGGTATAACCTGAGGACTCAAGATTACTGGAGAACTGAAGTAGAGAAGCGTCCAGTTTGAGATCCTGTTCCATTAGTGCTTTTTCATGGCCTTGATAGCGCAGTAAATATTCTGGGCAGTGATGATTTGCTTCACCAATAAAAGCAATTGACCGATGGCCCATATCCAGCAGATGTTTGGTCGCGAGATAGCCACCGGAGAAGTTGTCGCAACCCAATGAATGACCTGCTTGCTCCTCGACAATTGGCCCCCAGATAATAAAATGAGCCTCCGATTCAGCCAACTTCTGCAGTTTCTCTTGATAGCTAATATAATCGCCATAGCCCAACAGAATGATTCCATCAGCGCGATGTGAGAGTTCATATTCACTATGCCAGTCTTCTGACAGTTGCTGAAATGATACTAGTAAATCATAACCTTTAAGGGCTGCGGAACGAGTTATGCTGCCGAGCATAGAGAGAAAAAACGGATTGATCTGCGAGTCGTCGAGAGTGGGATCCTCAAATATTAGCAGAGCTAAGGTCTTGGTGGTTTTTGTGCGTAAATTGGCTGCATTGCGATCGACTTTGTAGTTGACCTGTCTGGCTATTTTCTGAACTTTTTTGCGTGTCTCCTCACTGACAAGCGGGCTATTCCGTAACGCTCGCGATACGGTCGGTTGGGAGACACCTGCTAGATAGGCAATATCGAACGATGTATGGGGGCCTTCTTTAGTCAATAGATCGACCTCACTTTCAAGTTTGGGGCTAGCGCTTAGATCGATTAGCACAGAAAATATTCTCCGGAGATTACACCTAAATGCATACTCGCGCAATCAATCTATTGACTGTTATTCAGGCCGATCGATACTCGTGAATAGAGAGTATTAGATATATTTACCGCTGGTCTGTGTGGTGATCTAAAGCCCCAGCTGCTCGGAATAGTTAAGATTTAAGGGGAATTAGATGGATTACAGGATAAAAATTACCCCGCAAATCACTGCTAAAATTAACATCTAGAAGACTTCTAATGTGATCTGCATCTGCCAATTCATTACTCTTCAAGAACCTTCATAAATCATGTCTTTAATACGGTTTTTTCTACCAAATACCGGCTAGTGTAGTGGCTTGCCCCTGTGTCGAGGGGTTTGTAAGTCATTGATTTATAGAGAAACAGACACCATAACACTGGGGGTGTAGTGGTCGCAGGTTCAAATCCTGCCGTCCCGACCAATTTTTCCCGTCTACCAGGCAAATATTAGTTTTTACATCATTCTAGATGCTTTATAGAGCCTGTTTTTTATGGACTGTGTGAAGCTTACCGTTAGCTCTGTCAATGTCATTAAGCTGTAGCTCATGTGCCCCGGGATGAATAATAGTCGCCAATCCGCTACGAGAGAATATCTCAAGTTTCCCATACCCAATCCGAATCAATTGTTGAGTCGATAGCTCTTTTAAGGCCTTGCCAACAGAAACTCGAGACACTCCGAGGGAGTGTGCAAGGTCCACCTGGCGCAAATTAATAATATCTGCGCTGTCGATGCTTTCACTGATACTCAGTATCTGTTTAGAGACTCGAGCTAAAAGAGACATTCCAAGAGTGTCCCCGATATAAGACAGCATTGTCTGAATGCGCATACAAGATACAGCCATTAAAGCCTTTGAAAAATTCAATGAGTGAGTCATTAAGTGATCAATGTTTGCTCTAGATAGCTTTTGCAAAAGTACGTCACTCTCTGCAGTCGCATCATGTATTACATTACAATTGAGGAAATAGGCGGGTTCGCCAAAAGTATGTCCTGGGCCTAGACGTGTAAGATTAAACTGTGAGCCATCTATTCCTTTTAGACCCAACTGAACTAATCCCTCATCAATAAGAAAAATATGATCAACGGGCATTCCGCGGATTTCGATGGAAGCTCCTTTTTTAAAGTAAACCGATTCCGCAATATGTCGGATTTTAGTCATGGTCTCGACGTCGATGAATGCGGTAAATTTTGAGATAGAGTAGTCGACTGGATTTAGCATAGGGTAAAAAGTAAAGTAATTAGCATTTTCTGTCAAGGTTGCTATAAGTGGTTTACTCTTAATCTCTATGTCTGATCCAACGTGCGTGTAAATAGAATCTTTTTCAGAATTATTTGGTCAGAATGCTAACTACTTTGCTTTTCATTAGTGGGTTTTATTGATACTGTTGATCAAAGGTTGAAGAGAGTTTTTAAATGAATCGTGAAGACAGTTTGCCAATTATTGTTGGTGTTGGGCAGGTTGTTGATCATTGGGATGGGCGCGATTTAGATCAGTCACCTAGCCCTATCAGCCTTATCACAGAATCTATTAAACGTGCGCAGGCTGATGCGGGCGTGTTTGATTTAGTTGAAAAAATTGATACCTTGGCAGTAGTTAGGGCGTACACCGATTCCCTACGCAAGCCTTTTGATCCCTTTGGTAAAGCTAAGAACTTCCCAGCAGCAGTTATCGAAGCAGCCTCGTTAAGCCCTAAAAGAACTATTTACTCAACGGCTGGAGGTGAGCAACCGCAATCGTTGGTGAACGAGTTATCTGAGGACATCGCCCGTGGTGATATCCGTATGGCGATGATTACCGGCGGTGAAGCGTTAGCCACTCTTAAAACTGCCTTAAAGAAACAGCTGGCTCTCGATTGGTCGTCGGAAGCGGATGCCGATATAGAAGAGCGGGGCACCCAGACTGACTTCATATCCAAGTATGAAATGGTGAATGGAATGGGTCTGCCACCGCAAACCTACGCAGCAATGGAACAGGCATTGCGCGCACGTTTGGGTATGTCTAGAGTGCAATACCTGGATTATATGGGGGGCATCTGCGCTGGCCTGTGTAAAACGGCACAGCAAAATCCCTATTCTCAGTATCCCCAAGCCAAGTCTGCGGAGTTTTTGGCTACAGCGTCAAAAGATAATTACCCTATCTGCGACCCCTACCTTAAATGGCTTATCGCACAGGATGCGGTGAACCAAGCTTCGACCTTAATTCTTACCAGTGTCGGTTATGCAAAGGAGCTGGGTATAGAACCCGATCAATGGATTTATTTGCACGGCTATTCAGATGTTAAAGAAAAACTTGTTTCAGAGCGCCCGGACCTTTCTAAATCTAAAGCACTTGAGTTAGCCATATCAGGTGCAATTAGCAGTGCAGGTATCGCGGCCGGTGATATCGCCTATCGTGATATCTACAGCTGTTTTCCGATTGTTGTGCACCTCGCATCTGAAGTGCTGGGTTTGGATCCTGTGAACGATCAGATGAGTATGACGGGTGGTTTGTCTTTTTTTGGAGGAGCAGGGAATAATTATTCTACCCATGCCATTGCAACTGTTGTTGAAAAGCTGCGTCAGGACAGACAGGCCTATGGTCTGGTACTGGCCAATGGCGGGTTTATGAGCAAACAATCTGCTGGCGTATATTCGGCAAAAATGCCGCAGGCTTGGGCCGAGATTTCCAGTGAAGCTTTGCAGACTAAAGTGGACGCGCAGCCCGAGTGCAAATTACTTAACGAAGACTGCACTGCGGTTATTGAGGCCTATACAGTACGCCATGACCGCAACGGTATTGCCCATGCCTATCTATTTGCGCGCAATGATCAAGGTCGTGTTATGGCCGTGGTACCCGCAGACCATCGCGCCACTATGCAAGCGCTGCATAAATTTGATAACCCCGTCGGTCAGGCGGTCAATATTATTCATAGAGAGGGTAAAAATATACTCTCCAACCCCCACACTTTAGGAGTTACTATGTCAGACGACTTTCTTGCCCGCGAATTTAAATATGTAGAGCTGAAAAGAGATGGTAATGTGCTTGAGATAACGTTCAATCGCCCCGAGGCTTACAATGCACTTTTCAGTGCTGCGCACTTTGAGTTGGCTGAAATCTTTGATGAGTTCGAGCGTGACCAAGATCTCTGGGTAGCTATTGTTACTGGTGCTGGAGAGAAAGCTTTTTGCAGCGGTAATGATCTTAAGGTTTCGGCGAGTGGTGGTGATATGTCTATGCCTGCCTCTGGCTTTGCAGGGCTGTGCTCGCGAACTAACCGAGAGAAGCCGGTTATTGCAGCGGTTAATGGTGTTGCCATGGGCGGTGGTCTAGAGATTGTTTTGGCCTGTGATGTGGCCATCGCAGACCCTATCGCGAGCTTTGCATTACCTGAAGTTAAGGTGGGTCTGTTTGCGGCCGCTGGCGGTTTGCAGCGTCTAACCCGCCAGATTGGTGAAAAAGCAGCCATGGAATTAATTTTAACCGGACGTAAAGTTGGCTCTGATGAAGCCTCACAGTTGGGATTGATCAATTCTATCTGTGAGGCTGGTGGCGTTATGGACGCTGCCCGAGGGCTTGCTAAAACTATTGCAGGCAGTTCACCCACTTCTATAAGAGCCTCGAAGCGTGTGCTGAATGCGGTTGATAGTTTAGGTAATTGGGACAAGGCGCTTGAGCTAAGTCATAAAGAAATTGTGAAGCTTATACAATCCAAAGATACCCGGGAAGGCATGACTGCCTTTGTGCAAAAGCGAAAGCCTAACTGGGTGAACGGATAACCTATGTTAGAGTTTTCAGGAGAAGAGCGGCAAGCCATTTGCGATACCTTTGATCGATTGTTATCGGATAATGCCAACGAAGAGGCTTTGCGTAAGTTGATCGAGACTGAGTCTGGTTTTGATAATAGCCTATGGCAAAAAATGGCCGAGTTGGGGCTCACCGGTTTAATGGTTGATCCCGACTATGATGGTATTGGGGCCAATATTCAGGAAGCCGAAGCGTTGATGGAAGTCGCCGGTAAATACCTTTACAACGGTCCCTTTATTTCGTCCTGTGTTGTCGCCCCTGCATTACTCCAAGCTAGCTCTAATCTATCAATGGTTGGACCTCACCTAAAAAACATTGCCAGTGGAAATTCTATTTTTGCGATAGCGGGTTGCGGGCAAACGGGTGACTGGACTCAGCCGCCAACAGTAAATGCCATTCAGAATACTGACGGCTGGGAACTGTCAGGCCCAGCACATTTTATTACCCATGCTTTGACTGCGAGTCATTGCTTGGTGATTGCTAATGAAGGAGGGGAAAGAGCTGCCTTTTTAGTTGATATGAACGACTGTCTTGTCCCGACAAAATACCAATCCACCGACGATAGAACATTGCGCCTATCGAACATTACATTTCATGGTTCCCAAGCCCTTCGTCTGGAGAGTGTGGGTGAGAAACAGATCGACGACGCTTTGCATTTAGCACTTATCGCCTTGGCTGGAGAGCAGGTCGGTGGTATGCGCGCTATGTTTAAAATAACTATCCAATACTTGAATACACGCTTTCAGTTTGGTGAGCCCATTGGTCGTTTTCAGGCGTTGAAGCATATGGCTGCCGACCTACTTGTGGACGTAGAGTCTGCCTCGACAGCGGCCCGAATAGCTGCTCAGACTATGGCCTCCGGCTCTGGTGATAGCGAGCTCCTAACCTATCTTGCGGCTTTTACCTGTGCAGACAACTTCCGAAAAGTCACCGCAGACGCGATTCAGCTACATGGTGGCATTGCATATACCATGGAACACCCCGCGCATCTGTATTGGCGGCGCGCACAAACAGGGCAGTGGCTTTACGCCTCTTCGGACAAGCTTCGCGATCTATACCTGCTAGAGATGGAGGCAAAACTATGAGTGGAGATCTTAAAGCAAAAGTGGAAGGCTGGCTTGATGTCCATTGGGATAGCATCAATAATCGCCAGGTAGGCACTGCAATCTATGATGCTAAAACTTGGTTAGCAAAAGTGGTGGATGCAGGATATGCCACGCCAACATGGCCGGTAAAATGGTATGGTCTTGGCCTTTCTTGGAAAGAGGCGCGTGTTATTGAAGACGCTTTTCAAGCTCGCAGTGCCAAGGGCTGGGGGCGCGATCGATACCATTTGGGTGCCATTACAATCTTTAAATTAGGTAGCGATGCCTTAAAAACAGAGTTGCTCTATGAACTTCTTACTGGACCCATTTGCTGCCTACTTTATTCCGAACCAGGGGCCGGGTCGGACCTTGCTGGTGTTCGCACAAGGGCGGTAAAAGACGGCGATGGGTTTGTGGTCACTGGGCAAAAAGTCTGGACCTCAAATGCCGTAGAAGCTGAGTATGGGATGTTGCTGACGCGCACCGATATGGATGCAGCGAAACATCAGGGTATTACCTTTTTTATCTTTCCCATGAAGCAACCGGGCGTTGAAGTCCGTCCCATTAATCAGATTACCGGTGAGTCTGAATTTAATGAGGTATTTATTACTGAGGCCCGAGTTTCTGAGCGCTTTATTATTGGTGAATATAACCAGGGTTGGAAGTCTTTCCAGACTGCCATTGCCTCTGAGCGGTTAATTATGGGTCAGGGTATTACGGCTAGATTGGGGGGTACTGCGGCAGAAAAAGTGCCGGCACTGCTGCAACTGGCGCACAAGTACGGTGTATTACAAGACCCTGTTCTGAGGCAAGATGTTGCTCAGGCGTTAGCTTATCGACAGTTGAATGCTCTTAATATGCTGAGAGCCAAAGGGGAGATAATGAAAAATGGTGCGTCTTCACTGAGTTCTTTGGGTAAACTTGCTATGTCCCGTATACAGCATGGGGAGGCGCGTATTTCCGCAAAAATCCTTGGCCCTCAGGTGCTATTTAATGAAACAGAAGATGCACTGAATGCGAATTTTGATGGGGCTAAAGCCTATATGAATTCTATTGGTGGCGGCACCGATCAAATCCAGAGAAATATTATTGCGGAGCGAGTGTTGGGTTTACCAAAATCTATGGATATCAGCCGCAACATTCCCTTTAAAGACATCAAGTCGGGATAAATTATGTTCACTGTCAGAATGTTATTGTTAGCGAGCCTTTGTCCGTTGATTGGCGCCTGTTCAAACGAAGCTTCCGATCCATTAATGGATGAAAGTGAATTATTCGAAGCCGGCTCACTCGAAATCGGCTCACTCAAAACAGGCTCAATTGAATCTTCGTCACTTGAAATCGCATCTTTTAATAGTTCGGAAATACAATCTGGGCCATTATCAAGGATCATTCGGGGAGATGTAGATCTTTCGGATTTTTATAGCTATGCAGGCGCGCTACCGAAAAGTGTGGGTAGGCTAATACAGCAACAACGGCTGAGTGATCATCAGCACGTACCGGGCGCAGCAGAAAGCATCAGGCTCTTATATAGTTCTACCGATGGCATAGATGGCGAAACACCAATTGCGGTTTCAGGCAGTTTGTTTCTGCCCCTGGGCACAGCGCCCGAAGGCGGTTGGCCGTTGGTGGCTTGGACTCATGGCACGGTTGGAATAGCCGATCATTGCGCGCCGAGTTGGACGGGGTATAAGCCTTTTCATCAAAGATACTTAAAGCAATGGTTAGATCAGGGGTACGCCATCGTCGCCTCAGACTATCAGGGCTTAGGGACAGCGGGTACTCATCCCTACCTGGCGACTAAACCAGCATCATATAGTAATCTGGATATTATCCGTGCAGTTCAGTCGGCAGATTTTCCGGTGTCTGACAAAGTCGTTTTAATTGGCCAGTCTCAGGGTGCGGCAGCAGCCTTTGCAACAGCTGGTTATGCGCAAGACTATGCGCCTGAAATAGATATTCTTGGTGTTATTGCGACGGGCATTCCGATGTTTACCCCACGCACTATCGAGATTATTCAAGAAACCCGTCCCAATGATGTGGTGGACCCTATGCTCGGCTACAACTTCTTGGCGCTCACATTGGTAGAGCAGTTTAATGATGAATTCACCTACAGCGACTTTATATCAGATCTTGCTATGCCAACTGCCATGGCAGTGGATACCACCTGCCATTCTGATGTGAGGGAGTTGGTTGTGGAGAATGGATTAACTTACGACACATCGTTTAAGGTTCCACCGACGGATGCGCTTAAAGGCGCATTTGCACAGATGGGTTATCCAAGGTTTTATATCGCGGTGCCGGTCTTTATTGGTTCAGGGGTTAATGATCGAGATACGCCGCTCCGTATGCAAGGGGGTCTGGTCAAAAAAGCGTGTGTTTTGGGGACTGTTATCGAGTCGCATATTTATTCGGGCCATGATCATTTAACGGTACTTAACCACTCCACAGTCGATTCAATACCCTTTGCTCGTAATCTATTTTTAGGGCAAGCTATCGTTGGAAACTGTGATGCTCTTCCGTTCTAAAGCTTTGCTATTCTATATATAAAACATCCGTACTTTAAAATTATTATTTTGGTATTAATCTACTTTTTAATTTTAATGCTATTTAGTGTCAAAACGATTTACTATTATTCTGAAAACCTAATATGGTGGGGTTTTCGAATTATCAGTTAGGTGGCTGGGTAGTACAAAATTTTATCACGGTATATTTTACGGTATATATAGAAATACAAATAATTAAATTGTTATATAACAATAGCTTATCTAATTAATTCGGGCGGTGCCGACCCGACCAATTAAATAAAAAAGGCCACCTTTTAGGTGGCCTTTTTTATTTAACTGCCGGAACGGCGGATTTGAGCGTAAAGCGCCAGGTTCACAGATTGAGCCTGCGGCGCAATCTGGACAAGTCACAAAGCGACGCAGCCCCGCAAGGCTATTACTATCAAATCCTGCCCCACCAACGGTACCTCGATCTTCCAAATCGTCCGCAAAAGGTGGCCTTTTTTATTTAACCGCCGGAACGGCGGATTCGAGCGTAAAGCGCCAGGTTCACAGATTGAGCCTGCGGCGCAATCTGGACAAGTCGCAAAGCGATGCAGCCCCGAAGGGGTATTAATAGCCTCTTATCTCAGCTCTATCCCTGTTTGTCTTATTTTTGTGGAGGGCAACTTCGCGAGCTTGCACAATGGCGACCACAAAAAATTACCTTGCTA
>Ga0209534_10005281_pt1 | contig 11515 bp, 8 predicted proteins | sample COG_07_FD_184751 | JGI IMG/M metagenome (GOLD analysis project Ga0209534, IMG submission 184751) | Pelagic Microbial community sample from North Sea - COGITO 998_met_07 (SPAdes) (version 2) | ecosystem: Environmental > Aquatic > Marine > Neritic zone/Coastal water | place: Helgoland, sampling... | reverse complement strand
AGTCGCCAGTTTGAAATGCAGTTGAAACTGGTAAAAGAAACCCAGTCTATCGATGAGGCTGGTTCAACAATGATGAGACTTCCCTAGGCCTAAACGGGCGTAACGGAAAAGGAGAATAACAATGGATGCTTCACTGTGGATTGCAAAAACAGGCCTGACTGCTCAGCAGACACGCATGTCGGTTATTTCAAACAACCTGGCAAACGTCAACACCACCGGCTTCAAGAAAGACCGCGCGGTATTTGAAGATCTGCTCTATCAAAATATTGTTCCTGCCGGCGGTCAAGTCGATGCCGAGTCAGAGACACCGACTGGATTGATGCTGGGTACAGGTACACGAGTTGTCGCAACCGAAAAACTGCATGCGCAGGGCAATATTATCACTACTGAAAACGCCCTTGATCTGGCGATTTCCGGTGATGGTTATTTCTCTGTTCAGCAGGCCGACGGCACGATTGCCTACACCCGCGACGGCTCATTCAAGCTCTCTGCTGAGGGCAATGTCGTCACGGCGGGAGGTCAGGCAGTATTACCCGCCGTCACCGTACCGCAGAATGCCGCCAGCCTGACTATTGGCCGCGACGGCACAGTAACCGTTGAACTGGCCAATGGCGGTGGTTCAAGCCAGATTGGTCAGCTTCAGCTGTCACGCTTTGTCAACAATTCTGGATTGCAGCCAATCGGCCGTAACTTGCTCCAGCAAACCAATGCCAGCGGCGACCCGATTGTGGTGTTACCCGGAGTTGATGGCGCCGGTATGTTGATGCAGGGCGCAATCGAGGCATCCAATGTCAATGTTGTTGAAGAGATGGTCAATATGATTGAGACCCAGCGCGCCTATGAGGTTAACTCCAAGGCAATCTCAGCAGCGGATGGCATGTTGCGCTTCCTTAACAATAATCTTTAAACCCACCTTATTAGGCCGAGTCATGAATAACATGCGCGCGATAATAATAACTGCCACAGCTCTGCTGTTGGGCGCCTGTGCAACACAGCCCAATCTGACGCCAACAGCAGAATTTGCTCCGGTGCAGCCGCTTCCGGCAGCCCCTAAAGCTGCGGCCACAGGCGCTATCTTCGATAACGGCATGGGCCTGTTTGGTGATCTACGCACCTATCAAGGTGGCGAGATGCAGGTCGGTGATCTGATCACCGTTCTGCTTAGCGAAACCACTCAGGCGTCGCGCACCAGCGATATTACAACCAGCAGAGCGGCGACTAATGATGTAGTGACCGTCGCCCAAAAGAACTCTGTACTGGATAAGATCGGTCGCGGCACCGGATTCTTTAGCGACTTTAAACTCGACGGCGGTACCGTCGGCAGTGATGGTGCTGGCACAGCAGACCAGGCGGCCTCATTAACCGGCTCTATCTCAGCCATGGTGGTCGAGGTATTGAGTAACGGCAATCTGGTCATTCTGGGTGAGAAGCAGTTGGCGTTGACTGAGGGCAGCGAGTTTATTCAGGTGAAAGGCATTATTCGCCCTGCGGATATTCAGCCCGACAACACCGTGTTGTCGCGCCGCATTGCCAACGCACAAATTTCCTACCGGGGTACCGGTGCACTGGCCAAGGCGTCAAAGCCGGGTTGGGGCACAGGACTTCTGTTTAAGTTCTGGCCGTTTTAAGCGGCTAGCGGAGCAAATAGCATGTTAAAACTAAAATATTGGGTTCTGATGACCGCACTGCTGACGACGTCAGTCAGCGCTGATCGTATCAAAGATCTAGCTGATGTCGCCGGCGTGCGTTCAAACAAGCTGATCGGTTTTGGTCTGGTGGCGGGTCTTCAGGGTACCGGTGACGGCAAAGATCTGCCGCTCTCGGCCCAAAGTCTGAAATCCATGCTCTCCGGTCTCGGCGTCAGTGTCGACGGCCCGGTGAGTGATTTTGATCTGGGCGATGCGCTGGCCTCTCTGGCGACACAGAATGCTCAGAAAGAGATGAAACTGGAAAATGTCGCTGCGGTAATGGTCACCGCCGAGATGCCGGCTTTTGCCAAGCCCGGACAACGCATTGATATCAATGTTTCCGCTATCGGCGTAGCCGAGAGTCTGCGTGGCGGTAATCTTTTGATGACCCAGCTGCGTGGCGTCGATGGCAAAACCTATGCCCTGGCGCAGGGCGCGATGACCGTTACCGGTATTTCTGAAGATGCGGCGGGCACCAGCGTGACCATCGGCGTGCCAACGTCTGGACGGATTCCCAATGGCGCAACCGTTGAGCGGTTGGTCGAAACGCCCTTTGATACCTCTGAATTTATTGTTCTCAATGTAAAGGACAATGACTTCTCAACCTCAAATGCCATTACCCAGGCGATTAATGGCGCCTTTGGTGCCGGCGTTGCCAGTGCTCTCGACAGCGTCTCTATTGCCGTGATGGCGCCAGCGGATTCTTCGCAGCGGGTAGCCTTTATGAGCATGATCGAAAACCTCGATGTAACGCCTGGCGAACCGCCGGCTCGTGTAGTGATCAACTCACGGACTGGCACTGCAGTGATCAACCGCAACGTGAAAGTGACTGCAGTTGCGGTCACCCACGGCACTATTTCGGTAAAAATTTCCGCGACCAACGAAATCAGCCAGCCCAATGCCTTTAGTGATGGCGTGACTGCCGGTGTGACCAATGCGGATATTGAGATCGAAGAACCAAACAATCAGATGTTTCTGTTCCAGCCCGGAGTCGACTTGCGTGACATTGTCGATGCCGTTAATCAGGTTGGCGCAACACCGTCTTCCCTGATTGCCATTCTCGAAGCTCTGAAAAGTTCAGGCAGTTTGCGTGCCGAGCTGGTGGTGATCTAAATGCAGGATATTGCACTGTCAGCAAAAAGCCATCTCGACTTTTCCGGTCTTGGAGAGCTTAAAGCGCGAGCCAAGCGCAATGACGCCGATGCTGCTCAGGAAGTGGGTCAGCAGTTTGAAGCGATGTTTTTGCAGATGATTTTTAAAACCATGCGCGAAGCCAATGCGCCGCTAAAAAGCGACTTGATGGAATCGTCAAGTCTCGACACCTTTGAGCAAATGTATCACGAAGAGCTCTCTCAGGTGATGGCACAGCAGGGCACTTTTGGCATGGGCAAATGGCTGACCGAGCAGGTTAAAACGGCATCTTCCGCCAAGGCGATTGAAGCATACGAGCAGGCGCCGGCAGCTATGTCGCTGCAAAAAAGCGACACGGCGAAGCCGATTGTTATCAAACGCGACGAAACTGTTCAGGGCATGTCGCTGAACTTAAAGCGCTAAATCAAAGCGCTAAATCAAAAGCGCTAAACACTATTCATCACAGATAAAAGGAGGAGGCTATGGCAGATATTCTATCGATCGGAGCAGGCGCTACCCAGCTGTATCGTCAGGCCCTCTCGACTGTGGGTAACAATATTGCCAACCTCAATACCGAGGGCTATTCGCGACAGGTATCTGAGACCTCGGAAAATGCTCCGAGCCAGCAGGGTACCGTATTTGTCGGTTCTGGTGCACGACTAGACAATATTGAGCGCGCGTACGACGAATTTGCCGAAGCCAGCCTGCGTGATAGCGGCAGCAAACTCGCCACGCAACAGCCATTGATTGATTACGCCAACCGCGTGGTCGATATTATGGGTGCCGAATCTTCAGGGCTATCCAGTGCGCTGGATAAATTCTTTGCTGCCGCCAGTGCGCTCAGCGCAGACCCGGCATCGATAAACCTGCGCAGCAGTTTCCTCCGCGAAGCCGAGGGCATGGCGTCACGCTTCCGTGAACTGTCAGGCCAGCTCGGCGCCGTAGAAATTGAAACCCGCGCCAATATCGAAACACAGATCGAAAAGCTCAACAGCCTGAGTGAAAAACTCGCCTTTGTTAATACCCAGTTGAACAAGAACCTGACGCTGGAAAGCCAACCTCCGCGATTACTTGATCAGCGAGATCAGCTGCTTCGCGAGATGTCGGCGGTTACCAAAATTCATGTTACTGAATCCTCTTCCGGGCAGATCGATGTCCGTTTGGGCAGTAGCGCCGGCAGCCTGATTGTCGGGGCCAAAACCCATTATGATCTGGGGGTCAATTTCGATAACAGCGACCCCGGCCGCGTTGACTTGATTCTCGAACCCTATGGCGACAGACGCGTGGCGAGCTCGGTTAGCAGTGGTGCCCTCGGTGGATTGCTCAATTTTCGCACTCAGACGCTGGCTCCGGCCATGGATAGTTTCGACTACCTCGCGCACACTATCGTCGCTGAAGTAAACCAAATTCACAGCTCCGGCCTCGATGGTCGCGGCAACCGCGGTACCGATCTATTTGCTATCGACCCGATTTTTGATATTTCCGCGGCCCCAAGCAACGGCAATAATGGCCTTCAGGTTGAGGTGGTCGATCCGCAAGCGTTTGACTACGCACCGTTTCAGATGACCTGGGTCAGTGAACAGAACAGCTGGCGCATTCAGGATCTGGCCACCGGCGAGACCACCATGGCTGCACCGGGACCTGGGTTATTTAGCTATGCCGGACTGCAGATTTCCGTGGATCAGATGCCCGCCGATGGTGAGAGCTATGTGGTCAATCCCGTTTCCCGGCCCGCCAGCGGCATTCGTGTTGTGCAAAATGATCCTTTGGCGGTGGCCGCCTCTGACACCATGCGGGTCATGAGCTCAGCCGATAATCTCAGCGACACCATTGTCAGCTTGAGTCAGACCTCCGCGGCTGCGGCATTGAGTTTTGATTCAGGCAAAGTCATTTATGAACTTGGCAATAATGCCAGCGCTGACGCTGGCGAGCCCGTTACCGCCAGCTACCTGACCCCTGCCTTTGTCATTCCGAAGGGTGCAAGTCAGGCATCTTTGATGATGGACGTGCCTTACGACAGTGATATTAGTTTCCAGGTGATGACCCAAGATGGCGTTCATATTCTCGGTCACAGCATTGATTCCAGTGCACAAACCACCATGCTTTCAGGAGATTCCGGGTTTCGCGATAACAGCAGTTACAGCGACAGCTATCTCAACCAAACCGGAGCTGATGCCTATCTCGATCTCGATTTAACCTATGGCTTTTTGGCCAGCGAGGTTGAGCGCAAAGAGTGGCAGGTCGACGACAATGGTCTCAGCGATGCCTTTGAGTTGACCACGATTGCAGCCTCTGCCCGTTCCGCCAGTGTGCGTTTACAAGATAACGATTCGGCTGTTGCGATTGATTTAATCAGTGCCAATGCGCTGGTGGTAAATGGAACCTCAATGGGTTCACTGTCTCTGGCTGCGGGCGCAAGCAGCTCTGCGTCGATAATGGCCACTTGGCTCAACAGCGCCAGCGACAGCACCGGCGTGAGTGCCACGGCGACCAACTTGATAGAGGTTGAGGCGGCCAGCATAAACTACACCCAGCAGCTGAAAATCAATGGCACAACGATTGGCGGTGGCGCACTGCTGACCTCTGTCAAACAGCTCGCCGAGGCAATTAATGATTCCACGGCCAGCACCAACGTGGTGGCTAAGGTGACCAGTAATGGTCGACTGCAGATTACCAATGCTGCGGGTTACGAAGGTGACAATATCAGCCTCGGCAACCCCGATGCATCATCCAGCAGCAATGCCTTGGGTCAGCCCAACAAAATTTACAGTGGTCAGCTCTCACTGCAGGGTGATGAGCAAATACGCATCACCTTCGGCGATACCGGCCGACCGTCTGATCTCGCTGTGCTAGGTCTGCGCACGGGTGTTTATGTTGACAGTCCCATCGCCGAAGACCTCGCTGTATTTGTTACCGGCAGTGGTTCGGCCTCGGTATCTGCCGGATTTAGCAAGCCCGACACAACGGTTGTTGCCGAGAGTCTGGAGCAGACATTCACCATTAATTTCTCCTCCGAAACCCAATACAGCATTACCGATAACGCGACCGGTACGGTGGTCGCGACTCGGTCATATGCCACCGGAGAAGATATTCTGCACAAAGGGATGCTGGTGGACGTCGATGGCCGTCCGGTCGCTGGTGACAGTTTTGTTGTCGACCTCAATCAAGAGGGCGTAGGCGACAATGGCAATATGCTGCGCATCGTTGCCCTGCAAGACGAGCCGCTGCTCGATGGCGGGCGCACCCTTAGTGAAGCCTATATCTCACTTGTAGGCAGCGTGGGCAGCAAGGCCGCACTGGCGGTTATGTCCAGAGAAGCGATGCAAGTGGTCTATGACCAGGCGGTAGAGTCCAAAGATCAGATCTCTGGTGTGAGCCTGGATGAAGAAGCCGCCGACTTGATCCGTTTCCAGCAAGCTTACCAAGCGTCAGCTCAAATTATTCAGGTAGCCTCCAAGCTATTTGATTCGATATTAAATGTTCGTTGAGGAATTGACTGATGAAAGTCTCTACCAGCCAGATATTTGATCGTGCTACCAGCCAGATGTCGGCGCAGCAAGCCAAGGTTGCGGAAATGCAGACCAAGTTGGCAACCGGGAAACAGATCACCCGTCCCAGCGACAATCCCGAGCAGGCGGCGTTGATTCAGCGGCTGACCACTGCGCTCAATCGTCAGGACGTCTACCAGACCAATCTCGATTCGATCAATAGCCGTCTCGGCGCTGAGGAATCAGCGCTGATGACCGCAGAAGATGTGATGCAACGTGTTCGCGAACTGGCGGTGCAAGCGAGCAGCGAAACTGTTTCGGCCGCTGACCGTCAGATTATTGCTGCTGAAATCACCGCGCTGCGCGATCAACTGGTCTCGCTCGCCAACACCACTGATGTCTCCGGCAACTATGTGTTTTCGGGCTCTAAGGTACGCACGCAACCCTTCGCTGAAAATGCCAGCGGCGATCTTGTCTATCAGGGTGACCAAAACCGGATCATGGTGGATGTCTCGGACCAGCGCCAACTGTCGCTCAATCGTCCGGGCAATGAAGTCTTTCCCAGTGTGGTCCGCGAGGTCGATGGCGTTAGCGAAAGGGTAAGCTTTTTTGCTGTCATCGACGACTTTACGACGGGATTAAAAGCAAACGATCTCGGTCAGCTTCAGGACAGTCTGTCAGAGATAAGCGACCTGACACAAAATATGGCGATTTCGATTGCCGATGTGGGTAGCCGTATGCGCATCGCCGAGTCTCAGCTCGACAGCCTGACTGAGGCCAAATTGAGATACCAGACACTGTTGTCCAATGCAGAAGATCTCGACTATGCCACCGCGATTACCCAGTTGACCTCTGAAATTATGTCATTGGAGGCAGGGCAGAGTAGTTTTGCCAAAATTTCCCAGCTGAGCCTGTTTGACTATATTCGTTAATCAGCTCAACGCATAAAACTGTTTATAATGATAACCGCAGTGAGATTCTAGATGGCTGAAGTAGCAGGAAGCGATACCGTCACAGCACAGATTATGACAACTCTGGGCGCCGGCTCGGGGTTAAATATTACCAAGCTGGCCCAGGATTTGACCGATGTTGAAAAGGCGCCGCGTCAGGCCAAGATTGAAGAGGCGAAGACCGCCACGGAAGCCAAAATTTCTGCCTATGGGTTAATCTCTTACCAAGTCAGTCTGTTGCAAAGCGCCTTTGAAGGTCTTAATGATGCTGACGAATTGGCCACTAATAGCGGCAGTTCAACGAGCACAGCTGTCACCTTTAGCAGTGTTGAGGGTACAGCCGAGGCGGGGACATACAGTATTGACGTCACCCAGCTTGCCCAGGAGCAGCGGATTATATCCGATGAATACAGCACCACTGCCAGCAGTCTGAATAGCGGCAGCTCCTTTGACCTTAGCTTCACTATCGGCAATACCAGCACCACGATCAGTACCGTAACCGTTGCCACCGACACCCCCGCTGGTGTGGTCAGCGCGATTAATGCTGCGGATATTGGCATTACGGCCAGTCTGATCGACACCGGCATTGCCGGCGCTAACTACCGGATTGTGTTGAGTGGCGAAAACGGCAGCGAGGCGGCCTTTAGTGTCTCGTCGAGCCCGGACCTGGGCTTTGCGGATGTGGGCAACACGTTGCAATCGGCTCAGGACGCGCAGCTTGACTATAACGGTCTGACCGTTACCCGCAGCAGCAATGATATTGCTGACCTGATCAGCGGCACCACCCTGTCGTTAAATGAAGTCACCAGTTCGGCGGCACGCCTGACTGTGACCAGCGACCAGAGCACATTGAAGAGCGGCATAGAAAATGTGGTGACCGTATACAACGATTTTCGCGAGATTATGGACACCTTAGTTAAGGCGCCTCAGGAAGATGTCGAATTTAGTGGTGCACTACAGCGCGATCTCGCGGTCGCCAGACATGTTATGGAACAGGTGCGCGAATCATTATTCGAAGACTCCTCGACCGCCTCAGGAGATATCACCGGGCTGCGCGACATCGGCATCAGCATCAATCAGAAAGGTCAGTTGACCTTTGATGAAGACAAATATGACAGCGCGATTGCCGATAACTACGATGATGTGGTGATGATGCTCACGGCCAATACTACCGATCAAAATCTTTACGGCACAGCCGCTAAAGGTCTGGCACAGGATATTGCGACCACCCTGGAGGGGCTCACCGATAGCGAGAGTTTGTTGGCGGCTCGTGAGAGCAATGCAGAAACCGCATTGGAAGATTATGAAGAACAGCTAGCAGAACTCGAGACGCGAATGGCGGCAGTCTATGACCGCTACCTAACCCAGTTTGCAGCCATGGAATCGATGATGGAACGACTTAACGGTACCAAAGAATATCTCGAAGGACAGCTTGAGTCGCTCTCCAAGGCCTACGACAGTTAATCGCATTTGAGTGCCCGCTAAAAAAACCTGCATTAATCTGCAGGTTTTTTATTGCCCGCAACTCACCGCCTGCAACTAATAGCCCCCGCCGAAGTAGCAGATGATTCTCGCAGGAGCATTTCCGGGTCAACACTGACTTCGGTTGGCTATCTCCACAGCAAGACATGAGTTTAATTCAGACATAAAAAAACCCGGCTCAAAGAGCCGGGCTTGGAGTACTACTTGCTACTACGGGGAATTACTTAAGCAGTGCCAGTACCGATTGTGCCTGCTGGTTTGCTTGAGACAACATTGCAGTACCTGCCTGCTGGATAATCTGAGTACGTGCCAGCTCGGTGGTTTCAGCAGCATAATCAGCATCCGCGATACGGCTCATGGAGGCAGAGGTGTTCTGCGACACATTGGACAGATTATCAACGGTGTACTCGAGGCGATTCATTACCGCACCAAAGGTGGCGCGCTGAGTGGTTACGCCTGAAATCGCCGTATCAAGTGTCGCAATAATATTAGCCGTTTCGGTGGTTATAGATGCTGAGCTAGCAGTCATGCCGCTGAGATTTGCACCCATTGGGTTTACAGTATTTGCCGCAACACCTGCGGTGCCGACTGCAGCTGTTAGAGATGCTGTCGTAGTTCCATCGTACGTTTTCGCGCTACCCAGTGAACCTGTTCCGCCAGTTGCTTGAGTAAAAGTTATGCCAGTATTAGACACGGCAACTGAGCCGAAATTAGCTGCAAAGGCAGCGTCAGCGGCAATTTCAGTAGTGATAGCAGTTACGAGCTGGGCAAGAGTCGCATCGCTGAAGTCAGTGGCACCGGCTGTTGCGATTTTTGTCTGATCTATTTCAATTATATTCACGCCATCGTTGAACTGGATAACTGCAGCTGCGTCATTACCAACAGTGTTCAATGTTGCCAAATCAATGGTGACGTCAACGGTGCCTTGAACTGCTGAGCCAGTAGAGCCGGCGGCGAGGTTAAAGTCGCTGAAATCGACAGATACTGTCTGTCCATCGTTAGCGCCAATCTGGAAGGTAAAGGAACCATCGCTGGCGTCGCCGCCAGTGCCATCGAGAATATTTTCGCCGTTCCACTGAGTGGCATCAACAATACGGTCGATTTCTTCAGCAAGTGCTTTAAATTCAAGATCCAGGTTGGCAACATCATCACCAGTGTTACTGTCGCTGGTGGCTTGCACAGCCAGCTCGCGCATACGCTGTAGCATGTTGGTAATTTCGATCGCTGCACCATCTGCAGTTTGCAGCATGGAGATTGCATCATTGGCATTGCGAGCGGCCTGATCCAAACCTTTAACCTGAGCATTCAGGCGCTGGCTAATCGCCAGGCCGGCTGCGTCATCTGCAGCAGAGTTGATTCTTTTACCGGTTGAAAGACGCTCCATAGCTGTGTTCATAGCTCGTTCGTTTTTCGCCAGTGCGTTGGCCGTAATAGTAGCGCCGATGTTTGTATTGATAACAGTCATTTTAAAATCCTCAAAAAATATTAAGTTTCTTCGTCACGTTGCCAAGATTTACATTCGCTTCTGGCGCGTCCGTAACCTATACATCGACATGACTTGCAAATACTTAAACAGGGATTTGGATTTTATTTTTCTGTGGGTTAAGGAAACTCTGTTGATCTATTTATTAAACTTGTTAAACGCAAATTGTTAAACGCAAAAAAAACGCCACCCGAATACTCTCCGAGTGGCGCTTGATAACGCTAACTTGCTGTAAATATTTACCATCTATTAATAGCAGGAAATAATGCTGCGACAGTTTAGCCTTTCAGAAGCTGCAGTACTGCCTGTGCAGACTGATTAGCCTGTGCCAACATTGCGGTGCCGGCCTGCTGGATAATCTGGGTGCGTGCCAGCTCGGTTGTTTCTTCTGCATAGTTTGCATCTTCAACCCGGCTGCGCGAAGCTTCTGCGTTTTGCGAGACATTGGCCAGATTATCGACCACATATTCCAGACGGTTCATCACCGCACCGTAGGTGGCGCGCTGAGTATTAATACCGTTAATCGCCAGATCGATATTGGCCAGTGCCGTCGCTGCCAGCGCAGAGGTGTCGAGGCTGATGGGATCTGTGCCAGTGGTAGCTTCTGTAACGGTTACTGATGAACCTGCTTCGGTAACAGTTGGGGCAGTTGACAGAGTGCCTGCGGTCTTATAGGTAAATTCAAGCGCATCACCTGCACTATTTGCTGCCACGGTAAACAACAAGTCACCGTAGTCAGCATGCCCTGTAATCGCTGTGACTTGTGCAGCAACTGTCGCATCATCCGCCTGTGTAATAGTTATACTGGTGGTTCCGTCACTGATTACTTGAGCGACACCAGCTGCGTTATCTATCTCTGCTGCCGGAATACTATAAACAGCCGTCACTGCGGTATCAGAAATATTATTCGGTGAGGTTCCGCCATTCTTAAATACCCCCGTTCCTGTCGTAGTCCAGTCACCGAGACTAATAGCGATAGTCTGATCGGCATTGGCGCCGACCTGATAGGTAACTGTGCCGCTTGTGCCCGCAGTGCCATCGAGAATATTTTCTCCGTTCCATTGAGTGGACTCAGAGACGCGCTGAATTTCAGCTTGCAGTGCAACAAATTCCACGCTTAAGTTAGCGCGGTCGGTCGATGTGTTGGTTTCGGTAATCGACTGAATAGCCAGTTCGCGCATGCGCTGCAGCATGTTCGCCAATTCAATTGACGCGCCGTCAGCAGTTTGGATCATGGCAATGGCGTCGTTGGCATTGCGCGCCGCTTGATCCAGGCCCTTGATTTGAGCGGTC
>Ga0209534_10005280_pt1 | contig 11516 bp, 11 predicted proteins | sample COG_07_FD_184751 | JGI IMG/M metagenome (GOLD analysis project Ga0209534, IMG submission 184751) | Pelagic Microbial community sample from North Sea - COGITO 998_met_07 (SPAdes) (version 2) | ecosystem: Environmental > Aquatic > Marine > Neritic zone/Coastal water | place: Helgoland, sampling... | reverse complement strand
ATTTATTTAAAAGGGAATACTTTGGGCGTTTTGCCAAAGTTTTAAATTCTTTTGAAGAAACTCCAATTATTTCACAATCTAACTTGTAAAGCTCTCTGATTGATCTTGCAAACTCAAACCATGAGATTTCACCCTCATTTGAATAATGAAATAATCCTGATTCAGTTTTATAATTCATAATTATTTTAAGAATAACCTTGGCCAAATCGTAAGCGTAAGTTGGTGAACCAATTTGATCATTTACTATCTTAATTGAATTATTTTTCTTCATTAACTCAATCATGGTTTTTATAAAATTTTTTCCAAAACTTGAATAAAGCCAAGATGTTCTAAATACTATTGAACTAGGATCGTTTTTTAAACAAGCTTTTTCTCCTTTTAATTTTGAACTTCCATATTCGTTTATGGGATTTGTGTTTGAATTCTCAGACAATGGAAGTTTACTAAGTCCGTCAAAAACATAATCAGTTGAGATATGAATCAGCTTTTTATTATTGTCACTTGTCCATCTGGAAATAATATCAACAGCCTTGTAATTTATTGTGTTTGCTAATTTAGATTCAGTCTCTGCTTTATCAACATTTGTATAAGCAGCGCAATTTATAATTACAGATGGATTTATATCATTTAAAAAAGAACTAATGGTGTCTAATTTTAATAGATCTAAAGTTTCAATAGTTGAAAAAACCCAAGATAAAGCATCGTAACTATTAGAAATTTTTTGAAATTCTAAGCCTAACTGTCCGTCTGAACCGATTACTAAAACTTTCATTAGAAAGGAGATTTTAATTCTTTAAATGAAATGAGTTTTAAATCTTTAACGGAAAGATTTGGTTTTAAATCAAGGTTCCAATCTATTAACAAATCCTTGTCATTCCAAATTATTCCTGAGTCTGATTTTGGATTATAATAATTGTCTACTTTATAATTAACAATAGCTATTTCACTTAAAACCTGGAAACCATGAGCAAATCCCTTAGGAACAAATAATTGTTTATTATTTTCTGAAGACAACTCAATATAAAAAGATTTGCCGTAAGTTTTCGAGTTTGTACGTAGATCTACTGCAACATCTAGAATTTTTCCACTAACACATCTAACTAGTTTAGTCTGTTCAAATGGAGGTAATTGGAAATGTAGTCCTCTAACAACTCCCTTGTTAGATTTTGATTCATTATCTTGAATAAAAGTAATCTTGCTAATTTTATCTAAGTTTTTTTTATTGTAAGATTCATAAAAAAAACCTCTGCCATCTTTAAATAATGAAGGTTCGATAATTATTAAATCTTCAATGAAGGTTTTATTAATTTTCATTGACTAAATTATATTTAAATACAAAAAATGAAATGTAATACTTATATTTGAAATGTGAAATTATTATTTGATTTTTTTGAAAATAGCAAGCAACTTGCTTTTTTCTCCTTTGCGTATCTCGCAATTCTGATACTTTGGTATTATTTTTTCTTAATAAATAATAATTTTGAATTAATTTTTAGTGACCATAACGAAACTTACTACTACAAACCATATTTCAGTTTTTTTATTTATGAAATTTTAAATAATAAAGATTTTTTACACCTTTCTTCTATTCTAAATATAATTATAATTCCTTTTTCATGTCATTTAATTTTATTTAAGATATACACACACTTTATTGACACTAAATATGCTTTTTTATTATCATTAATTTCTATTTCAATTTTTAAAGAAACTAATTTTAGAGATTTTCTTTTGAATATTTTTAATTTTAATTTTTTACCTGTAAATGATTTTCCCTTAATTTTTAAATTTCCATTCCCATCCCTTTCTGTTATTATATTTCTAGTTATACTGTATAATATTTTAAAAACATTTAAGTATAATAATTCAAAATTTATAACTATAACTATTATATCATCTTTATATTTTTATATAAATGCTCTAGATGCAATGTTTATTCTATTATTATGGTTTTTTTATATTTTTAATATGTTATTTAAAATTAAAAAATATAAGCTTGGTTTTTTATACATATTACTAGCTTTTTTTATAATACTACCTGGTTTATTTAATTCTACATTAGTTCAGGACAACTTATTTACAGATAATAATTTGTATAATTTAATATTATATAATTTAATTCCATTAGCTCTGTCATTAGTTTTCTTCTACATAAAAAGAATAGATTTGTATGAGGTATGGTTTAAATTTAAATTTATTTATTTTTTTATTTTTTTAGAAATTTTAATTAATCTAATTGTTTATTTTAAAATTTTTAATCTTGATTTGTTTATTTTAAACAAACAAGTTCTTCAATTTGGAATTCATCTTTTATACTACACTCCTCTAATATATTACGCAACAAGGAAACCAATAAATTATAAATTTGGACCAGAATCCAACAAATTATCTAAAAATTTAGCCAGTATTTTTTTTACAATATTAGTTAATCAAAAATCCAAAATTTTTATAGTTTTGATAATATTGTTATTAACATATAACTTCCCAATAAATCTTTTTTATGCTCTCCAATAATATAAAATGCCTTCGATGGATTTCTGAAGATACTATTATTCTTGATAAAAGAACAATTCCAGTTTTAAAAAATAAAGAAGTACTTTTAAAAGTAGAGTCATGTGGGATTTGTGGTTCGGATCTCAAAATAAAAAAATTTGGAAATAAGAGAGTGAAATCAGGTCAAATAATTGGACATGAAATCTCCGGTCAGGTTGTAAAGGTTAATAATAACACTAAATTTAAAGTTGGAGATAAAATTTCATTGGGAGCTGATATTCCTAATGATGAAAAAAAAGACTATGCCATTGGTCATGAGCTAGAAGGTGGATTTTCTCAATTTATGGTAATTAATGAGCATACATTGAAGTATGGTCCCATAAAAAAAATTGATAAAATAGATTATGATATAGCATCTCTTGCTGAGCCTTTAGCATGTTGTATCAACGGTTTTGAAAAAGTTTCATTTAAAAGATATGAGTCTGTTTTAATAATGGGCTCGGGCCCTATTGGAGTTATGTTATCATTTTTAGCTTACGATTTGGGAATAAAAACTATTTTAATGACAGATATTTCTGATGAAAGATTAGAAAATTTAAATAACTTTTCTTTTATAACAAATTGTATTAATACAAAAAAAGTTGAAATAAAATCTTGGATAAAAAAAAATACAGATAACAAAGGAATTGATTTGATTTTTACTGCAAATAACAATATAAATTCTCACATTGATGCTATGGGATTAGTAAGAAATAAAACTGTAATTAATTTTTTTGGGGGCCTTCCATCTAATTCTGATTGTGTTGAAATTAATACAAATCAATTACATTATGAGGAAGCTGTTCTTACTGGCTCTCATGGTTCTACTCCAAAGCAACACTCTCTTGCATTGGATCTAATAAAAAATAATCAGAGTTTTTTTAAAAAAATTGTATCCAAAACATTTTCAATTAATGACTTTGAAGAAGCTTACAGAATGGCAAGTGATAGTAAAGCACTTAAAGTAATAATAAAACCGAATCAATAACATGTATAAAGGGATAAATCTTTCAGCTTCGATAATGTGTATGGATTGGCTTAATGTTGCCAGCCAACTAAAGGAATTAGAAAAAAATAAATTAGATTTTCTACATGTTGATGTGATAGACGGTTATTTTGCTCCAGATTTTACAATGGGATCTTCAATAATCAATTTAATTAAGGAAAATTCAAATATTAAATCAGATTTTCATATTATGGCTGATGAGCCTTCAAGGTTCTTTAAATCTTTCAATGTTTCTAAAGATGATTATTTTACTATTCATCAGGAAGCTTGTAGAAATTTGCACAGAGATCTTGTACACATAAAAAAAAATATTTCAAAGGTTGGAGTTGCTTTATCACCAGGAACATCAACAGAAAGCCTTGAATATATTTTAGAAGAAATCGATATGGTAGTTTTAATGACTGTAAACCCTGGCTACATGGGACAACAACTAGTCCCTCAAGTTTTAAAGAAAGTTGAAAAAGTAAGGAATCTTCGCGAAAAATATAATTTAAAATTTAAAATTTCAGTTGACGGAAATGTGAATTTGATTAATATTCCTAATATGATAAAGTCAGGTGCTGATACATTAGTTTTAGGATCTAGTGGTTTATTTAGAAAAGATCGAACTTTAAAACAATCCCTAGATCTCATATATGAAGAAATTGATAAAATAAAATAGTTATGTATAAATTAGGATTAAATACAGGTTTTGCTGTCAACAGATATTCAGATTCAGACTCTTGGACTAAATTAGTTAACAAATGCGGAATTAATAGTGTACAATTTACTGCTGATCTGTTAAATCCAAGTTTACCACAAAAAATAATTAGTAGTCAATTAATTAAAACTAGAAAGAATTGCCAGAAATACAATATTGATGTTACATCCACATTTACCGGTGCATTTACTAGATTAAATCACTTGTCTCACCCGGAACATGAAATAAGAAAATATTGGGTAGATTGGTTTAAAAAATTTGCAGAAATTACTGTTGAGTTACAATCAACAACAATGGGCAGCCATTTTGGAATTCTTACAGCTGAAGATTATTCTGACTCTAAACTTTTTGAAGAACGCAAAAATCAAAATATTGAACATTGGCACGAAATTGCTGATTATGCAAAGAAAATTGGTGTAAAAACAATTCTATGGGAACCAATGTCTGTTGGAAGAGAATATGGTGAAACCATTGAAAAATGTGAAATTCTTCAAAAACAACTTAATACAGATAGTCCTTTACCATTTAAAATTTGTTTAGATGTAGACCATGGTGATTTGTCTTCTGAGAACGAAGATGATACAAATCCATATAAATGGCTTGAAAAATTTGCATACGATAGTCCAGTAATTCATTTAAAACAAAGCTCTAATAATAAAAGTGGACATTGGCCTTTTACAGAAGAATATAATAGAGATGGTAAAATTGTACCTAAAAAAATTATAGAAATTTTAAATTCCAAAAATATTCAAGATGTCGATCTTATTTTAGAACTAAGTTTTAAGGAGAGAGAACCTTGGGATAGTTCAATAGAAAAATCACTAATTGACTCTGTTAATTATTGGAATAAGCATTTATAAATAATGGATATAGTTATTACATTAGCTGGTAAATCCAGAAGATTCAAATCTGCTGGGTATACAAAACCAAAATTTTTACTTGAAATCGATGGAAAACCAATATTACTTCGTGTAATTGAAATGTTTTCAAAAGAAGACACTTTTCATTTTGTTTTTAATAATGAACAAATCCCAAATAATCCTGAAATTACTGATATAATTAAATCAAACATATTAAATTATACTATCAATGAAATTGATTCTCACGAAAATGGGCCTGTTTATTCATGTTTAAAATTAAATGCAATACCAAAAAATAAGCCAGTAATTATCACTTATTGTGATTTTTTTGTTAAATGGAATTATGTAGAATTTAAAAATTCTGTTAAGGATTATGATATGGTTATACCTTCTTTTAAAGGTTTCCATCCAGCTTCATTTGGTAAAACAACTTATGCTTACACTAAGCTAAATAGCAAAAATGAATTAATTGAATTAAAAGAAAAAGAATCTTTTACAAAAAATAGGTCTGAGGAATTTGCTAACTCTGGAATATATTTTTTTAAAAATTGGGAGACTTTTGAAACAAATTCAAAGCTATTGTTAAATGAAGGATTTGGAAATTTAAAAGAAGGGTATGTTAGTTTAGTTTCAAATATCATAAAAAAAAATGGAGGTAAAATTTTAATAACGGAAGTTGAAAAATTTATATGCTTAGGAACACCAGAGGATTATGAAATGTATAAATTTTGGTCAGACTTTTTTTTAGAAAAAGACTTTATGTCTGATTTTGAGTGTATTTCAGATATTAATTTAATCCCAATGGCTGGCTTAGGTTCAAGGTTTAAAAAAGATAGTTATGATGTTTTAAAACCATTAATTCAAATTGGTAATAAATCAATGTTTTTAAAAGCTTCAGATTCTTTTCCTAAATCAAAGAAATGGATTTTTATTTTTCAAAATTCATTAAAATTCAAAAACTCCAATTTAGTTAAGATCATAAACGAGAACTTTCCAATCAACCATATTGAAATTATTGATCATTTAACATCTGGTCAAGCTGCAACATGTTTAATGGTTAAAAAGCACTTAAAAAAAGACAAGTCTCTTTTTATCGCTTCATGTGATTATATATCAATTTACAACACGAAAAAATGGCAATTGGCATTTAATGATTCTGAAATTGATGTTTATATCTGGACTTTTAAAACTAAAAACATCCTAGTTAGAAATGACAATGCATTTGCCTATTGTGTTACAGATAATGAAACAAACCTGGTACAACAAATTGTAGAAAAATCAACTATTTCAGAAAATCCTGGAGATGATCCAATGGTCATTGGGAGTTTTTGGTTTAGAAATTCTGACGATTTTGTATTAGCAGCAGAAAATTCAATTGAAAACAATGTAAACGTTAATGGCGAACATTATATTGGGAACAGCCTAAATTACCTGATAAAGATGGGTAAAAAAATTAAGATTTTTGAAATTGAAAAATGGATATCATTTGGAGATCCATTTGAACTTAATGTATATTATTATTGGGAGGAGTTATTTTTTGAAAGTAATAAAAAAAATAGGAGATTTTGATTTTTAATATATTAAAAAAGAATAAGCAAATTTTTATTTATTTTTTTGTAGGCCTAATAAATAACGTACTTAACTACTCAACTTACTTGCTTGTTCTTTTTGTTTCCTCATTTCCTGTAATTTCTAGTTTTTTTGGATTTTGTGTTGGTTTAGTTTCAAACTTTTTTTTAAACAGGAAATTCACATTTAAAGTAAGGATATCGTTTAAAAAAAAATTTTTAAAATATATTTTAGTTCAATTATTCGTTCTTGTTGTACAATTGATGGTGTTAAAACTATTTTTAATTTTTGAATTTGATCAGCGGTTTGCACAAATACCTGCAATTATTACTAGTGGAATTTTAAATTATGTATTATTAAAATTATATATCTTTAAACTATGAAAGCAGCTTCTTTAAACTCAAATAAGTTAATTGAAATTATTGATAAGAAAATTCCTGCAATTTTAGATGATGAATGTCTTATAAAAGTACATTCGTGTGGTATTTGCTCGTCAGATATTTATAGAGGATTTGATGAGGGAGCATATTTCTATCCTTTGATTATGGGTCATGAGTTTTCTGGAAAAATCATTGAAAAAGGTTCAAGCGTAAATGACTTTAAAATTTCTGATCATGTTTGTGTCTTTCCTCTTTTACCATGTTTTGAATGTGATTCATGTAAAATAAAAGATTATGTAACATGTACAAATTATAAATATTATGGATCTAGAAATGATGGTGCTTTTAGCGAATATATTGCAGTAAAGTCCTGGAATTTAATTAAAATAGATAATGATATTGATTTATATGATGCTTCATTTTTAGAACCGCTTTCTGTTGTTATTCATGCTTTAAAAAGATTAAATTTTTTTAATAGAAATGATTTATCAAAAAAGAACATCTGTATAATTGGATGTGGTTTTTTAGGTTTAATGTTGAATGAGATATTATCAAATCAATTCGGGTTAAATCAAATCACTTTAATTGATAGAAATAATTTTAAACTTGATTTTGCTAGTAATCACAAGTTGATGTCTAAGGTAATTTTGGATTCTGATGAAGATTGGATTAAGTATTTAGATCTTAACCCTAATTCTTTTGATATTATATTTGAAATGAGTGGTTATAATAAAAATTTCGAACGTTCAATAAATTTAAGCAAACCAAAAGGTGAAATTTTATGGTTAGGTAATATTAATAATGACTTACTTATTCCAAAAAAAACTGTAAGTTCAATATTAAGAAATGAATTAAAAATTATTGGAACTTGGAATTCAAATTTCAAAAACAATGATGATGATTGGATTGACTCTTTAAATCTAATTAGAAAAAAAATTGTTTCACCAAAAAAATATGTAACAAATTTTATAAAACTTAATGAACTACCAGAATCTATAGAAAAAATGTTTTCTCATAAAACTGGAAATAAAAGACATAATTATATTAAATATTGTGTGAATTTTAATGAAAATTAATAATTATTATATACATCGAGTTAACGATATTGATTCTTTAGAAAACGTTAGTAATCAATTTGGTATAGAGATTGATTTAAGATATGAAAATGAAGAAATTATATTAAATCATGATCCATTCTTAAGCGGAACAGATTTTCGAATATTTTTAAAAAAATATAATCATAACGGAATTATTTTAAATTGTAAAAGTGAAGGAATAGAAAATAAAATTTTAAAGATTTTAAAAGATTTTAATATTACAAATTTTTTCTTTCTAGACTTATCAATTCCATTTTTAATAAAGACAAGTAATAGCGGGTGTAAACAAATTGCAGTTAGATTTTCTGAATATGAACCTATTGATTTTGTAAAAAAATATAAAGACGTTTGTAATTGGGTTTGGATTGATTCATTTTCTGGAAATTATTTTGATAAAAACATAATAAAAACATTGTCTAAAAACTTTAAAATATGTTTAATGTCACCTGAATTGAGAGGTTTTGATAAAAAAATAATTGATGATTTGAAAATCAGATATAAAAACATCGAATTCAACGGAATATGTACTAAAAATCCTGATTTATGGATGTAATTAAAGAAATATCGATAATTATACCTTGTTACAACGAGTGTGACAACTTAAATGTTTTAATCCAAAATTGTGAAAAAATTCTAAGTACAAAAAATATCGAAATTGAATTTATTATCGTTAATAATGGATCTAATGATGACACTAAAAAGGTTTTAAATAGTTTTTATTTAAATAAAAACTTTAAAATTCTCCATTTAGAAGAAAATTTTGGTTATGGAAATGGAATAATTGAGGGTCTAAAGTACTCGTCATATAAATATTTAGCATGGACACATGCTGATTTACAAACAGATGTTTTTGATATAATTAAAGGAATCCAATATTATACTAAAGATTCTATTCTTGTTAAAGGAAATAGAATTAAAAGAAATTTTATTCCAAAATTGTTATCTTTAGGTATGTCTTTGTATTGTTATGTTGTTTTAGGATTATGGGTAAATGAAATTAATGCACAACCTAAAATTTTTTCAAGAGAATTTTTTCAACAAATAGTAACAAAAGCTCCAAAAGATTTTTCGTTAGATCTTTATTTTTGCATAAATGCTTTAAAGCAAAATAAATTAGAAGAATTTCCTGTTGTTTTCAATAAAAGAAAATATGGAATATCCAAAGGAGGTGAAGGTAATTTTTTTCAAAAAATCAAAATCATTCTTAGAACAATTAATTTTATAAATAAATATAAGTTTAATTAAAAACGATAACCCTGATACCCGTAATAAATTTAAAATATGATAGTTAACGCATTAATTACATTTTTTTTTATAAATGTTATTGGGCTTTGTTTTGTGTTATCTGGTCAATATATTATTCAAAAAACCATTAGAGAAACAAATAAACTTTCAAATCAATTATTTGTATCATTATCATATTTTACAGGAGTTATATTATTTTTATTTGTATTTAGACTAAGTAGCTTTATTATCTCAAATGCATATATTTCGATAGCGTTTGCATTTTTTACTATTCTAATGCTTTCTCTAATCATTTTAACTTCAAAAAATATAAATTTTTTAAAAATATTTTTTTTTCAAAGCTTATCAAACAAATTTTTTTATTTTGCTCTTTTAATTTCTGTATCAATATGTTTGTTATTTTACTGGACAGATCCAAGTTTATTAACTGATAATGTCTTAGCCCTTTTAGGTTCTCTTCACAGTCCCCGATATGTAAACATTGCAAATTATATTGTAGACGCAAATATCATTCCTGTAATTAATCAAAACTATGGACAGTCATTACTTACAGCATCAACTCTTTTTCTTGGATTAAATGCACCATATTTTACATTATTTTTATGGCTTGCTCAATCAATATTTTTTTTAATTTTTATAACATTTGGTTTGTTTAAATGGCTAGGACTTGATTTTAAAAGTTCTAGTTTAGGAACAATAATAGTATTACTAGGTAATACCACTTTTTCTTTATCGCATATTCTTGTTATTGATTCAGGTAGCCCATTTTTTTTGAATGGTTATACTGATTCCGTTCTTTCTATAGGAACCTTCATCGCATTTTTCTTATGGTTTTATAATGCATATATAGAAAAATATAACATAAACCGAATTCCTTCATTATTCTTATTAATCATTTTTGGAATAACCTGGAATATTTTTGCTCCACAAAATATTATTTTTAGCATTGGAATTCTTACCTTCTTTACGTTGAAAATTTTAATTTTTGATTCTAGAAGAAAATCATTTATAATGTTGTCGACAATAGTTTTTTTATTAGCATCTCTTTTTGGAACATTTATGGGAGGTATGTTGACACCAACAAAATTAACTGAAAGTGTAGAAATTGAAGGTTTAATGCAAGTAAAAAAAAATGAAAAACTTGAAATAGGAATTGTACCACAGTTGCCCTATCATTTTTCTAATGGTACAGGTTGGTCAAGAGCAGAGCCATATTTATATGAAAGAGATAAAAAATATAGAGATCAATATAATAACAATTCTCAAAGCACTTTAGATAAAACAATTTTATTTTTTAAAATGTGGATAATATTTGAAACAAATATTTGGATTGCTTTTCGTATAATGATAATCCCTTTTATAGGAGTTCTAGGGCTTTGGATGCTGATATTTTATAAATCAAAATGGGATCCCCCTAAATTCAAAAAATATAAAATGTTTGTTTTAGTAAATACATTAATAATTATCCCTGGATTTATTATACCATTTTTGTTTACTTTATCAGGATATAAGTGGGAACTAACACGATTCTTGATTCCAGGGATATATATGGCAATGATGTCTTTTGTTATCTTTTTAAAATATTTTCATTTTACTAAAAATATTTTCATAAAAAAATATTTTTCTTACGTAGTTGCTTTTCTTTTAATTTCTCCTGTCATTATTAATACTATAGTCAGAATTGGAATGAATGTTAAAGATTTGAATAAATTCCTTAATTTTTGTGAATTTATTTTAGGTAAAGTCTACTAATCTTTTTTTAACATTTTGCTGAAAATATAACAAAAAAATCTTAAAGATTCATAATTTCATTATTAATCTAAAAAAACAATTATTTACTAAAACCATAATCATTTTTAAATTCCGTAACTGTAGGCATTTATCCATCTTCATTCATTATCTAACAAACTAAACCGGCTGGTTTAAATTATAGTTTCATTAAATTTCATTTATCCTTGACTAGATTTAAAAGATATTGACCATATCTATTTTTACTTAACGGCTTAGCTAATTCTCTGAGTTTTTTTAAATTAATAAACTCCATTTTAAAAGCAATTTCTTCGAGACATGCAACTTTATATCCTGAATGTTTCTCAACAGTTTTTATAAAGTTTGAAGCTTCAAGTA
>Ga0209534_10005269_pt1 | contig 11538 bp, 7 predicted proteins | sample COG_07_FD_184751 | JGI IMG/M metagenome (GOLD analysis project Ga0209534, IMG submission 184751) | Pelagic Microbial community sample from North Sea - COGITO 998_met_07 (SPAdes) (version 2) | ecosystem: Environmental > Aquatic > Marine > Neritic zone/Coastal water | place: Helgoland, sampling... | reverse complement strand
AACAATTTAATCTCCTTTTTTTTCTGGATAAGCAGTGGGGCTTAGTGGTCGTCTGGGTATTTTTTCTTCTGATTTTGTATATTCTTGATATTTTGATGTTTCTTTTACATCTTTTGACTTTTGTGTGATTTTCCTTTGCATCTTGTATTTGATTTATAAAAAACTTATATTTATAAATCAATTTTATTTTATTCATCTTCAGTGCAAACTGATATTGAATCAGAATCTGATCCTGTATAATTAAGATCGTCATTATCTTGGTAGCCATCATAAAATGTATTTTCAACTGGATAAAATAAAAATGAAGCGGGAGTTACAGGAGAATTTAAAATATTACTAATATCATTTTGATTAACAGCATCTGATGTATTTACAGATAAATTAAAAGAAAATTCTTCTTCTATTTCTCCATCCTCTTTAGTTTCAATACTTGAATCATTTATGTTTTCCCCAAAAATAAAAGGTAATCTGTTACTATTTCCAAAAGATATATTTAGATTAGAAGGATCATTAGAAAAATTGAACTTTGTTTGTTTGGTTGTTGAGAAAATTTTCCTCCCAAAATAAGGATTATTTTTATTAAACTTTTTCCAAAACACAATTATATTTTTACGAGCTTCCCTTTTTTTTATTGGATAACAGCTATACTTAGAGGTAAAGTATGTGGGAATTAGGTGTTTAAAAGTTTCTATAACGGTTTTTTCAGAAAATGAACGATCTATCATTATATTAGGTAAATATCTATCATATTCATATAACATTTCCATAATTACTTCATAAAGCTCATCTTCATCCTCAGCACGAGAAACGAAAGTTTTAATCGATTCTTCTTTAAGAAGAGGTTGAGCATTGGTATGAAATAATTTAATATTAAAACCACTTTCTAAGTAAAATTTAAATAAAATAGGGATTGTCATGCTTTTATCCCGTAAGAATAAATAAATATTATAATAATTAAATTTTGAAAAAGGCAAATTATTAAAAGGATTACATGAATTTTTAGGATTATTAAAAAGACCTTCAGAATAGGTTAAATCATTATGGATAATCCGCAATAAATCTGATATATGAAATTTATATATAATCTTTCTTTCAATCAATTCAATAGTAGTCCTTGGCTGTAATGGATTTAAATATAAATCATAGTTGTTGTTAAAAATTTTATATTTCTTTTGCTTATAAGATGTTAATAATCTACGGAAAGAATATAAAATTCTCTGTGTTTTTGAAAAATAATTCATCATAACATCTTTTTGGCAAGTGGATAAGAAATTATTATCTAAAGAAGACTTTAGTATTTCAAATTTGGTTAATTTATCATTATGTTTAAATGAAGCAACAAACCCATTCATCAAATAATCTCTTTGATTATGTCCAAAATTATGTATATTTTGTGAAAAATTTTCATTAAAAAAAAAATAAATAGTCATGTTACAATTCTTTACATTTATTTATTTAAATCCTTTAAAAATCAATTACAAAATCATTTTTCCCTAGATCTTCCTTTTTAATATGGATTGCATTATTTTGTATTTCAGTCTTTTGAGAAGAGCAAGGGTCATTAGGATTTTTAACCTCGGACATTAATATTTCCAAATTAGTTTCATCTTTATCAGGGATACTAACTTCTTGTGACAAGTTTCGAATTTCATTAATATCAAGATAGGTTTGAAACGCGCCTGTTCCAAAATAACCAAGTTGCCCACACATTATATTTGCAGACACGCCTCTCATTTGATCGCACTCTGAGTGTTTTGCGGCTTTCAAAAACATTTCTGGTGTTTCTTCGAATGAAGCTTTGGCTATTGGTCCAATGTCATCTCCATTAATTCCATGTCTAAATATAGAAATCATTTTTGCCGAATAAGTCATTCGATCACACAACAATTGAAGATGATGTTCATTAATATAGGAACCATCAGATAGCACCTCTTCAAATTCGTTATAAATACTTTGCCTTGCAGCTTCTATTCCCAATACATTTTTCATTTCTTGAATATTATTACTAATGGTCCTTGTAGAATCAATATAATCCAGAGCTAAGACATCAGCTAAATTATTACCGACTGTATCTAATACCCAAATGTCTTGCTTTACAAAATTTCCATCTTTATAGGTAACGGTATTAGGATCTTTACGGAGAACGACTTTATTAATGTTTTTAACACCTCGTAATGATATATTATTAAGTAAAGTATCTTGAAAGTTCTTTAACATATAAATTTCATCCGACTGATCGAGAACTGTTTCTTTTTGGAATTTTTTCTTGTTTTGAATGACTTTATGAAGACGAATTCTAAAAATGAGTTTATCTGAGTTGTAGTCTGTATAAATACAAGATAATTCCTCCTTGTAACTATTTTTCAAAGCGAAATGAACATCTTCCATTGTAATATTTTTTTCTAGTAATATTTCTTCATCTATTTCCATTCTAATAACCCATTTTGATTTTTCTGTATTACCATCATTTTCATTCGATCCACATTCATCCATTAATGCTTCAAATTCTTTATACTGTCTGATAAAACTCTCATCCTCCTTAATCATTGTATTTAAATCATCAGGATCAAAACAAATTTGAACATTCTTTACTACCTCCTTCAAAACCGTTAATTCAACCATATTCATTATTGTTTGTGCCTTTTGTCTTTCGATTTCGTCTTCTTTATGTAAGTAAATGGTAAGAGATGGTTGTTTAGGGTTTTCACTCAAAGATAAAATTTCTTCTACCCTGGGGACACCACGAGTTACATTTGATTTAGAGGCTACACCTGCAAAATGGAATGTATTTAGTGTCATTTGAGTTGTAGGTTCTCCAATAGATTGAGCCGCAATCATTCCCACCATTTCTCCTGGGGCCACAAATGCTTTTTTATAAAGATAAACTATATTTTCTAATAAAATAAGCAAGCTTTTTCTATTAAACCGAAAATTACACAAAAGGTGACAGGGATTGAGATGATAATAATATAAAGTTTTGAATAATAAATTTGGTTTTAGATAATAGAGTTGTTCAAGTGATTCATAAGTGTTATCGATTAACTCATATGCCTCAAGAGGTGTTATATCGGATAAGGAATTAGATTGAATATTATGTTGTCCCATAATGTTTTGAATAACAAATGAAAATGCAACTGGAATAAAAACATCATCATTATTTTTCATTTTAAAGACATCTTCCATTATGGTATGTCGTTGTTCAATCATAAATTTCAGAGTTTCTTGAATTTTTTTATTCATCTTTTCAACTTGTTTTTTAATACGAGTTCCTGTTGATTTGGTAAATGCATTTACGACTATTTTTTCGGCTTTACCAGATACAGGAAAGCTAAAATAACCATAAATTTCGTCAAGTGACATATAAACTAATTTCACTTTTTGTTTCTCTACCTTTGTAGTCTCAAATCCATCATCTCCATAGTGAAACTGGACGATTTTACCTTTATTGTTTCGAACAGTCATATCGTATTCTACTTTTAGATCTTCCATTCCTTTAATAAGTCTTCGTTGAATATAACCAGTTTGAGAAGTTTTAACAGCAGTATCAATCAATCCTGTGCGACCACCCATTGCATGGAAGAACACTTCTTCTGGAGTAAGACCCCCGATAAAACTACTTTCAACAAATCCACGCGCAACAGGGCTGTCGTCATATTTATAAAAATGAGGTAATGTTCTATTGTCAAATCCATAAGGAATTCGTTTTCCTTCTACTGTTTGTTGTCCTAAACAACTAATCATTTGAGAAATATTCAATTCTGAACCTTTGGATCCTGCATTTACCATGATGACAAAACGATTTTCCTTTGAAAGACTTTTACGCCCTAATTTTCCTGCTTGGGCTGCTGCATCGCCTAATATATTATTTACTTGAAATTCAAATTCTTCTTCATTTGATCTTCCAGTCATACTTTCAAATACTCCAATATGAGTTTGATTAATAAGATCATTGACATCTTTTTTCTTTTCATAAATGACTTCAGAAATAGTTTCCTTTGTTTTATTATCCGCAATCAAATCACTAATTCCAACACTGTATCCACTTTGCGTCATAAATTCATTAATAATGTTTTGTAAATTGTCGATAAAATTAGAAGACTCCATATTACCAAAATCATTACAAATGCGTTGTAAAAATCCTGTTGATGTACCTCCCAACGCACCTTTATCTAATTGACCTCTTATAAATTGTCCATTTTGAACCTCAACCACATTGTTGGAATTATGAAAAGATTCACCACTTCCTATAAATTGTTTATTTGGAATCTTAAGGGAAAGAGGGGGCATTATTTGACTAAGAATATCAAAACTGGATACCGACGATTTATTAAGAGAAGATGGATTCACTTTATCAAAATACATCAGAAGATTCATCGCATTTCTAGGTGTAAAATTAATATTTTCTCTTGTAAATCGGTAGGAACCCAGTAAAGAATCTTGGAAAATTCCGACAATTGAACTATTCGAACCAGGACTAATTATTTGATAAGGAACTGCTGCAAGATTTGTCAATTCCATTTCAGATTCGACATCTTGAGGCATATGTAAATTCATTTCATCACCATCAAAATCCGCATTATATGGTTTGGTATCAGCAACATTCATTCGAAAGGTATCAGCCTTAGACATAACTTTTGCAATATGACACATCATACTCATTCTATGAAGGGTGGGCTGCCTATTAAATAAAACACCATCTCCATCCATCATATGACGATGAACTGTATCCCCATCTTCAAGAACTATCGAATCACGATCTACATAACGAAGAGAAATATTGTCGCCATTCTTTTTTTCTAATATTTTAGCACCGGGATAAACATCGGGACCATTTTTAACTAATTTTAGTAAGAAATTTTTATTTTTTTGATTCACAAAAACAGGCTTGGTAATATTTTTAGCAATTTTTAGAGGAACACCTAATTCTCTAATCGAAAGGTTAGGATCTGGGGTGATAACTGAACGAGCACTATAATCTACACGCTTCCCCATCAAGTTACCTCTCACCCTTCCACCCTTACCATTCAAACGCTCCTTAATCGACTTTAAAGGCCTACCAGAGCGCTGAGAAACAGAAGCAACTCCAGGGATTTTATTATCAACTAATGTAGCAATATAATATTGTAGAACAGTAGCCCAATCATCAATCACATTTTGAGGTGCATTTTGTTCTAATTTTTCTTTTAAAGTATTGTTAGCTTTAATGATATTTACAATAATATGAGTAATATCATCTTCACTGCGTTGTTGGGCATCGTGTTTAACAGATGGCCTAACAGAAGGAGGAGGAACGGCAAATGTTTGACAAATCATCCAATCAGGTCTTGAAAAAGCTGGACTAAATCCCATGAAAGAAACATCTTCATCTGAGATTCTGCGCAATATTTTCAAAACCAATTCTGGAGTTAATTTTACAATCATTTTTTCAGGCTCGTCCGCATTGTTTCCATCGGAAGAAAGCCAAACAGCCATCAAAGACGATAAACCTTCTTTAGTTATTTTTGGTTGTTTGCAACCACAACCATCCTCTGTGTCTTCACCACACCTTGACACCCCGCTAGCTAATTGAAATACTTTGTTCCATTTGGCTTCATTATGCAATGAAGAAATTGTTTGTTTATATTTTTCTTTTGAAATTAAAAGTTTGCTACATTTAAAACAAACACAACGCAAAACTTTGGAAACTGTATTTAAATATTGAATGTAAAATACTGGTTTAGCAAGTGAAATGTGTCCAAAATAACCAGGAGTTTGCATATAATCTAATCCATCGGTTGGACAAACTAAACCTGCTTCTAAAACGCCCATACGAGGATCAAATAAACCCCCAATTACAGGCTTATTATTAATATATGTATCTCGGTTAGTGATTTCAGCAACTGAATTTTTAATGATTTCATCACTTGATAAAATACTAAACTGAATCCCTATAATTTTAGATGGCAAAATTTTGGTCTGTTGTAACATACTGGTATATAAAATATAAATATTTGTTTATCATTAAATCAATTTTATAAAATATATTTTATCAAAAATCATAAAATTGAAATAAAATTTAACTTAAATATTAATTTATTATAATAGATTATGAAGATCGATAAATACTGTAAGAATAAAGCCGTTGAATCAGATAGTGATAGTGATTCGGATTATGAGACTGGAGATGATGAGACTATGGATTCAAACGAATATCGAAAATTTTTAAATAAACTTTTTCCTTCCAAATATCTCAAAAATAAAATTGAGCAAAATAAAAAATCTCCCCGTTCTAAACCTGCTACACCATCTTCTAAAAAAAAAATAAAGGACAAAAAGGAAACAATAGTTAATAAAAATAAAAAAAAAATAGATTCGGATGATGATGATGATGAAGAAGAAGAGGAGGAAGACGAGGAAGATGAAGTTACGAATCAAAAATTCAATATTGTTTTCACTATTGGGGATCCCAATTATGATGAAGATGAAGATGAAGATGAAGATGAAGATGATGATTCAGATAGTGATGAAGAGGAAGAAGAAGAAGAAGAAGGAGAAGAAGAAGAAGAGGAAGAAGCACCAAAAAAGAAAAATTATTCAAAAAAAGATGAAATGATAATTGAAAAATTTATCAATATGGCTTCCTCGATGGCTGAAAATCCCGAACATCAAGATAGTATAGTTTTAAAGGAATTGAAGCAGATAGGAGAAGAAAAAAAAAAAGAAATTGATAAAAACAAAAACAAGGTACAAAAGAAAGAAAAAATGAAAAATCTTGGTAAATTCAAAAAAAGTCTTAAAGAAAAAAATAACATGAATGATTTTAAATTTTTCCAAAAACTTGATGTTTCTGAACAACAAACTATTCTTTCTCAAGTGGAAGAAATTCAATCAGAAATGAGAGTTGATAAACCTTATAGAATAAAACTGTTGGAATGTGATATCCCTACCTCTTATAAAGCATCCGCATTTAAAAAAATTAATATGCTACGAAATATGGACCCCGGCGGAGGTGAATATTATAAAATGAAAAACTGGGTTGATACTTTTATGCGAATCCCTTTTGGAAAAATTAAGTCTCTTCCTCTTACTATTGATGATGGTATTGAAAAGTGCAATACCTATATGACTAACGCAAAAAAAACACTAGATGAAACTGTTTATGGACTTGATGATGCAAAAATGCAAATTATGCAACTGATTGGACAATGGATTACAAATCCAAGTGCTGTAGGAACTGCAATAGCTATCAAAGGACCTCCAGGTACAGGAAAAACTACACTTGTTAAAGAAGGTATTAGTAAAATATTAAATAGAGACTTTGCTTTCATTGCATTAGGCGGTGCTACAGATAGTAGTTTCTTAGAAGGACATGGATATACTTATGAAGGGAGTACATGGGGTAAAGTGGTTGAAATTTTGACTCAATGTACATCAATGAATCCGATTATATATTTTGATGAATTGGATAAAATTAGCGATACACCAAAAGGAGATGAAATTAATGGTATTTTGACCCATCTTACCGACACAAGTCAAAATTCCGAATTTCATGATAAATATTTTTCAGAAATTCATTTTGATCTCAGCAAATGTTTATTTATTTTCAGTTACAATGATGAGTCTAGAGTGAATCCAATTCTGAAAGATCGCATGTATAGAATTCAAACAGAAGGGTATAATGATAAGGAAAAAACTGAAATTGCGAAAAATTACTTGTTGCCAAAAATAAGAGAACAAGTGAAATTCAAAGAGGAAGAAATTCTTATAAATGACGCAGTATTAGGTAAAATTATTACAGATTACACCATGCAAGAAAAGGGCGTCCGTAACTTAAAACGATGTTTGGAGATTATATATACCAAACTAAATCTATATCGTCTAATGAGTAAAGATTCAATTATATTTGACGAGAAAAATAAAATGGATGTTACTTTTCCTTATACAGTTGTGGAATCTGATTTGAAAAAGCTTTTGAAAAAGGAAGACAGTCTTACTTCGGAAGTCCATAGAGCTTTATATATTTAATTAGCAACTCTTATTTGATTACGATCATAAAGAATTTCTAATTCTAAGGTAAAACTATAATCCATATTATTTAAATCTATTACATCTCCGAATCTGTCAAGTAATCGGACATGTATTTTTTTTATATTGACTGGTCCATTATACCTCCGGGTTTTGGTTAAAGAAGAACCGTCTGTTTCATTAATAACTAATGACAATTTCCCATTTACCATAGGAATTTTACCCAATACTGACTGATTTAACGAAGATTCGTCGAAACAAATAACATTTGCCTCATTCTTATTGTTTTTAAAATCCTCTACACAAAAATAAACATATCTGTCACCACCAGCATCAAATAGTCCTTCAGATTGAACAGCATCTTTAATATCCAAATAATTGGCAAGTCGGAAACCAAATATCCATCCTGCTGTATTCATAATATTATTTTCTCTCGCTTCATCAACAAATTTTAAAGAAAAACAATAATCTTTTGGTATATCCGGGCATATAATTTCAAATCTTGTTTTGAAGTTTATAGGGTCTATGTAAAATTTAATATATTGAAGACCATCTTCCTTTCCAGATTCGAAAAAATATTTATGGTTTAAAAAATGTACCAATGTTTCATTATCATAATTTCCATCAGGAATAACAATATAAAAAACTTTACATTTACCACAATTTGTAACTTCTATTCGGAACTGATTATTTTTCTTTTTGTGATCAAATAAATACCAAGAATTAGGAATTTCTATAGAAGCTAATCTCATTGAAACCACATTTTTTACTTCAAATGGTAATGTATATTGAAAATCGCAAGGATTACTCTTGTAATATTTATCACGGAAACAACTATTTAAATGTACATTTTTTAATTGAATGATTCGTTTAATTGAATTTATATCTCCTGGAATTACAGCATTTTCAAATACATTAAAAAACTTATTATCTGCTTGATCGGTAATAAGGGGTTTATTATATCCTAAGGAATCTGTCAAATCCTTTTGTTCCATATTTCTTTTTCTCTCTAATTCCATTTTTTTATGTGCTTTCTCTATTGGATTTTCAATTACCTTATCAATTAAATCATCTATATTTTCAAATCCTTCAAATCTTGGGATTTTTATAATTCTTGACATAACCGATTCATCTTCTTCCATACTTGGATAATATTTTACATTCCTCATAATTTTCTTCTCGCGGTAAAAATAAACACTTTCTAATAATTTATAAGCTTTGGAAAAAAACATAAAAAAATCATCTTTCAATTTTGATTTTGAAGGATGCATTTTTGAAGTTTGTTCTTTCACCTTTTCTAGGTCATTCTTATTATATGAATATGGTATTTGAAATAGGTTTAATAAATCAGTAAATTTATAATTATTTATGTTTAAATCTAAATGTTCCATCTATATCATACATTTAGATTCAAATTATTCTAATATACCATATACTTTATACCTGAACTTAATCATAACATCTTTTGTATCAGGATTCGGATTTTTAAATATAATGCTTATCTTTAAAATATGGTAAATTATATTTCCATCAGGATCTAATTCCTCTAATAAAGCTTCTTTGGATTTTAATACTTTTATTACTTCGTCCCACTTTAAAGCACATAGAATTGCGCAAATATTTACATCACAAATGGTTTTTATACATGATAATTCTTTTTCTAAATCTAATTTACAACATAATTCAAAACAATCTCTACTAATATGAAGATCCGATTCAAGAAAACAAAATATTGTTTGTAATAAATTAAAAGGAATACCATCAACAGTTCGATTTAAAAAAGAGATATAAGGAACAAGAAAAGGATCCCGACATGCTTCAACATTAACACTAAAACAATTTCCATCATAAGGATAAAATATTTTTTTAAATAAAACAACACTGATTTCAATATCATCTAACTCAACAATATGTATATCTTGTCGTAGTTCTATAGGAGAAAGTTCTTGTCCTAAAGCTGCAACATCTAATACTTTTGTAAAATTATTATACCGAGCCATTTATATTGGTAATAGAAGATTTTTTCATATTTTCCAATCCATCTATCTCTTTTTTAATTAAATCATAACTTATATTTTCTTCGCATATTCTTCTTCTTATTAAATCTATTATAAATTGATGATACTCCTCTCCATCCTTTGGTCTTCCCAATATCATATTATACATTTCATATTCAGCTTTTAATTTTATCATTCTTGTTTTATATAAAATACTACCTACCTCTTTTCCTTTTCCATATATTTTTCTCTCTAATTCAATAATTTCATTATGTTCTTGTAATACACTTTCAACAAGATTTAATACCATTTCAAAAAATTCACAGTCTTTAAAATAAGAAATATTTCTTTTTAATTTTTCGAGGATAAACATATTTTGAGCTACAATTTGCCACTGAGAATTTATAATTGGAATTATAAATAAATTCATAATTTGAATTTTATTTTTTTTTTGTACTGGCGACTCTTCTTCGCCAAAGCTTGAAAACTTTCCTTTCAATGACAAAAAATTGATTTTATTTTTTCCAGATAAAGAAAGGGTAGAACAATTCATTTATTAATATAGGTATTCATTTTTATTTATTAATTACAACCACAACCACCTTTTGGTTTATTTAAATATTCTGTTGAATACTTAAAATTATTAGAATAACTTTGTGAATATGATGTATTTTTTTTGGAATAAAAAGATGAATATGTAGGCCGAGGAAACTTGGGAGCAACTGGATCGCATATTGGAGGGGAATTATAATATGGTAATCCCGTATTAGAAGTTGGATTATTAGGATCATTTTTAACAAAACATGTTTTTTTGGCTGTATAAATATTATTTTTATTTTCAACACCGCAACAATATATTTTTTTTCCATAATAATATGAGGGTTTTCCACAACATCTTTTGGTATTATTAATTATTGCATGCCTATATTTATTCCTTTCCATTCGAGCAGATGCGCTACATCCTTGGATACCCGAATCATATTCAATTTTCTTTTCTTCATGACAATTAGGCTGTTTTTCTCTTGGAAAAATTGCGTAAGCATCCATATGTTTTTGTTTTGGGCATATAGGTTCAGGATTCTTACATTCAGGATTACTATTTGATGTATAATGCATAGTTTTACACTGAGAAGGAAAGACCACTTTAAAATCACAACATTTACAATGTTCTAAATCTGAACATCTGCAACAAATAATTTTTGGACAAATAAGTTGGTCTTCACAATCTTTTGCATAAATTTGAGCAGGAAAAGCATATTTTTGTCCTAATTTATTATTCATATAATGTCCATATGGATATAATGAATCAATAAAGCACTGGTCGGTTTTGGTAAGACGACAATAGCATTTGCATACGGAATCTTTACATTTTAAAACATGTTGAACTAATTCTTGATAATGAACAAAACTAGTTAATCCATTTTTCAAACCTTCAGGAGAATAACAACATTGGTTACATTTTTTATTAAATGTTTGATAAATCCTTACTAAATTCATATAGATTTTATATTCATGAAAGGTTAAAAAACGCTTTGTA
>Ga0209534_10005257_pt1 | contig 11550 bp, 2 predicted proteins | sample COG_07_FD_184751 | JGI IMG/M metagenome (GOLD analysis project Ga0209534, IMG submission 184751) | Pelagic Microbial community sample from North Sea - COGITO 998_met_07 (SPAdes) (version 2) | ecosystem: Environmental > Aquatic > Marine > Neritic zone/Coastal water | place: Helgoland, sampling... | reverse complement strand
GGTATGGGTAAACAATGATTACTTAGCCAGTATGAGTTTGCTTAAGATACAGTCCGGCCCTCATGGAAACATGGTGGGAAATACGTCGGGAGACGAAATGAATATGCACATGCCTCAGAGTACAACCGCAGAGACGGAACTGATGTATTTGCCAGCAGTAACACAACAATTAGTCAGTCCATCGAAAAATGCCCCCATTATCGGTATTTTCCAAGATTCGCTTTTGGGTTGTTTCCGTTTTACACGTAATACTGTAAAACTACATCCATTGGATGCGATGAACTTATTGATGATGACCAATAATATGGATATGACCCTGCTAAGTAACAACAAGGATTCCTACAGTAGTTTTGAATTACTGAGTCACATTTTGCCACCACTTAGCATGAAAATCAAAACGAAAAATCATAATGATGATAATGACGATAAAAATCAAGTTATACAAATTAAAAACGGCCGTTATATTGGCGGTCAGTTGGAAAAATCCATTATGGCTTCGGCCAGTAAAGGTATCTTACATCGTATTATTAATAATTTTACCAATGAAACGTGTGTGAAATTCATTGATGATTTGCAAAATATGATCACGGAATACATGAAAACAAGTTCGTTTAGTGTCGGTATTAGTGACTTAATAGCCAATACAAAAACAAAACAAGAAATCGCGCATACTGTACACAAACAAAAACAAGATGTACAAAATTTGATCCAAGAATTGCATTTGGGTATTTACGAAAATAACAGTGCTTATTCCAATGCCATGGATTTTGAAACACGAGTCAATAATATATTGAACAAAGCCACGGAACAAGCCGGTAAAATCGGGCGTAACAGTTTGAGTAAAAGCAATCGGTTCTTGATGATTGTCAATTCGGGTTCCAAGGGTTCTCCCATTAACATTTCGCAAATGTTGTCGTGTTTAGGACAACAAAGTGTGGAAGGAAAACGAGTCCCCTATGGTTTTGAACACCGTACACTACCTCATTTTAGTAAATACGATGATTCACCCGGTGCGCGTGGTTTTATTGAAAATTCGTTCATTGGTGGATTAACCCCTTACGAAATGTTCTTTCACGCCATGGCTGGTCGTATTGGATTGATCGATACGGCTGTCAAAACGTCGGAAACGGGTTATATTCAACGTCGTATTATCAAGTCATTGGAAGATATTTACGTAGCCTATGATCAAACCGTACGCAATCATATGGGTAAAATCGTCCAGTTTTCCTACGGTGATGATAATTTCGATTCAACGAAAGTAGAAAACCAGCCTATTCAATTGGTTGAAATGTCCATTGAAGATATTTATATGCACTATGATGTAATTGGTCTACAGGACACAGATACCAACAAAGGGGAAATTATGGAAATCTTTACGAAGGAAGCAGCACGTCGTATGCAAAAACAAAAAGCCACGACCAAGCTGAAATTACGCGGATTGATCGAATCGATGATTGAAGCACGGGAAAAGCTTGTTAAACACGTTTTCGCCTATCGCAATGAAAATGTCATTCGGTTACCGGTCAATTTTGCGCAACTGATCAAAAGTATACAAGGACAATTGGAAATCGACGAGACTTTTGCGGTAAACATTACCCCATTGGAAGTCATGGAAATGTTGGAATCGAACTATAGAAAAATGATGGCGTATAATCAATATAGTCCGGAAAATACATTGTTCAAGATTTTGTACGATTTCTACTTATCGCCTAAAGCATTGTTGATGAAACATCGATTACACAAAGACGCGATCCAATTGTTGTTGGACACGATTTTCTTGAAGTACAAACAAGCCTTGGTCCATCCAGGTGAAATGGTGGGTGTCATTGCCGCTCAATCAGTAGGAGAACCCACTACGCAATTGACCTTGAATACTTTCCACAATGTCGGTGTAGCATCGAAATCCAATGTTACTCGCGGTGTGCCTCGTATTGAGGAGATTCTGCGATTGACGAAGAATCCCAAAAACCCGTCATTGACCATTACTTTGAAAACACACGATGCTACAAATCAGGACAAGGCTATGAAATATGCCAATATGATTGAACATACTCGTCTACGGGATGTAGTCAAAACGGTCAAGGTCTATTATGATCCCTTGGATGAAAATACGGTGATTGAAGAAGATCGGGCTATGATGGAACATTATTTTGAATACGAAAAATTAGTAAAAGAAACGACACAGCAAAATCTACAATACGATAATGAAGTTCAATCGAAATGGATCATTCGTTTGGAAATGAATGCCGATATTATGTTGGATAAAAATATTCGTATGGATGATATTTATTTTGCCATTAATAAAGTCTACGGTGGAAAAATACAATGCAAATATAGTGATTATAATGCGCAAAATCTAATCTTCCGTATTCGTCTTATTATTACTGATTTGAAAGCGGATAAACAGCTCGATAGTGCCGATCAAATCTACTTGCTCAAGAATTTCCAAGAATCTTTGTTGAAAAAGACCATTTTACGCGGTGTGGATAATATATCCAAAGTATTGCCCCGTAAAGTACCGAATAGTGTGATCAAAGAAGATGGAAAATACGTACGCAAAGATACTTGGGTATTGGATACGACCGGTACTAATTTCTTGGAAGTATTGGGCTTGTCTTTCATCGATACGAAATACACGTACAGTAATGACATTTACGAAGTATACAAGACACTTGGTATTGAAGCTGCGCGTCAATGTATTTTGACAGAATTCATGGAAGTGATGGAACATAGTGATGTCTATTTGAATTATCATCACTTGAGTGTATTGTGTGATCGTATGACGTATAATGGAAAAGACATGGTGGCTGTATACCGTTCCGGTTTCTTGAAAGACAACATTGGACCCATTGCCAAGGCTACTTTTGAAATGCACACGGAAATGTTTTTGAATGCGGCACGTCACGGACATATGGATAATATGCGCGGTGTATCGGCCAATGTAATGTGTGGCCAATATGGGTATTTTGGTACAGGAGCATTCAATGTATTATTGGATCTGGAAACCATGGAAAAGAATAATGAAAATGCCGATGGAGTTCATTACCAAGATGGAAATTATGTATTTGAAAATGCTACAACTGGTGCTTCTAAAGAAGAATTCTGTGGTAAGGATAATATTATGGTAAATAATCACATTAAGGAACAAGCACAAGACGATGTTGACGAAATGTGTGATGATGATTACGATATGGGTATATAAAGCCCTTTTTGACTAAATGAATAAGTAAATCAAAAATAAAAAAATCAAAAAAATCAAAAAAATCAAACCAACCCCAAAAAAAACAGTAGGAAAAATATATATGAATATTTTTTCTACAGTAAATCCAATATATTAATAAATGCGTGTTGTATACAAAGAAAAAGAAACCAGTACCAATAAATATAACATTGAAATTCCACCATCCATTTATTTTGGTGGAGCAGCATGTTCGGCTATTTATTATGTAGGCGTCATTGAACAAATGAAATTAAAATGGGGAAATGATTTTTACAAAAAGACTATTGTATGCGGAGGAAGCGCCGGTTCTTTTGTTGGATTACTTCTCTCTATAGGAATGTCAGCTAAACAAATGATACAAGATTTACGTAAAATAGGCTCATTGATGATTGAAAATCCCACCTATTGGTCCGGTCACGATTATTATATATGTCGCTATTTACACGCGGTATGTGCTCAAGATGAATTACTGTACAAGAAAATAGAGCATCGATACCGAGTATATGTCACCGAATTTTTCGACAAAACAACGTATTACGATTCTTGGTCCAGTAACGATGATTTGATTGCTTGTATCAAGGGAAGCATAAATGTACCTCTGTATTGTAGTTATGTTGAACCATACAAGGGGGTGCATTTTGTAGACGGTGCATATGGAATGGATCATTTGAGTTTACCACATGGGAATCAAACTTTATTTGTGGGCATTAATCAACCGATGGCTGAAATACGCCGATTTATTCCTATTTACAAATTAATGATACCTAACATTGACGACGAATTTGTGGAAAATTACCGCAATGGACAAAACGATTTCGGCCAATGGAATGGGATTTATACGGAAAAACAGAATCGGAAACCTAACGTTCCGGCATTGGTCTTTTGTTGGTGCGGAAAAATGCTCCAAATTGTGTACTTTTTTTTCAGTAAAAAATTGAATGGATTCTCTTACTATGGCTAAATACTCATAACAATTAAACTTATTTAAACATTACGTTCTAATGAAATCTACTACTAATAAAACCCGAAAGGCTGTCGTGTCAAGAAGACATATGGCATCCACAACTACAACCAGTAGTCATTCTACAGTAAAGAAAAAACAGCATAAATTGCTCACCAATAAACCCAAGGTGGTAATCGATGCACCGAAGAAAAAAGTCGTGCCGAAAACTGTAGAAAAAGAGTTTCGTTTGTTTGATTTCCAAGCATTCGATGACCGTATTAATGTAGGGGAAACGGATGACCGATTCATTACTACGTTTATGATCCGTATGTTTGGCATCAATACAGAAGGTGAAACGTGTGCCATTACTGTAGATGATTACAAACCGTTCTTCTACATTCAAGTACCCGATAAATACCATCGTGATCGAATAGACACTCTGTTTCACGAATTGCGGAATGATACTTCCTATCCGAAGTACATGAAGTCCGAATTCGTCAGTGCTGAGTTGCAAACCCACAAACGATTGTATCAATTCACCGGTGATTTGTCGTATAAATTCGTGAAACTCACATTTTCTACAGTACGTGCTCTTCGGTCCATCAAAAATATATTATTGGGAATCAGTTATGACAAAACAAATACAAAAAGCGAAAAAGAAAAGAAAAAATATACTATTTATCCGATTTACGAAAGCGGAATACCGCCTTTATTACGCTATTTCCATATTTTCAATGTAAGCCCATCTGGTTGGATTCGTTTGAAACATAGCGAAACTTTACCGGTTCAACACGGGAAACTATCCAATTGTACATATGAATACATCTGTACAGTAAATCAAGTACATCCATTGCCGGAAAAGGAAACTCCCGTTCCGTATAAAATAGCGAGTTTTGATATTGAAGCCAGTAGTAGTCACGGTGATTTCCCATTGCCCGTCAAAGATTATAAACGTCTTGCGTCGCAAATCATTGATCTTCTACTGGCAAAACAACAAAAACAGCAAATCAATAGTGCTGCCATTAATATGCTTCTGAAAAAGGCCATTAAAACGGCTTTTGGTTTTGAATCACTAGATAACATTGATTTGGTGTATCCAAAATATCCGAAAACAAAGGAGCAAATTATCAGTGCTTGTAAAACCATTTTGGAAACGAAAATAGCGGATGAAACTGTACAGAACCAGAACAGTGAATTGTCGAAAGCCGTGGAATTCTTTGAAAAACGGAAAGAAGAAAGTGGTGGTATTGGCGGCGGGGGTGATGGAGGTGATGGTGATGGTATTGGGGGTGATGGAAATGAAAAACCACATATGGGATCCGGTTATGCCGAAGAAATTGGCGGTGAAGGAACCTCCAAACACTATGGAAAACAAAACAAATTAACGTATACAAAAGAAGATCGGTCCAAGACAATCGGAGAATATTTAGTAGAAAGTGTTCATACTAGAGAAGAACGCATTCAAACACTCAATACTTTATTTACGAACTTGATTAAATTGCAAAAATTACCGCCATTGAAAGGAGACGAAATTACTTTTATTGGGACCACTTTTATTCGCAATGGAGAACCCGAACCGTACAAAAACCACTGTATAGTTGTGGATACTTGTACTACAGTAGACGGGGTGGAAATCCAAAGTGTACCCGATGAAAAACAGTGTGTTTTGAACTGGACAGATTTGATCCAAAACGAAGACCCCGATATTATTATTGGGTACAACATCTTTGGTTTTGATTACCAGTTCATGTTTCAACGGGCCAAGGAATTGGATATTGTAGAAGAGTTTTGTAAATTATCGCGCATCGAAGACGAAATATGCGCAAAACAGAATTACAAAGACCAATCGTACCAATTGGACCATACCCAGAACCGGTTGGCCAGTGGTGATTATGATCTTCATTATCCTTGTATTTCGGGGCGTTTGCAAATCGATCTACTGTTTTACTTCCGCCGAGATTACAATCTGTCTTCGTACAAATTGGACGATGTGGCCGGAACCATGATTCGCGATGACATCAAAGGCATCGAACCCATTGAATCCACCGGAAATAGTCTTCTGTACAGTAAAAACTTGGCTGGATTGCACGTGGGTGATTTTATTCATTTGGAAATCACGAGTTTTACTACGGATTATTATGCCAGTGGACGGAAATTCAAAGTACTGGAAATCGCGAAAGGAGTGACTGTAGAAGAATCGGGTGCGTCGGCGGAATACGTGAGTCCGGGTCAATACAATGTCATTACCATTGAAGGTCATCATCCTACATTGAATCCTAAGAAACAGAATGTAAAATGGGGCATGGCAAAGGACGATGTATCACCTCAGGACATTTTCCGGTTGTCTAAAGAGTCTGCTGCGTCGCGTGCGATTGTAGCAAAATACTGTATTCAGGATTGTAACTTGGTTCATCATTTGATGAAAAAAGTGGATGTATTGACGGGATACAACGAAATGAGCCGGATTTGCAATGTGCCGATTTCGTTTTTAGTATTCCGCGGTCAAGGAATTAAGTTGACGAGTTATGTGGCTAAAGTATGTCGGGAAAAGGGGACATTGATGCCGGATTTGAAGAAAGTAGAAAATGATGATGGTTATGAGGGTGCTATTGTATTGCCGCCGAAATGCGAAATGTACGGTGAAAATCCAGTGGCCTGTGTGGATTATTCGTCACTGTACCCTTCGATCGCAAAAGGATGGAACCTTTCGCCGAATAGTAAAGTGTGGACGAAAACCTTTGATTTGAATGGTCAATTGGTGAAAGTCAATGATAAGCCGGTTGTATCGGAAACAGAGCGGGACAAAATGTTATTGGCGGCGGCACAATACGATAATGTAGACGGATACAAGTACATCAATGTAACCTTTGATAATTTTGAACAAACGAAAAAGTATAACAAAGAAGGGAAGTTTATCAAGACGGAGAAAGTCAAATCGGGATACAAAGAAGTCCGGTGGGCGAAATTTCCACAAGGTCAAGAAGGAATTATTCCTTGTATTATTGGTGATTTGCTAAAAGCCCGTAAAGAAACCCGGAAAAAGGCCGAAAGTGAGCCTGACCCCTTTTTAGCAAACGTATTGGACAAACGTCAATTGGGGTATAAAGTCACGGCGAACTCTTTGTACGGTCAAATGGGCTCTAGTGTATCGACTTTCTTTGAAAAAGACGTGGCTGCTTCGATCACATCGATTGGTAGACAAATGATTACGTACGCAAAGCGAATGGTGGAAGAAATTTATGGAAATTCAGTCTATGAATTAAAATCGGGTTCGGGTGTTCGTATTGTTGGTACGAAATCGCAGTACGTGTATGGAGATAGTGTTGCTAATTATACACCAGTATGTATTCGGGTTGACGATACAGTTCAATTAGTGACAATCGAAAGTTTGGCTGAAAAATATGGGGCTGATGAATGGAAATCCTGTACAGAACCTGGCAAACAAACGAAAGAATTTTGTGAATTAAGTGGTGTAGATTCGTGGACCGAAAATGGATGGACACCTTTAAAACGCGTCATTCGGCATACACTGGCTTCTCATAAAAAAATGCTTCGGGTTCTTACGCATACAGGCGTTGTAGATGTAACAGACGACCATTCTTTAGTAAAACCGGACGGCCAAGAAATTTCTCCTAAAGAGGTTACTGTAGGAACTGAATTATTGCACCACAATTTACCGATTGATGAAATGACAACTCGCATTCAACCGGATATTGAAAACGATTTTTGTACTTTCAATAACCAATTGGATGCTGCACTCTATTATTTACAGTGTATTAACTCTGGTAAGGAAAATATGATTTTAGATGTGGATACTATAAAAAATGAATATAAAGTATTAAAAAGCACTGTAAATACTGTAGAGAATCGCATTGCAGTAAAGAAAATTTATCCCATTGAATATGATGGTTATGTGTACGATTTAACGACTGAAAATCATCATTTTGCCGCCGGTATTGGTAATATGATTGTACACAATACGGATAGTGTGTTCTTTACATTCAATTTAGAAGATCCTGAGACTGGTGCCCCAATCCGTGGAAAAGATGCATTGGAAATCACTATTGAAATTGCACAAGAAGCCGCGGAACTGTGCTCTTTGTTCTTGCCACCACCGATGAAATTGGCCTATGAAAAGACACTCATGTCCTTTATCTTGTTGTCGAAAAAACGCTATGTCGGTATGCTGTACGAATTCAATCCCAATAAAGGCAAATTGAAATTCATGGGACTGCCGTTGAAACGTCGTGATTCTTGTGATTATTTGAAAGATGTATACGGTGGTATACTGACGATTTTGATGAAAGAACCCGACAATGTCCAAAAGGCCATTGAATTTTTGAATGATTCTCTACAGTCTTTAGTAGACGGTAGCGTATCGATTGATAAATTGGCCTTGACGAAATCCTTACGGAGTAACTATAAGAACCCGATGCAAATCGCACACAAAGTGTTGGCAGAACGGGTAGGCGAACGCGAACCCGGTAATAAACCCAAACCAGGTGACCGTATTAAATACGCCTTTATTGAAAACAAGGGGCAGAAATTATTGGGCGATCGAGTAGAAACCTTGGATTTTATTGCGAAAAATAAAATACCATTGGATTACCATTATTATATTACAAATCAATTAATGAACCCACTTCTACAGTTATTTTCATTGGGTTTAGACAAAGTATACAAATACAAGAAAATGAAGCAAAAGCAAATCATAGAACTGCATTCTATTTTGGACCAAATGTATCAAGATTGTGATGGATTGATTGAACCGTACATGAAAAAACGGGAAAAGTACTGCTCTGCTGAAGTAAAACGGTTGCTATTTGAACCGTTCTTGGTGAAGATCTATAACAATCAACATGGTATTAAAACCTTGAAACAGTTCTGGGGGGGAACCTAAAGGTTCCCCCATACTCCCTCCTGAGGGAACCTAAAGGTTCCCCCATACCCCCTCCGTTCCACGTTATGCTTTTTGTACAGGGCATCGTTTATGGACTTGTATGATTGTTGCCTATACCCCCAGCAAGGCGCGGAGCCAGGGGGCTATGGCGTATATATCCCCCACGCGGAGCCAGGGGGCTATGGGGATGTATCCCCCAGCAGGGGCTATGGCGTATATATCCCCCATTATATTCTTCTATAGTATATATACATCAAAGTTTTTGTATTACTTTTTAAATGTTTAGTAGAATAGGTAATTTAATCTACCGTTCGTCAGAAAGTAAAAACTCGGCTTCGTACGTGAATCGACAAAGTCTGAATTTAACTTTGGATCCAAGTGGAACGGATTTTGTAGAATACAGTACAAATAGTGGTTATTTTACAGAAGCCCATTCATTGATTCCAAATTCAGAAAGTCAAACCACTACCACTGCCTTGAAATTACAAGATTCTGCTACAAACAACCTTTTTTTATCGACTTTAGGTGATTTTACATTGTGTGTGAAACATAAACTCAATGCTTCTTCTACTTCCAGTGATCTTCTTAGTCACTATTTTTCTAACCCTCAATATGATATTTCCTTTGCTGAGCCTTATATACGTGAAAATTCCCCATTTAATGTGATTGTCTCAAAAGCATCAAATGGTCCAGTTGAATACGAAGTATCCGGGAATCTCATTACTAGTGATTTGACCAGTGGAGACATTTCCGGTAATGTATATACTGTAGAAAGTATATTGCCTTTTACTTTGAATACCGGAACGGGTGGCAATGATTTCGTATTTTCATTGAAGAATCTCGATGTCAGTTTGAATGCCTATATTTATAGCCAATATTATGTAGCATCAAGTACCAATATTTTAGGCGAGACCGTATTTGCCTTTTCTCCTACAGGAACCGAAGGAACGTATAATAACCAATTGGACTTATCTTTCGGGGCGAACTCTAAAATGATTTTCAATGTATCGGATAATACCATGACCGATATAAGTTTGGTCTTTGGTACTACTGTAGATGATAGTACGAGCATAAATGAGTCAGTCGTGACTCGTACCAATGATTTGGTTATATTGGATATTAGTGCTGGTTATGACGGTGAGCGTTTGGTGTACTTTGAGGATAGTAGTGCAGGAATGGGGTATGTTCAACTAGTTACGACTACTACTGTAATGAATCCTAATATTTTCAACAATGTCACAAACCCTACATTTTACTGGGATTTCCGTGAAATAACCAATAATACTTTTGTAACTGATTTAATAGATGGAATTATTAAAGCCAGTGCAAAAGGAAATTTGTCATTTAATGATTCAACTGGTGCTACATTTAACAGCACAGATTATATTCAAATAGATCCATTTACATTTGGAGGAAAATGTTCTGTAGAAGTTTATTTTAAAGTAACGAATTTTACCTCGTTTCAACGTGTAATTGACTTTGGACAAGGTGCTGATGATGATAATTTTATTATATTGTCAAGATGGCGTGATATATTTCCAACCACTATTGCGTTTAGTTCAAGAAATGGATCAAGTGATAGCAATTCTCAAGGAAGTGCTATTTCTGCAGATACATGGTATCATGTTGTTGTTACAGTGGATGCAAATACCAATGCTAATGTAATAGTATACTTAAATAAAAACAAGAATATAAATATTTCTAATGTTACTGTTCCAAATGAAGAACGAATCTCAAATTTGGTTGGATGGGATAATTGGGATGGTGCAGGGTACATGGATGGACAAATAGCATATGTACGAATATGGCAAGACCATACGTTGACTCAAACTGAAATAAACAATTTATATAATACTAAAGATTACGAGGTATTTGTAGATGTAGATATAGTTGCAGAGTCCTATACTGTAGACGTGTCAAATAACAGTCTTTTCCGGTTGGATAGCGGTGATGGCAATGGGTTCGTCGAAAAACCCGCGATTGATTTCGCCAATAATAGTGGCACTACCTACATATTTGACCAATCCCATGAGTCCAATGCAAACAACACGTTGGTCATCGGTACGGCCCCTGATATTTCATCTTCTATTGTATCATCCGGTCTTACTATTATGGGTACTCCAGGACAAGCCGGTGCTTACACCAAATATGTGTCTGATGGTTCTACAGTTTATTACTTCAGTTACCAAAGCGAAAACATGGGTGAAGAACCACCTATGTATACTGTAAAAGTAGTCGACCATGAAGTAACCGGTGAAAAGGTCTTTTCTATAAAGGCACCTGGTGGAACTTTCATAAACCAACCTGATTTATCTTTTGGAGCCGGAGACAAGTACCAATTTGATGTAAGGGATAATACCATGACCGATATTAGTTTGGTCTTTGGTACTACTGTAGATGATATTAATACAAGAAACGAATCGGTGGTAAGTCGATACGAAGGAATGATACTATTGGATATTAGTGCTGGTTATGACGGTGACCGAT
>Ga0209534_10005252_pt1 | contig 11558 bp, 6 predicted proteins | sample COG_07_FD_184751 | JGI IMG/M metagenome (GOLD analysis project Ga0209534, IMG submission 184751) | Pelagic Microbial community sample from North Sea - COGITO 998_met_07 (SPAdes) (version 2) | ecosystem: Environmental > Aquatic > Marine > Neritic zone/Coastal water | place: Helgoland, sampling... | reverse complement strand
TACCGCTTGAGCGGCAGTTCTAATTGAATTTGACATATTTTCAAATAGAGTAAACATAGAAATTGGCTTATTACTTCCTACTTTTATATTTTGAAATAAAGAACCACCGTCAAGATTGGTTTCAACAACCATACTCTCAGATACCGCTAATGAGGTAACCCCCCTATCGCCTTTATAATTAATTTTTCCAGATATATCCTTTACAAAAGGTTGGATTTTAGATTTATATCCACTGAAAAGGAATACTCCACTTGCATCTTGTTGATTTGCCAAACCAAAAGCCTGTTCTTTTAGTTGGTCCATTTCTATAGCAATAGCTTCTCTATCTGAAGCTCCTAAAACGTCACTGGAGGCCTGGATCATTAACTCATTGGCCCTAACCATTAAACTGGTTAAGTTTTCTAAATTTACATCAATGTTTTTCATACGAGAGTCAGAGGTATTAACATTTTTGATATATTGATCAATTTGTTCTTTTACTACCTTCATTCCAGATAATTCTACAGACCCAACTGGATCATCTGAGGCAACTAATATATTTTTACCACTAGAAATTTTACCTTGGAGGCTCTGGAGTTCAGAGTTAATTTCAGAAAATTGGTTAACTTGCTGTTGGTTAAATAATTTACTACTAATCTGCATAAAAAACTCTCTTAAAGAGGATTAAACAACCTCAATTAATGTTTGAAACAATTCTTTAGCAGTTTGCAATATTCGTGCCGAAGCTTGGTAAGCTTGCTGATACTTAAGTAGATTTGCGGCCTCCTCATCTAAGTTTACACCTGCAAATTCACTTTCACTTCCTTCGGCAGCCTCCATATTACTTTTAGCAGCTGATAAAGAAAGTTTGTTGGCTTGAACATTTGATCCAACTTTAGCTAATGTAGTACTAAAAATTTCTTGAAAATTACCTTTTCCTTTTTGGTTTTCATCTTCCATTTGCAAGTTAATCATATTCATAATATTTCTAGAATCACCAGTTCCAGATTTATTTTCGGATAAAGCGAATGTATTTTCTACTAATGGTTGTTCAGAAAATTGAAATTTATTCCCATTAAACTCAAAAACTCTATTTTGATCGAGAATTCTTGTAGCTATTGAATGACCACTTGCTTTTTCAAAAATTTCTACTTTGTTAGAATTAATGGCATCAACCTTAATTGTTAGCTCAGGTTCAATTAATTCACTGATATTTTCTTGAAAATCAAAATCAGAACTGATTTTTCGTGCACCATTACCTCCCAATATCATAATAAAGTCTTCATTAGGTAAATTTTCTAAAGATATTGTTTCAGCGACACTATTTTGAATTGAGTTGTTTGGTATTTCTAAAATGATACCCTCACCACTTAGGTTTGAAAAATTTATGCCTTCTTTATCTACAGTTAAACTTGCACGTTGAGTTTTAAAACCATACAATCTTTCTGCATTTGGGTTACTATCAAGTGTAAAAGTAGATCCACCAATCAAGCTGTTAATTGACAAATTACCAACTCTTTGTGTACCAACTGTGACATTTGAAGATGAAGAATTTCCAGACTTTATTGATGAAATTTTTGAAAAAACTTTTGTTGTCGTTACGGTAACGTTAGCCGCACCGGCTGTAAGAACCTCGGTTTGAGAATTACCAAATTGGTCTAAACCTACTATAGTGTATTTATCTCCTGTATCCGAACCAGATGGCGTAATCGTAATTGCTGATGGTTCAAAAGAAACAGCTTGTGCTTTAGTTCCAACTTTAATAGTGCTCGCTGTATTATTTGCAACATTTACCGATAATATCTGACTAAAAGTAACTGAGCCAGTTGCTGTTGCTCCGTTAACGCCAGATATTATATCTGTAACAAACAGCCCATTTTCATCATAACCTTTAATTGTGAAACTATTAGAACTCTCATCTCCTGCACAATATATATTTGCTAATGCGTTTAGGGCCTTAGAATTTTCAAGACTTCCATCTAATATTAGATTACCAGCTGTTGTAGTCTTGCTCGTAAATAAGCTGTCATCGTCTGTTGTCGACAGCACACCATTTGGAACAATACCTACATCAGCAACAAGTGAACCAGAAAAAATCCCATCAACATCTGTTATTCCAGAACTTTCATTCCAGGATAAAGTCAGACCAGATGGTGGTGAACCAGTTAATTGTGAACCTATTGCATTATAAAATTGTGGATTTCCAGAACTATCAAATTTTATTGAGTATTTTGTTTTGTCGGTTCCGTCATCAACTAAAATCCTAATAGCTTCACTGCTACTTGTTGGTTTTAAAACCAGGTTCCCTTTTAAGGTATTTGTAGAAGAACTTAAACCAAACCTTGACGCGTTTTGAATGTTAGCAGTGTTTTGGAGAAGTTGAAATTGAGCCCCCTCTAAAGTTCCTTCAGCCGTTGCCATAAACTGAAAGCCCGGAGCTGTTCCAGCCTGGATATTTCCTTGTGTCGAAATAGATGGTGTTATCGAAGTGATTGTCTTAAATAATTGTTTTGTGTAAACTGTGCCTCCTGAATTAGGGCCATATATAGTTTCTGTTTGTGATAAACCGTTTACGTCTGTTCCAACTATTTGAAATGTATTATTTGTCTCATTTGCTGTTGAAGTTAAAGAAACCCTTGTACCATCAATATTAACTATTGCAGGAACAGTACCAACATTTACATTATATGTGTTATTATCATTTGATATTTGACTAACTGTCTTAAATATTTTTGTTCCTGTAACAGTATTATTATTCACTCCCGTAATGGTTTCGGTTTGTGCATTACCGTCTATGTCAGTTCCTGTAATTGTAAAAGTAACTGAGCTATTATTGCTTGCACTTGAAATACTTATAAATGAGTTTAATCCTGTGCTTGCTTCTGAAGCTAATACGCCATCTATTGTGAAATTACTATTTATTGCCGTTGATTCATTATCAACTAGACCATCTTCATCAGCTTGAATTGCGTTAACTCCATTTAAGAGTAATGAAGTAGATCCTGTTCCTGATTGTGAAGATGATATTGCGTCCTGATCTAAATCTGAAGTACCATTAAACCTTGCTTTAATTCTATTATCCTCGGGACCATTTATTATCACTTCTCCATTCTTTATTACACCTTCATATTGCTGACCTTCGTAAGATAGTTCAATAGTGGTACCCTCAGGCGGAAGGGATGTAATTATGCTTCCTTTTATTTGAGATACGGGAGTTCCTACTCTTAATTCATTAACAAGAGCTTTTGATATTTCATAATTTGTATCAATTTCAAGAGCGTTAGCATCTATAGAGGTGGCCCAGTCTCCATCTGCAGGTTGAGTGCCTACTTTTATCATACTAGAAATAGTACCGGTTACGTTTATGGAAGAGACTGTCTGAAATATTTTAGTTGTTTTTACAGTACTAGAATTAGAACCAGAAATAGTTTCTGTTAATGCTGCTCCATTTAGATCTGTCCCAACTATTATAAAAGAGTTAGAAGTTGTGTCATTGTTGCTTGATAATGATATTTGAGCACCCAAGTAAGAGGAAGTTGAAAGCGGTCCATTAAGTGTCAAAGAACCTGAAGAAGTCACTGACAATTCTTGTACTAAACTATCATCATCATTGATATCTAACCTTGATATTGTACCAATTTGAACATTTCCACCTGCGGTGGCTGATGAGGTAATTGATGAAATTGTACTAAATCTTGTAGACCCTATAGCTGTATTAGATGAAGCCACACCTGTTATGTTTTCAGAAATAACTACACCATCTTGATCAGTTCCTGTTACTGTAAAAACATTACCTGTTTCTGAAGCTGAACAATAGATAGAGACTACTGCATTTAAATTATTAGCGTTTCTTAACGCACCATCTAAAGTTAATGTTCCCGCTGAACCTGGGTTATTGCTAGCATACAGACTATCGTTATCTGTAACTCCAATTTTATATTGTTTTTGATTTATATCTAAGCCGTATTTTGAAAGACCTACAATAGCTTTTTTGCCATTAGGATCACTTTGATTATTGTCTAATTGATTAAAAATTACAGGCTTTATTTTGGCAGTTTCACCAGATGAGTTAAGTGAGATGTCTATATATCCATCGTCAAGTGCATCTTGTGTTGCTGATAATATTAGACCAGTGTCAATTTGATTATTAAATGACTGACTAGAGGTAAACCTAATATTTCCTTTTATATAAGCAGATACTTTATCAGTCGAACTAACATCAATTGATAGAGCTTTCGATAATTTATTAAAATCTTCTCCTAAAGAAAAGATATCAAAATCAGATGGCGCCGAAATTTCAGTTATACTAATATCGTATCCATCTTCAGATTCTATTATCAACTGATCAAAATCTGAAGTATTAATAGCCCTTATACCTGTTTGAGTTGAATATTGATTTATAACTTTTGCTAAAGCAGATATGTCATTTGCATCAATGGTTGCGTTAATAGTTAAAGGATCGTTGTTTTTACCTGCTAATTTAAAATTAATGTCCCCGCTTGTACCACTTTTGAAAGGTCCTAAAAGAACTCTTGTTTTAGCATCTACAGAAATTCCAGTTCCTGCCAAATCTGTAGATAGTTTTTTAGTAAGGTATTGTGCAGAGGCATTTATAGGAACTTCTGTGGTATTTGTTGTATTATTAGCATTTGTAGTTTTAAGATTGTAGCTACTTGCTTTAGTCCCAATGTTTATAGTTCCAGCGGCATTTCCACTACTGACAATGCTACTAACTGATTTAAATACCTTAGAGCCAATAGCTTGTGCTGCGTTAGAACCGGTAATTGTCTCAGTTTGGTATATTCCATCTTGGTCATAACCTGTAACAGTAAAATTAATGCCACTATCATTACCTGAACTTGTTATTGTTATATTGGCATCAATATCAATTGAATTACTTAGTAACCCATCTAATGAAAGAGTTCCTGACAAGGAAGTTGCGTTTTTATTAGTAAAAAGTCCATCTGCATCAGTACTTTGCTTTTTGTAACTTAAATTAGAACCAAAATTCTGAACATAATTACCGTTTGCGGTCTTTCTAGTTAAGTTAATTCCTCTATAGTCTGTATTAAGATAATCATTTTTGTACTCTGCATCTTTTAAAAAACCATTTTCCTCTTTAATCAAAGCTGCTATCTGAGAAGAAGTTAGTGCTTTTCCTGAAATATGACGACCGTCTCTCGATAGGATTTGAATATCACTTGCAAGGGCATCAGAACTACTTACTGAAAATATTGAAGGTGAAAAGGTATTACCTGAAGCTAGAATTGATCCAGAAGCTACGTCAGATATTGAAGATGCAATAGTCAAAGTTCCATTAGAACCTGATGCATACATTCCATAATCTCTAAAATTATGCCTGCTCTTACCGTCTAGCATTAACCCTGAATTTAATAAGTCAGACAATTCTTGAACTGACTCAATACCATCACCAGGATCAGAAATATCTTTAGCTAGGTTAATAGTGTTTCCATTAGCCAAAGTGAGGTTTAGAGAAGTAAAATCTTTTAAAATACTATCAGAAATAGAAAATGTAGCTGAGGATTGATTTCCAATTGAATTTAGATTTATAGATTTAACAGATCCAGGAATTGACGAAACAACACCATCTTTTAAAAATGAAGTTGCTAAAAGTGGATTTGAAGATCTTGTAAAAACTTCATCAATTTTTGGAGGAAGAAAACTATCTTTAATTAATGCTGTTTTACCAAGTAACTTTAATTCAACAGAACCAACATTTTGAGCACTAGAAGAAATAAGATTTTTTGAAGCAGCAGCAAAATCATTTGGAGATACTAGGTTAAACCTAAAAGCTCCTGCACGTGTATTATTTGGAGATATTTCTACTATGTCACCATCTTCAGGGTTTCCAATTATTTGAACCTCAAAACCATCAAATGATAATTTATTACCTTGAATGAGAGATACGCCCTTAGAAGAATTTACTTCCCAACTATTACTAAACTTTATAAACTTTGCAGAGATATTTTCTTGAATAATCTTATCGGGGTTGCCAATTACAATCTCAAAATCTAAATTTGACTTATTAAATGAGTTTGCAATAGGCGCCATTGAATTTGTTGAAAACATGGACTTTCCTTGATTTCCATTTAAATCAATTCCTGATGTCTGTATTTCATTGAACTCACGGCCTAATTTGTCCGCTAAAGCACTTATTTCACCTTGCACACTTTCAACTAAATTATAGTATTCAAGTAATCCAGAAACAATACCACTTGATAAACCATTACCTGGATAAGATAATCCATCTCTATTAATTTTCAGTGATATGTTTTGTTCATCTCTAACAGAAGTTATTGTTGCGTATGATATTCCTTCAATAAGAATAGGACCTTTGCCTGAATCACCTAATGTTATTTCAGCCGCTCCGGTTTGATCATAGTCTACTGAAAAATTTATTAACTTAGATAATTCTTTTAATGACAAGTCTCTAGCATCTAAAATATCGTTAGAGGCATCTGACTTCCCACTTCCCCTAATCAATCTATTAATTTCGGATATTTGTTTAAGAGATAAATTTATTTTATCAATCTGAATATCTACTTCTTTCGAAGCAGAATTTTTAAAATTCTTTAGAGATCTATCGTAGCTATTAAATGAATTGGCTAAAGCTTTACCATTTTCTATTGCTACTGTTCTTGCTGACAAATCATCTGGTCTACTGGCAATATCCTGTAATGAACTAAAAAACTTTCCTATGAAAGTACCCAAGTCACTATCTTGCGGTAGCAACATGTTTTCTAATTCATTTAAGTTTTTTACAAAATTATCTAATTTACTAAAATCTGATGTGGTAGATCTTGTTTTATCAGCTAGAAAAGTATTGAAAGATCTTCGAATTTTATCAACTCTAACTCCCAAACCTGTTTGATCCGATACATTAGTAGCACCACCTGATACGCCAGCTATCTCAGTAACATCTGCTTCTCTTTTATTATATCCATCAGTATTAATATTAGCAATGTTCTGACCAGTTACAGATAGAGATTGTCTATATGCTTGGACACCAGTCTTCCCAATTTCAAAAAGACTAGCCATCTATTTTTTACCTTGTGCATTTATGTGAGAACTAAATTGTCTTATTAGCCCTTCAGCAATACCAAAGTTATTCTTTTTAGATAAAATTGAAGAGTATTCAGTATCTAACATATCATTAAAAGTATCTTGTGCTTCAGAACTAAAAATCCCATCAGCAAGTTTACTTTGTCTAGCCTGCTTTAGCATTTGATGAACAAAAATAGCTTCAAATTGTTCAGCAACATCTCTTAATTCTTTGCCTTCAGAACCTTTTAAACTATTAGTTAAATTTTTATTGGCTACATTTTCAGATAGAATTTTAATTTGGTTTATTTTTGATAAAGTATCAGCCATTTTAATACCTTAAATTATAATCATTTGCGCTCTTAAGGCTCCAGCTGCCCTTAAAGCTTCTAAAATAGCAACTAAATCTGCACTTGTAGTTCCAATCGAATTAATCGCATCTACAATATCTGCCAATGATGTTCCTGGATCAAATACGAATGCTGAAGCCTTATCAGCACCAGCCTCTATATCAGTATCATTGTCTGTAGTCGCATCAGTAGTTGTTGTTACATTTCCATCATCATCATATAAAACCTGACCAGGGGTCGTATTAGTATCTTCATTTACTTTGACTGTAAGACTTCCGTGACTTACTGCTGCTGGCGTAACTCTTACATCACCTCCAATTACTATTGTACCTGTACGGGCATTCACAACCACTCTTGCAATTGGAGAAGCAGGATCAACTTCTATATTTTCAAGCAAACTCATAAAGCTGACTTTTTGAGAAGGATCTTTTGGTGCCCTAACTGAAATAGAAGTATGATCTAACGCTTTGGCAACATCAGGACCAAAAACTTTATTAATTTCTTCGCTTACACGATTAGCGGTAGTAAAATCACCTTGATGGAGGTTCATAACAAAATTTTCTGAGTTTATAAATGGTGCCTCAACCATTCTTTCTACAGTGGCACCATTAGATATTGTTCCAACAGTTGGAATATTAACTGACATTGAAGAACCATCTGCACCCTCAACACCAAATCCACCCACGGCAAGGTTTCCTTGAGCAATTGCATATGTTTGACCATCAGCCCCCTTTAATGGGGTCATCAGTAAGGTTCCTCCTCTTAAGCTTTTTGCTTTTCCCATTGAAGAAACCGTAACAGTGATTTTTTGACCTATTTTTGTAAAAGGATCTAAATCAGCTGTAATCATAACTGCTGCAGAATTCTTACCACTTAAACTACTAGAATCTACATTCATGCCAAATTGTGAGATTGTAGATTGCATACTTTGTAGGGTTAACGCCAAAGATGAATCACCTGTTCCATCTAGACCAACAACAATACCATAACCCATTAACTGATTTGATCTTATACCAGCAAAACTTACTAGATCCTTTAATCTATCAGCTGATACTTGAATTGAAAAAAATAATCCAAATAGTGATAATAAAAATATAGAAATTAATTTTTTCATTTTTTAAACCTTAAAATGGTGAAATTGCCCTAAAAATTTTACTACCCCAACCTGGCTTAGTAGCACTATCTAAAATACCGGCACCAACATACTCTATTTGTGCCTCAGCAATCTTGGCTGATGAGACTGTATTCGTAGTGGAAATATCCTGAGGTCTTATAATTCCACTCAACCTGATATATTCAGTACCTTCTGTAATTCTTAATTTTTTTTGTCCTTTAATTTCAAAATTACCATTTGGAAATACTCTTACAATGGTTGCAGAGAGCGTTCCGCTTAAACTATTTGATTGATTAGTTGCCATTGAACCCGAAAAAGAATTTGTCTTAGAGGCACTTCCTCCTAAACCAGCAAAGTTTCTAAGTAATCCTGTTGGCCCAACTTCAGCTCCTATTGTGTCTGTTTTACCTGATGAGTTAGTTACAGCTTTATTTGAAGAAAAAGTTTCACTTAATGTTACAGATAAAATATCTCCAACTTTCTTTGCTCTCCTATCTGAGGAAAACAAACCAGAGGAACTTGCACTGAATATAGAACCATCACTAGGCTCTTCTTTGTTAAACTCTTCAAAAGAAGGTGTTAAAGGTTTGAATTCTTTATTATTTGCTTCTTCAACATAAGTTGAACAAGCATTAACAAATAATAATGAAGCAATTAAAATTAGCTTTTTCATTTTAGTTACTACTCATTATAAGTTTTGACTTATAAATCTAAGCATATCGTCAACTCCTGAAATAGCCTTAGAGTTTACTTCGTATGCTCTCTGGGTTTCAATCATATCAACTAACTCTTGCACTACGTTGACGTTGGAGCTCTCTAGTGCTCCTTGTACTAAACTACCAAATCCATTTTCAAACGGGTTTGCTACTACAGGTGCACCACTTGCAGGTGTTTCTACCAACATGGACTGCCCTATTGGCTGTAATCCTCGTGAATTTGCAAAGTCTGCTAATTGAAACTGACCAACTTCTTCAGCTTCAACTTCTCCTGGATTTTGAACTGAGACTATTCCGTCTGCTGAAATATTAATACTTGTCACACCCTCAGGTATGGCTACCTCTGGTTGAACTACATAACCAGATGCTGTTGTTAAAAGACCTTCGGCATTTCTTCCAAAAGCTCCATTTCTTGTAAAACCAATTCTTCCATCTGGCATAAGAACTTGAAAAAAACCAGATCCATCAATGGAAATGTCTAACGCGTTATCAGTTGAAACAATATTTCCTTGTGAAAATAACTTATCAGCGTTGATAATTCTTACACCAGTTCCAACAGAAAAAGCAGAGTTTGTTCTTGTCTCTCCTGATGTTTGCGCTCCAGAAGCTTTTATTACCTGATATAATAATGTTTCAAAATTTGCTCTATCTCTTTTAAAACCTGTAGTATTAACGTTAGCTAAATTATTCGCTATAACCTGCATTCTACTATTTTGAGCATTTAAACCAGTTTTTGCAACGTGCATTGCATTAGACATTCCAAACTCCTTCTCATTATTATAGAAGAATAATGCAATACATATGCCAATTTTATAGGGAGGTGATTAACTTGGCATTCTCATAAGCGATGCCGTAGCTTCATCAATTTCTTTTGCTGTAGTAACAAATTTTACATTGATTTCATATGCTCTAGATTGATCAATACCTGAAACTAGTTCATCGACTGACTTAACATTAGAGCCTTCTAAAAAGCCACTTAATAATAATGTTCTATTATCAGGAGCTGGTATACTTCCATCGATTGGTCTAACAAAACCATCGATTGTTTTTGCTAGTGGAACTTCAGAACCAAAAGTAGTCGCTAGCTGAGCAACTCTGACGGTTTGTCCTATAGGGGCATTTAGAGGTTCTATATTAATAATTCCATCACCAGAAACTGAAATTCTTCTGTGTGGAGGAATAGTTATTGGTTGTAATTCAGTGTTTAAAGGCTGTGTACCAGTTCCATCTCTAAGTGTTCCATCTGCTGAAACAGTAAAATCACCCCTCCTAGACATGGCTGGTTTGCCGTTAGCAGGCTTAACAATAAAATACCCATTTCCATCTACTGCAAGATCTAAAGGCGCACCTGTTTGCTGCATTGGACCTGGTGTATTATCATAACCTCCCGGTTCTTGCAGGGCTAACACCCTAGGATCTATCCCTTTATCACGATCTAAATAGACTGAAGAAAAGTTAATAGACACATCTTTTTGATAACCAGTAACACTAATATTTGCTAAATTTTGAGCCGTCACCGCTTGGTTATCTCTTAAGATATTCATGCTATTAAGAGCTGTATATATACTTCTATCCATCTTAAATCCCTTTAATCATTTATTAGATTATGATCTTATTTGAATGATAGCTTGCGTTAAGCTTGTGTTTGTTTCAATTGTTTTAGCATTTGCTTGGAAGTTTCTTTGAGCAGTAATTAGATTAACAAGCTCTTCAGTTATATCCACGTTTGATCTCTCTAATGAACCTGACAAAATTGTACCATAACCATCAGCACCTGCCTCTCCAACTGCAGCCACACCAGAAACAGAAGTCTCAACATATGTAGCATTACCAATTTGTTTTAATCCGTTTTGGTTATTAAAATTAACCATAACGAGTCTTCCAAGAGCAATATTAAGTCCGTTTGTATAGTTTGCACTAACCAATCCGTTAGCAGCAATATCTAGTCCATCCAACTTTCCAACTGTTTTACCGTCTTGAGATACTGATCTAACATTAAAGTCAGATGCAAACTGCGTTGAGCCATCAAAATTTAAGTCTAAGTCAATTGAAAGTGCATTAGTTCCAGCTGCTGCATCAGCAGCAAAGTCACCTTGATAACCTACTTTTTGAATAGGACTAACTAAGTTACCTTGGGTATCAAATGTAAGTTCCCCTGGTCTTAAAAAAACTTTTGCAAATGTTCCATCTGTAGCCGGGGTCCAAGCATTGTCAGGAGCCAGAGTAGTTGTTGTACCAGCGTCATTTACATACAATGACTGCCCTGTTGCTGAAGTGGCTGTTGTGTTAGCCATATTAACGAATGAAGGTGTTGTCCCTGTTACCAATTCAAGGTTA
>Ga0209534_10005250_pt1 | contig 11560 bp, 14 predicted proteins | sample COG_07_FD_184751 | JGI IMG/M metagenome (GOLD analysis project Ga0209534, IMG submission 184751) | Pelagic Microbial community sample from North Sea - COGITO 998_met_07 (SPAdes) (version 2) | ecosystem: Environmental > Aquatic > Marine > Neritic zone/Coastal water | place: Helgoland, sampling... | reverse complement strand
AGCTTAGCAGCAGCATCTACGGCCATGCTGAGTTCGTCGGTGGCGATATACGAGTCGGTACTTTCAAAAATCATTCAAAACTCTCTTTTGCTTGTCTAATTGTTTGTCTAATTGTTTGTCTAATTGTCAGTCTAGCTCTTATGTAGGTAGCGCTAGGTTGGTGCACATCAGTCTACAAATTCATCATTTGGCTAAATAGCCTGCTGAAGTCCTGCGGATCTTCTACGGATGATCTACAGACTTTCGCCGCTTAAATATAAACCGCGATGTAGTCTCGTGGTTAATACCGTTCAGCGCGGCGCGCAATCAGCCCTGTGACTTAAACACCTTAGAAGAAGTTTAGCCCATAAAGCCCTTTGCATTATCTCCCCACCTAGACTCGAGCGTATTTCTACAGCCCAGCCCTTGAAGCTTGGCAACACTTTAATGGAGCATGGGTAATTCATGCAACCACGCAGTTAAGGAAGATTTTCTGCATCTGCATGTAATTTGCGCTTTGACCTGAATGCAAAGAGTGAAAAAAGCCCAATAAGAGTCACTGCGGCTAAGCCGACGATCAAAATATTTCGGCTCTCATTGGGCGACCCGTTACTCTGAAATAGAAACTCAAAAACGAAGACAACAAAAGCCGGAGCGAAAACTTCTGGATAATTTGGCAGCGGCGCTGGGATTAAAAAGAAAAAGAATACAAGCGCGACAAAAATATACCTCAGCTTGCGCCGCGACCCAGCCCGCGAGCGCCTAGTTCCTTTGATAAGCAGATTTAGGCAGTAAGCGCCGATAACAGCTGATGCGCCAATGACCATCCAAGCGGTGGCGTAAAGCATACTAGTGCCCTTGACCTATCGCGGGTCTACTGTGTTTTAACCCAGCTATGCTAGCTCTTGCCTCTCTACAACCACTATAACTAGCACCACAGTTCGTCAAACAGCCTCTTTCCAACATCTTATTTATTGGCTTCATGGGACATTTCAACCCAATGGATAATCATATCTTGCTCATCTTCCTCATGAACTTCCGCTTGCGCTATAACTTTACCACGAACCGAAATCTGCGCTTCATGCACGGTTTTGGAGCTGCCGCTAACTAGTGGGTGCCACCATTCTAAGTCTCGCCCCTCTGATAAGGCCCGATAAGCACAAGTAGTCGGCAGCCAACCAAATTCTGTCACTTTCTCAGGAGACAATTGCACACAATTTTCTACTAGATCATGACGTTCTGGATAACGAGTGCACTGGCAAACATCCTGATCTAGCAAATCACACACTATAGACGTGTAAAAAACCTCTTCGGTTTCGTCGTCTTGCAGCTTGATCATGCAACACCTTGCACACCCATCGCAAAGACTCTCCCACTCAGCTTGATTCATTTCAGCGAAAGTTTTTCGTTGCCAAAATGGTTTCACTCCAAGAGCTCCTCTGGCAGCACTGGAGACAAATTTGGCGGTGGGAATTGGAGGAAAAAACCATCTTTTGCGATTCCCTGCATAACCGTCACACAATCATGAAGAGCCAACTTTAGCGAGGGTGTCAAAAGCAACTCCATAACAAATACAGTTTTCCCAAACTCTTTGCGTAACGCTTCGGGTAAGTCGTCGTATTCCGCATCAATAGGCAGGTAAATGTATGTATCCAGTTTACGGCTGCTACGAAATATTTTTACCTCAATATCGGGCAACGACAAAGTGCCTGTTGCGGACTCCGCGTTTTCGTTAGTTGTCATTAACCGGCTCCAAGATCTGCAAAAATTCCTGTTCCAACAAAATTCTCCTCCACCCCATATAGTGTTCTGAAAGCTTATTATTTTTGGCATAATCACGAAAACAGGCTTCCACATCCTTCTTCCGAGCCAGCAGTTCAGGCGCAATAACAAGCTTCTTTGCCGCTGCCACCGCCACCTCTCGCAGCGCCTTCACTTTTGCGCTGGCTCCTGGCCCAAGAGGTTTATCTAGTTGTTCTATTGGTTTGCTAGCTTGGGGTTTGTTAGCTTGGGCTTTGCGATGACAGGCAATCAACGCTTGTCCGTGACGTTTGGCAATTTGGCTCGGCAAGGTGTTTTGTAAAACATTGTTATCAAGTTCAGGTGCAATTGCGAAAGTCATCAAATGATCATCCCACACCACCCTATTACGTGGAATATCGAACTGCCGTGCCGCGTTTTCTCGCCACTGACACAGCGCCTGAAGCATTGATAACTGTTCTGGTTTAAGCTGCCAAGCGCGCTTTACTTGACGGTAGTATTCGCTCGGTTGTGGCTCCATATACTGACCGCGCAGCGACATATCACGCGCAAACCACTCGCTGCGACCTAACTCTGCAATTCGCTCGTTGATGATTTTAAACATGGGCACTAGCAAAGTGACGTCGTCTACCGCATAAGCCAACTGCTCCTCACTCAACGGCCGCTTTAACCAATTTGAACGAGTTTGCTGCTTTTCTAGGTCAACTTGCACCAGATTTCGCGCTAAATTGGCATAGCTCAAACTGAAATCTTCACTGACAAAAGCGTTAGCGAATTGAGTATCAAAGATATTCGCTGGGCGCGCACCTAAGTGATGAAACATCAACTCTAAATCTTCTTGGCATGCATGCATGACGACCAGATGGTCAGGGTTATGCAAATAATCAACCAACGGTTGCCAGCTCTCTATTACAAGAGGATCCAACAAGAACACATCATTGCCGGAAGCTACTTGATACAGACCCGCTAAAGGATAAAACGTGTCAGTACGAATAAATTCTGTGTCGAGGCCAATCTGGTTTTCCCAGCTAGCCACCGCTTTGGCCAGCTGCGTATCGCTATCAATCCAATAAACTGATGTTTCTTCTTCCCTGCAAAGCATGGGTCAATGTGCCTCCGTCGGTGTATTCAATTTCACCACCTAGCGGAACGCCATGAGCAATTCGGCTGATGTTCGGTACTTGGTCGGCAACCAAACGACTGATGTAGTTAGCCGTGGCCTCGCCCTCCACAGTAGGATTAGTTGCTAAAATCATTTCACTGGGTTGGATTGCAGCAATTCTTCGCTGCAATGCCTGCAAGCCAAGCTGTTCAGGTCCAAGCCCATCAATGGGAGATAAGCGTCCGTGCAAGACGAAATAGTAACCGCGAAAACCACCCGCTTGTTCGATGGCTAGAACATCCGCAGGAGATTCCACAACACACAATATGGCATTGTCTCTGCGCTCGTCACTGCATAGGCGGCAAATTTCGCCTTCCGTTAAATTTCTACACAGCGAACACTGCCTGACTTCATCCATTGCAGTCTCAAGGATTTGGCCTAAATGCGCCCCGCCCTGACGATTCCTCTGCAATAGGTGCAATGCCATGCGTTGGGCGCTTTTGGGCCCCACCCCTGGCAATACTTGCAGCGCTGAAACCAGGTCATCTATAAGTGACATTAGAAAGGCATTTTCCCGAACGGCATGTTCATACCAGAGAGCATACCACCACCGATACTGCTCATTTTTTCGCTTTGTACTTTTTCCACACGTCGCACCGTGTCGTTGCAGGCCGCGGCTAATAAATCTTCTAGTACATCTTTTCGCTCGTTGAGTAGCTCTGAATCAATAGATACGCGCTTAACTTCGTAACGACCATTCATGATTACTTTAACCATGCCCGCGCCACTCTCGCCTTGAACTTCCAGATCTGCAATTTCTTGTTGCGCATCTTGCAACGCAGACTGCATCTGCTGGGCTTGTTTCATCAAATCACCTAGGTCTTTCAACGCCAAATGCCTCCGCTTCTAATTCATTTATTTGCTGCACAAAAACTCAATACTTGAACCAGCTGGCAAACCAATGCTTAAGCTGGTTTTACCTCATCAATACTGCCGCCAAAATCTGCCAACAAGCTCTTCACAGTCTCATCGGCCTGCAGTGACTGCTCGGCCGAAATCTGGCGCTCGTGGGCCAGCCTAGCTCTATAAACAGAGGGCGTTTCCTCTTTTACATTACCAACTTCCACAGTCAAATTAACCGTTTGGTCGCAGACTTCACTTAACCCCCGAGCTAAATTGATAACCTGTGCATCACTCAACAACATGTCGTGTTGACTGCTCAGTAACAATGCAATGCTGGGCAGGGCAAAAGAGAGGGGAACAGAGTGCTCGGCAATCATTCTAGCAACACCCCCGATAGTAAGGCTCTGTACTAGCTCATGCCAATGCAAAAGAGCATCGCCATTAACCGTTACCGGCCAATCACCTTCGGCAGGCTGCAAACCTTGGTTATTATCCGAAGAGGGTTGAGTTAGCCCATGGGCTGGCGCGTGCTCTGCAACTTCGGCGGCTCCTAATTCTGGCTTTGCCTCTAGATCTGGTTCTATTTCAGTGTCCGGTTGAGAGGAGGTTTGCGCTAACTCAGCTGTTTTTTTTTCTGCAGTCGCTACTTCGAGGCTTTCATGAACTTTACCTGTATTGCCTTCGTCACTAGAAACAGCTTGGGAACCCAAAGTACCGTCTTCTGGACTAGCCTTGGGGCTTATTTCGGCATTTATTCTTGGTGCTACAGTGCTCTCAGGCTGGGGTGCAAAAGCCAGCATGCGCAAAAGAGTCATCTCAAAGCCACTGCGCTGATCTGGAACAATTGGCAGATCTCGCAAGCCTACTAAAGCAATCTGGTAGTAAAGTTGTAACTCATCGGCCTCAAACTCACCGGGCTGCGGCTCAAGGGCGATATCTACAGACATACTGTGGAGGGACTCAAGTAAACCTTTGAGCACATCCGCAAAATCTGCATTACGCTCAGCCAGTTCAGCCGTTAATTGAAGCATTTGTGCTGCTGAACCCGCAGCTAAGGCCTGCAATAGTGCTGAGACTTCGTCTCGACCAACAACACCTAACATGGTGACAACATCAGTTTGTAACAACTTACCTTGACCAAACGCTATGGCTTGATCAGTAAGGCTCAGCGCATCGCGCATGCTACCTTCAGCTGAACGGGCAATAACTTCTACAGCAGAGGTCTCAAAGACGACCTCCTCTGTGGCTAAAACCCCCGCAATGTATTCAGTGATTATTTGCGGCGAAATATTCTTTAACTGAAACTGCAAGCAGCGCGAGAGAACGGTTACAGGCACTTTTTTCGGATCTGTCGTTGCCAGTAAAAACTTCACATGTTCTGGCGGTTCTTCAAGGGTTTTCAACAAGGCATTGAAACTGGCCATTGAGAGCATGTGCACTTCATCGATCAGGTAAACCTTATAACGCCCGCGAGCCGGCATATATTGGGCATTTTCCAAAAGTTCTCGGGTGTCATCCACCCCTGTACGCGAAGCAGCGTCCACTTCAATCAAGTCAATGAAGCGATTTTCTTTTACTTCCATGCAAATTGAGCATTCGCCACACGGACTTGCACTCACACCAGTTTCGCAATTTAAGCTTTTCGCCAATATTCTTGCGATGGTGGTTTTACCCACGCCTCTAGTACCGGTAAACAGGTAAGCATGGTGCAAGCGGCCGTTGTCTAACGCATGGCTAAGTGCACGCACAACGTGTTCTTGCCCAACCAAGGCATCGAAACCGCTGGGACGTAATTTTCTTGCTAGAACTTCATAACTCATGACGGGTATCCTACCAGTCTACTGGCTCAGGCTCTAAACAACTTGCACAAGATAATGACAATAAATGACGTTTTTCGAGCATCAGACTTCCTAATTATCGGTCATCGCGGCGCCGCTGGCCTTGCGCCTGAAAATACATTGGCTAGTTTCCGACTAGCTATTGAATTGGGTTGCCCTATGTTGGAGCTAGATGTGCAGCGTATCTACAGCAATGACGGCACACCGAGGCTGTGCGTATTTCATGATGACCGAGTGGATCGAACGACCAACGGCAAAGGCTTAGTAAAAGACTATACCGTTGAAGACCTCATTAAACTCCGCTGCGCCAATGACCAGCCTATCCCAATGCTTGAAGATGTATTGGACCTTATCCGCACTTATCCAAAAGTAGCTTTGAATATCGAACTCAAGGGCCAACAAACAGCGGAGTTAGCGGCTGAACTAATCACAAAGCATACGTACAACCCAATTTTAGTATCCTCCTTCCACCTTGAAGAGTTAGCAAAATTTAGGCGCTTAGACAAAACCACTGCTGTGGCTCCATTATTTGCGCGCTGGAGAAAAGACATAGCGGCTGTAGCCCAGAAGCTTGACGCGACAGCAATCAATATTGCGGCCACTTCTATAACGCAGAACAGAATGACTGGTCTGTTGGAAGGTAACCTGCCAGTTGCGGCCTATACCGTAAACTCTGCAAGCCAAGCGGCAACGCTAAAGCAATACGGGGTATCCGGAATCTTCACGGACTATCCAGACAAGTTCGTAAATATTTAATGTGATAGATGAACTTAACCCTATAAGCTAATGATAGTTATATTATTTATCAATTATATGAAGCTCCTTATGCAAATAGAACTGCTTGGAGGTAACGAAAGATTCAAGTTTGCGCAGACGTTTTTCTAGCTCCTGGTTTTTCAACTTTGCTTTGCGCAAAATCACTGTTGGGGCGACTAAATCTGCCTTCGCATTACTCTTGCCTGTGTCTTTGCGCGAATAGTTCGCTGCGCTTTGAGTGATAGGCGACTCTGGGTTGCCTTGGGTATTTCTCGACACATTATCTTCATTATCCATGACTCTTTCATCCTGATAGGACTGCCACTTAAGCCATTTAGCAGGATGTACCATCCTTACAATTCGCCTTAGATCTAAAACAGCATTTAAAGGATCGGGAAGTTGAACTCATCAATGCTGCTTTAAGCAAAACCAAACACAATCAGCGGCAGGCAGCCAAACTTCCACAGCTGACCTATCACCAGTTAAGGGGTTATTTACGCAAATATGATCTCGTTGCAAGCAACGAATTAGACGAAAACCTAAAAGACTTTGAAGAAGTATAAGAATAATTGCTTCTGCTGATCGACAAGTACCCATAGGTTTGAGTTACAATGCGCACACCGGAGAGGTGGCCGAGTGGCTGAAGGCGCTCCCCTGCTAAGGGAGTATAGGTTAATCCCCTATCGAGGGTTCGAATCCCTCTCTCTCCGCCAATTGTCAAATAAAATCATACATTTATACCCGATTTTATTTTTGTGCCCTCGATCGTGCCCTCGTTCTAAATAAAACAGCTAAAAATTAGCTCCGAAGGGCGGGCCACACTACCCACCATCCATTTCCGGCACATCAGCACCCCACCCCCCACCCCCGGGGCACCTAGCCCTGCGTTGGGACCGGATACCAGGCGATAGGCGCGGACCGACGTATCGGTACGTACTCTCAAGATTGCACCCTTGGCATCCTTCTGGTCCTGCATCAGCTCCAGATATTCAGACTCGGCATCACGAACCAGATCATCACAAGTGGGCGGACTGCGCAGCTTCGCTGTCAACTGCACGCTGTATTTTTTTGCTTGCGCTTATTTCTTTGGCAGTTTTGATGGAGTCGTTTAGGGCTCGCCGGCACCAAGAATTCCACCAAAGCTGCAAAGTAACTGACTCTTTAGATACTGTGTACTCGAAGTTTTTTCCGTTAGAGGCGTTAGTTCTTTCGGCGGTCCATTTGCCCTATTTATTGGAGGTAACACTCGCCTCGCGTCACAACATGAAAAATGCTCTGAGGGTGGTACTGATAATGGATGTTCCAGGTTCTACCAACGGCCCTGTAGTTGTAGGCCGTTCCCAAGAGTTGAATTGCTTTAAGAATATGCGACGAGGCGCCCAGCACCGGCATCTTATGCTTATGTACTGACCATGAAGTTGAGTATTCGCCGAGAAGACGTTGTTACCCCAACGAGAAATCATCGGAATGCCGATACTGAGCTGGAGTAACTCCTTGCCAGCGCATAAAAGCCTGACGAAAATTGACTGCTTCAGTGTATTTGAGCAGATGTGCAATTTCTGAAACGGTGATATCAGTCTTTAGGAGATACTCCTGTGCCAAGGTACTCTTAATTTCTTCAGTGAGCGCACGAAAACTAGTAGATTCACCATTCAATCGACGCCTTAACGTTCGCTCACTAACATGCAGACTTTCGGCAACTTGGCTGATATTTGGAAAGTCAGCAGACTGGAGCAATATCCGGCGGACGGCTGCTGATGTGTTCTCCACTTTGTTGAGATTGCGTAGTAGTTCTTCACACTGCTGCAGGAATATCACGTGACTGGCAGGGTTGGCGGTTCGGACGTGTCTATTTAACAATTGCCTGGGTAACACCAGCTGACAATACGGTTGATTAAATTTCACAGGCGCAGATATTAGCCGTTGGTACTCGATTGAGTGGTTTGGTGGCGCGTAGTTTAGATGCAATTCAGCGCCGTCGAGGGGCCCGTTGATTAGGAACTCTATGGCTGTGCAGAATTGTGAGAAAATCAATTCGGATACGATTCTTCGCTGCTCCGAGCTACCTAATGTGACGATCATTCGAGCCAGCATGCCCTTCTCTGAATTACGGTCATGATCAAGTACACGCCAGCCAGGCCCCACACCGACCGTTTTTTGGTATCGAGTCATGAGGCGCAAGTAGGCGTTGATATCTGCGCAGCTCATGACTGCAAAACCAAAGGTGCCCATGGTACCAATATCAAAGTTTCGTCCCAGGAGTAATGGCAATGCCGGGTCTTTTGTGAGTTCGATTGCGCTTTGTAGCAGTGCTACTACTTCAGTTTCCTTCTCCGCACGTTCACTTTTTATAGATATTCGCTCTAGACCAGACATTGAAAGTAACTGATCCATACTGGCACCCGCTTGCTCAACATGATGCTTCAGTATTCTTATCAGATCGATGTGTTCGCCACCTGTTCTCATGTGTCATTCCAGTCGAGTGAGGATACATACTACTAAGTGATTGGCCGTTTATCATCCCTATGTTGGCCGAATATCATTCCTATATTTTTGTCTGGACCGCCAAACTGATGGTGCATTTACGGGATGGTCCCAACCACCCCGCCTTCGAGAGGTAAGAGATAGCAATGATATCTGAGATAGTTCCTGAACATCTCGCTGAGGAAGCAGAGGCGGCGCGAGCGTGGTTCGCGCAGGACCAGTCCAGCGAATTTAAAATAACCGGTATTGTCGACCCTGATAGTTGGCCCGCCGAAGAGAAATCCTGCGAGCTACAGTTGATTTTGTGCGGCTCTCAGAATGGCCAGGATGTCTGTTTACGCGAGCATTTTCAGGTGACGCCTTCGGCAGACGGCTTTGACGTTCGCCATATTGTCGATCGCGATGTTACGCCAGGCTCACCGGCACCGTTGTTAGATCCTCTACCGGGTGTGCGGGAGAACTGGCTAGACAACGTTAGAAGTCAATACGCTTTTGTGGTGTTGGTTTTCTATCGCGGACTATGGTGACCTCCCTGTCGCTCCGAGTTGCGGAGCTATGGGAAAGATGGGGTCGTCGACGCCATCCGCGCTGCGGGTGGTGATATCTTTGCGATAACCAGCGAGCCTCAAACGCTGGCCACTAACGCCCAACACGAGTGGAACACCAACTTCGCGCACATTGGCGATCCACATCAAGAGATTAGCAAGCAGTGCAGTGACAGTGGTTGGATTACGCTGGCAACCGGGGACGCGGACCTGATTGCGGACCGTGACGGCGGCGGTGATATCAGCTGGATCTCTCATCCTGGCGGTTTCTTTCAGCCAGGTGTACTGGCGCTAAGCAAGGAAGATCGCGTGTTATATCGGTGGATCAGTAAGCCTAGCCGCAAGAACATCGGCGGCGCCAATATGCGACCTACTGCTGCCCACGTTTGGTCAGGGATTAAAAAAGCGCTGGCAGCACCTGCAGGTTCCGAGGATGCGGCCATTGACGACAATCCGCAATACGACTCAGCTGGAGTTCCATGGCCGCTCTTCATAATGATGTTGCTGGCTAACGGTTGGTTTGTTAAACCGGCTTTTTTCCTGTTGGCGTCGGGCGCTATACCGATTGAAGTGCGGCAGCGTACCGCCATGAAACGATTGATCGGTTTTTGTATCGCTTGGATTCTGACGTTCACCTTTTTGCCGATCTGGCTTAGCGCGCTGACGGCAGTCGCATGGTGCGCCTGGGTCACACCCTTCGTGCTGGAGATAAACGCCCGGATGCCAAAAGAGCCTGCCGAGTAACTCACGAATGCACCAAAGCTGCGATGACTACGTGTGAAATCATCGAGCACATCAATCAAAACAAAGTATGAGTATGAGTATGGAATTTATAAAAAAGAATAGTTTGTGTGTTGCGGCTGTCTTATTTGGTTTGGCTCATCCATCCGTCGTTGTTGCAGAAGGTGCTCAGTAGCTAGCAGCGGAGCAATCAGCGCGTCCGCTTTCGGCTTTCTTTGGGTTAGACAACAATCTGCCCTTTGGCGCTAATGTCCTGTGTTTAGGCGCGTCGGGTGAGGACGGTATGCCGGTGGTTTTGAGCCACACCGTTAACCCAGATTCATTGCAAGCTGAAGACTTCCGTGTGGTCAGGCAGTCCGGAGTCGCCAACACGCCTATGTGTGTCACCCTGCGCCCAGCAGGCGATATGGATGAAAATCGGACGGTTTTGCTGATTGGTGAATTCGGTAATGCCGATGATGATCCGCCAGTTAAGGTGTTGATCGTAGATGATGTACTCTCAGACGCCACCGACAGCGCCCAGGTGAACTTTCGTGGTACCCAAGTCTCGGTTATTCCTCTCGACGCCGGCCCTGAGATTATTTTGGCTGCAGCGGTGCCAAAGGATATCTGGTCGCTGTCGGGTCGGGGAACGTCTTGCCCCACCGCCACCAAACAGGTGGTGCGGGTGACCTGGACAGGTGGCGTGAGACTGCCCAACAGAGATGAGTTGGGCGAGGCACAGAGGACGTTATATAAGGTAAGCCTCACCGCTGCGGATGGCTCTCGGTCCGAGGTGAATCCGGCAGCATTGGCAGAACTAGGCGACGCCGACAACAACCACTTTCTGTGCCTGGACACGACCACGCCCGCTACCGCCGTGGCTTTTCCTGCGGGGCATCTGGTTGATCCAAACGGTGATCTAAATGCAGATTCCAAGGTTATGGTTCGCAGATAGTTCTAAAAGGCTAGGTCTGCGGGGCAGAATCGAGCAAGCCGTAGTATCTTCGAATTATCGGTATGTATCGCGACGGATGATATACAAACGTACTTTAATCGTGTTCGAGAAAAGTCTGACGATTTTTTCATGTGTAGCTCCTTAATTTTAAAAAAGGAGCATCAACGGAGAGTCCGATTTAGTTGCCGTTTTGGCCACATACTCTAACCACCTTGCTTCGGTAAGCAGGTTGGCGGGGAACAAGTCCCACTCCTGATGCTCTTATATAGCCTGTGGTTTACCCAGATTGTTAATGGCCATTGACACCATAAAGTGTTCATGTAGTCTGCGAAGAGATTATGAGGAGTTAATACATGTTACCCAAATGTAGTTTTAGGACCGCTATTCTGGCAGCCACAGCAACGATTCTAATAGGCTGCGGTGACACTAAAGAAAACACTCAAACCAAATACGCCGCGACAGAGGTAGGCTTAGCGGCCGCTGAAGACCGCTGGCGTCAGCCATTGTTCAGTGG